>CEVR01012564.1_pt1 | contig 40280 bp, 28 predicted proteins | sample 356541 | NCBI WGS metagenome assembly CEVR01 (sample SAMEA2623734, study PRJEB7988) | marine metagenome | isolation source: saline water (ENVO:00002010), including
TATCCCCATGAAAGATTGATGAAGTGAAACGGTGGCGATGGAGCATGGCCATTGACCCGAATGACTTCGATATCCCTGTCAAGGATTATGCATTCAGTGACGTTACGAGTACAACATCTCTGATCGACCAGATGGCTCAAGCAGGTGGTTTTACTGCAACAAAACTTGCAACTGCTCGTGATATCTTGCTACAAATGCGAAAGGACGTTGATGCTGTTGATGGGGATTCAAGCCAAGTCTGCAATTGGCTCTCGTTCCCTGCTTGCCTTTGTGCAACAGGAACCCGTTCCTTCTTTATTGAAGCCATTAAAACCAAAATGTTCAATGTTGTATCAACAACCTGCGGCACCCTAGATCACGATATTGCTCGGTCCTACAAGCACTACTATCATGGAGCCTTCGAATTGGATGATATCGAGCTTGGAGAACATGAATTGATGCGGTTAGGAAACGTCATTGTTCCGAATGCTTCCTATGGGGAAATAATTGAAGCAGTAGTCATGCCAGCCCTTGAAGACATCTACAACGATCGACTCAAAGAAACAGGCAAAACTGGTGCAGATGCATGGATTGGGTTCGGTTCGATTCATCTCGTATGGGAACTTGGTAAGCGAATCGGTAAGCCGGATTCACTCATCTATTGGGCTTGGAAGAATCAAGTTCCAGTCTGTATCCCAGGTATTACGGATGGTTCTATCGGTGCGCAATTGTTCATGTTTCGTCAGAAGCATCGAGATTTCCATATCGATACACTGGCTGATGAACAAGTGATGTCCGATCTAACATGGGATGTTGCAACCTCTAACGCATTGATGGTTGGTGGTGGTATATCCAAACATCACGTCATCTGGTGGAACCAATACCGTGGCGGTCTTGATGCTGCAGTCTATGTTACAACGGCTCCAGAACACGATGGTAGTCTCTCAGGTGCTCGATTGCGTGAAGCCATAAGCTGGGGTAAAATGCGTCCTGAAGCACCGAACGTTTGCGTTGAAGGCGATGCGAGTGTCTTGCTTCCACTGATTGGGAGTGACATTTTCAATCGTTGAGTTTTCCAGCAAGATACACCATCATTGCAGTACGTAGTGGACTTGTTGGTTGCCAACCATGACCATCACATTCGACGAGTACATCATGTAATGGTCCAAGTGATGGTCTCGATATTTGTTCTACTGAATCGATTGGAACAACCGCTATCTTCGGTGATGCTGGTTGGTCGAGAAGTGATGTGGAAAATTGCCCAGTTGAACCTGCTTGAGTCCTATTGTAGAGCATTTGTAATTCATGATGTGTTTGTTGAGTTGACCATCGACGGCGGCCAGCAATATCGATTCGTACCGGTAACTGTGGCTGATGCAGAGTAATTCGGACCAATGCATCAACAACGTCGGATTCTGCAACCCAATAATGGGAACCAATATCGTCGATGGAGGCGCCGATCTGATTCCATATCGAATCAAGTTCTGTATTCACAATCCCTTTATTTTGCCCAGATGGAAGAACATCATGTAGTACAATAGAACACGATTCGTTGATTGTTATCGTATTTTGTTCTGTAAAGAATTCGAAGTTGAAATCAGCCTCTTCAGAGGCGATGACCTTTGCAATTCCTGCCTTCAATAACGTTTCATGGCGTTGTTGAATAAGTTCTGCATCCTTATGGTTAAGGCATACGGTAACATCGAACATGAGTAAACGTTCGATGAAAGATTTAGCGATGGAACCATCGATGGGATGGACACTCACACGAACCATTCTTCTCACGCTATGAATGCCTCAATGGCCTGCTGTGTGATATCGACAACAAGATCGACTTCTTTGGAAGTAATCGCGAAGTTTGGTGTGTATCGAAGTGCATTGACGCCGCCATGAATGACACCAAGGCCATGCTTTCGGCACCAAACTTCTACCTTGTCAAATCCAACGACCTGTAAGGTCTCGGGATTCAATTCTGCAGAAACGAGCAAACCTGTTCCTTGAACTTCAAGAATTTGTTCCGGATATTTAGATTGGAGAATTTTCAACTTCTCAACCATCTCTTTGCCTCGCTCGCGAATGTTGGTTCGAAGTTCGGGCGTAATATTATCCAAAACTGCAACGGCTGTTTCAAGAGCACGTGGATTTGTAGTCATCGTGTTTCCATAGATTCCAACAACATAGAGTTCGCTTGCACGCTTGTTCATTCCAAGAACGGATAATGGATACTGTCCTGCATTGAGTGCCTTTGACCATGCTTCAAGGTCGGGTGCTTCTGCATCCTCAAATCCTTCGTAGTCAACGATGGACAAGCATCCTTGGCCACGTAGTCCGGCTTGAACTGAATCGACTAAGAGCATCGATCCATGTTCTAGAGTTAAGCGTCGTGCCTCATCGTAGAAGCCTCGCTCAACACATCGACCTGGACTTCCTTCTCCTTGAACAGGTTCCAATGCCATCATTTCAATGAAGAAACCTTCATCATCAGCTCGCTTGAATATCGCCTGCAACGCTTCGATATCATTGGCAGGAACAAGAAGGAGGTTATCCATATCCCTGAAGGTTGCAAGATTCTTCTTGTATCCGTCCATACAGGAATGAGATATCTGAGCAGGTCGGCCAGTGCGTCCGTGGAACGCTCGTTCAACTGCGAGTAATTTGGTTGGTTTTCCTTCGTGGCGGCCACCTGGGTCGGTCATATTCTTGGCATTCACATCTGCAATACGAAGACCAACCGTCACCGATTCAGAACCACTATTCATGCAGATGAAACGGTCAAATGGACAAGAACCTCGAGTATATCCAAGTTCCTTTCGAAGTCGATCTCCAAGACGCTTTTGGGAAAACGATGGTGTCATGACATTGGCCATAACCCAGTTTTCGCTCATTGCATCGATAACCGAAGATGGCCCGTGCCCACTTCCAAGCATACCATATCCACCATTATCGTGAAGCACTGCTCCACAAGCAGTTACCAGCCATGGCCCCCTCCCAGCGATTGGAATGTAAGGGTTCACAGTAGCTGGAGCATAGAAGTTAACATAGTCGGATTGTAAGTGTTTGATGAGTTCTACCTCAGGAAGAGACATTACTTCCTCTCCAAACTCTTGCATCAATGTTTGATGTACACGATCTGCTTCATGGATTGCCTGAACAAGTTCGGCATCGCTGGCACAAAAATCATTGATGACATCGTCGCTTAGCCCAATGGTCTCCTTAGGACCGCTCGATGCACGAAGACGATTTAGGATGGTGATAGGATTATCCGCCATGTGTAAGCGCTGTCAAAGAACTCCTTTGAACATAGCCCTACGGCCAAGTTCTACTCTTACCATTCCTCTCTTATCTGCTGGTATTCGATCACAATAAGTGTAAATTCCAATTGGAAAATCGCTGATTTTCAATTATTTTCTTAACTCAAGTGAGAATACGATCTGACATACTGAAGCATACTGATTTCAATTAGAAATCCGATTCTGTAAAAAATAAAATCCAGTATATTTTGAAAATTATACGACATTCAATTTTACAAAATTTTTCAAATTGCCAATACAAATTGAATTCAAAAAATAAGAAATTTCAATTGGAAAGTTAATTTTAGGTGTAGAAGAGTATATATGATTCATCGGCTGAAGACATCCTAACCGGGCACGACCCGAGGAGATGGGAAAATATGGCAGACAAAGAATACAACATCCAGGAATTAGTACACCGGGATGTATATGTGAACGACAAAAAAGTAGGAACGATCGTAGGTGAGCGGCATCACCCAAACGAGGCGCGCGTCCAATCGATGCGTATCCATGTTGAGTCAGAGGTTGCTGACGAATACATGAGAAAACCTGCAGAACTCGCACCGCTACCAAAGGAATTAGTCCACAGCATCCAAAACGATGGAACTGTGAAACTATCCAAATCGATGCGTGAACTACAGCGAAGATGGAGAAACACGATCCGAATTGATGAGAAACTCTACGCACCTGACGAAATGTTGGACCGAGCTGTGCTCGACAACCAAGGTCGAGAAGTTGGTGTTATCACCGGCATGGTGAAGGTCAAGCGAACTTACAAGGGATTCATCGTACAAACTCGATTCCGTACTCAAAAGCAATACGGAATTGAAGAAAACATTCGAATTCCGTTGACGGCGTTCTCTCGAACCCGTGAGCGTCTCGATGAGATTGTTCTCTCACGAACCTTTGAGCGTGTCTTGCAGTTGCCTTCTTACATTGCAATTAACGATCCAGATTTTGGTGAAGAGTGATTTTCAAACGACCGTCATTCTTATGACAAGGTTGTAGGTCGGAGGCTTGCCCTTGCGCGGGTGGCTTAGTCGGTTAGAGCACCCGGCTGATAACCGGGAGGTCGCAGGTTCAAGTCCTGCCTCGCGCACCAACGCCTTCTAAATGTGATGTCGAAAGACTCGCAAAGAACATGAAGGGGCGGCGCTCAGCACTGTATGAGGGAAGCCGATGGTCGTCGTCTCAGGCAGCAATGCACAACAAGTGGCGGAGCAACTTGCCAAGGCACTGGGTTGGAATCACGTCAAACTAGAAGCACGGCGGTTCCCTGATTCAGAAGGATACATTCGAATTCCGGAATCTAAAATCGAAGAGATTCGTTCCGAACCGGTTGTTATCGTTTCGAATACATTCCCTGATGCTGGTATTGTCGAAACGATGTTGATCCTCAAGGCCGTTTCCGATGTTAGAAAAGGCTCGCTGGAAAACCTCCGTGGAATAGAACCGCAAAAAATGGAAGATATTGGCCCCGGAGTCTACCTTGCGGTGCCATATTTTGGATATTCTCGCCAAGACAAGCGTTTCAAGCCTGGTGAAGTAATCTCTGCACGGGCGATTGCTGATATGCTTGCAGCACAGTGTGATGGCATTACAGTCCTCGATTTACATGCTCCAAAGGTCCTCGAGAATCTCTCTATTCCAGTAGCATTTACTTCAGCTATGCCTGAACTTGCGAGTCACCTTCAAAATGAAGTGAATCCAGATTTCATTCTTTCACCGGACAAAGGTGCCATCGATAGGGCTAGCCAAGTTGCAAACTTGATCGGGTGTGAATTCTCTTACCTTGAGAAAACTCGAATAGATGCGCACACAATTGTTCACAAAGCCAAGGATTTGGATGTTGAAGGAAAAATTGTCGCTATCGTGGATGATATGATCGCAACTGGCGGAACTATTTGTCGCGCCGCCGACGCTCTTCGCTCGCAAGGTGCTGTTGAAGTCCATGCAGCATGTTCACACGGTCTCTTCACTGGTGGAGCCATTCGTAGATTGACCCAATATGTCGATGGTGTTCATGCTACTGGGAGCCTATCGAACCCTCGTTCAGTCATTGATGCTGGTGTAGCATTGGCGCGAGGGGTCAACCAACTCCTCGAAAATTGACCAGAACAGTATACATTTACTTTACACTGCATTTATATGGTCGAGTGTTGGCGCACAGAATACCACACGAGGATGAATCCAATGAGTGTACACGTACGATTTGAAACCCCAAGCGATCTCGCCGACAGTATTTACGAGCTTATCCGAGCTAACCAAGGCGGGAGAATAAAGAAAGGAAGCAACGAAGTTACCAAGTCCGCAGAACGCGGAACTGCACAATTCGTTGTTCTTGCAGAAGACGTCAACCCTCCAGAACTTCTGGCTCACATTCCATTGATTTGTGAAGAGAAAGGGATTCCATACGGATACGTTCCAAGCCAAGAATTCCTTGCTAAGGAAACTGGACTCCCAACTGGCGTTAAGACCGCTTCGATTGCTATGATGGAAATTTCCAAAGCAAATTCAGAAGCATTCAACAACGTCCTTGAAGCCATCAAGAGCGTCAAGAACTGAATAGGTGATTCAATATGAGTGACGAAACAGTAAGTGGCTGGCCTGCTGAAGTTGTTGAGATCGTCGGTCGAACTGGAATGACCGGTGAGGCAACTCAGGTCAAGGTTCGAGTCAACGATGCTCCAAACCCTCGAGACGTTGGTCGTATTATTACTCGCAACGTTATCGGTCCAGTTCGAATGGGCGACATTCTCATGCTCAGAGACACGGGTCGTGAAGCCCGCAAGCTAAACGCACGGTGATTATCATGCCAGAACGAAGAGTTTGTTCATTCTCCGGAGAGGAAATCGAGCCAGGTACTGGAACCATGTTCGTCCGTAAGGATGGAAGCATTCTATGGTTCAAGAACAGTAAGGCTCGCAAGAACATGGTCAAGTTGTCCCGAAACTCCCGGCAAGTCAAGTGGACACGTCACTATGTTCGTGGCGGTATCCGCTGATTCGATTCGGTGAACTCATAAAGGGCCTCTTGGTGGCCAAGGACGGTGAAGAAGATGGAAACAACCTACATTATGGTCAAGCCAGACGGAGTACAACGAGGACTTGTTGGAGAAATCATTGGTCGATTTGAGCGAAAAGGGCTCAAGTTGGTCGGACTCAAGTCTATGGTTCCAAGTGAAGAAATCGCTCGACAGCATTACGATGTTCACAAGGAACGACCATTTTTCCCTGGATTGATCAAGTTCGTAACATCCGGCCCTGTTGTCTGTATGGCATGGGAAGGCCGTGATGCCATTTCCGTTGCTCGCAAACTCATTGGTTCAACCAATGGACGTGAAGCAGAACCAGGTACCATTCGTGGTGACTTTGGTATGGACATGGGATTCAACATGATTCATGGTTCTGATGCTCCTGAAACAGCAGCATTTGAACTCGGCCTCTGGTTCCCTGAAGGTCTTATGACCTGGGAAAATACCATGGGTGCTTGGGTCTACGAGTGAACTTCTTTCTTCCTCCCTCGGAGGTAGTCGCATGGACGAAACAGACGTGAACAAAGAAGAGCCGGTCGTTCGCGGTGAGAATCGGCAACCCATTGTTTCGGTTCTTGGTCACGTTGATCACGGTAAAACAAGCGTTCTTGATTTGGTTCGATCACTCGGAAGTGACCGCCAAGCAAGTGTCATGGATCGTGAAGCCGGTGGAATTACACAACATATTGGAGCTACTGAAGTTCCTGCTAAAGTTCTCAATGAAACCTGTGCTAAACTGATGGGTGGACGTGCATTCAAATCTCCCGGACTACTGTTTATCGATACACCCGGACACCACTCGTTCGCATCGCTGCGAAACCGTGGTGGTGCTCTTGCAGACATCGCCATCCTCGTTGTTGATATCATGGAAGGATTACAACCACAAACCATTGAATCGATCAACATCCTCAAGCAAACAAAGACCCCATTCGTCATTGCTGCAAACAAGATAGATCGTATTCACGGATGGATTTGTGAGCGAGACCGTTCCTTCATCGAATCTTTACAGGAGCAACGAAAGGACGTTATCGATCTCTTCCAAGACCGATACTGGAAGATTCTCGGTCAAGTCTCCGAACATGGAATCAACTTGGAGCGATACGATCAAATCAAAGATTTCAGAAAGTCGTTCCCACTTGTTCCAATGTCGGCAAAAGAAGGTGAAGGGCTGCAAGACCTACTAACTGTAACCGTAGGATTAGCAGAACGTTTCCTTGAAGACCGCCTCACCGATACACTCGGACCTGCTGAAGGGACCATTCTTGAGATGAAAGATGAGATTGGAATGGGTAAAACCATCGATGTAATCCTTCATCGTGGTTCACTCAGCACTGGTGACCACATCACTGTTGTAAGTGCTGATGGACCGTTTGATGTACGCATAAAAGGCTTGAAGAAAGCAAGAGGAATGTCAGAAATGCGTGATGCTGGCGACCGCTGGGAGTCGGTGGAAACCATTCATGCAGCTGCTGGTGTGAAGATTATCGCTCAAGGACTGGAAACGGCACTTGCTGGCTCGACTATTCGACTTGCAAGTGATGAAGCGCGCGAAGAAGCCCAGAAAGAGACTCAAGTCTCTGTTGAACTGGATGAGGAAGGCGTTGTTATCAAGGCTGATACCATTGGCGGATTAGAAGCCCTTGCGTTCGAACTGAAGAAGATCGACGTCCCTATTCGTCGGGCTACTGTCGGACCAGTGAACAAGCGAGACCTAATGACTGCGGAATCAGCGAACAATCGCTTGAATCAAATCATTCTAGGATTCTCGATTGAACCCAATAATGAGGTTAAAGAAAGGCTCAACCAAGATGATGAAAGCGTTACATGGATTGGTGGCGACATCATCTATCACATCATCGATCAATTCGAAGAGTGGAAAGAGAAGACCAAGGAAGCGATGGATTCTGCAGCACGTGAAAATCTTGCTTATCCAGGTAAACTTCTCTATCTTGAGAACCATACGTTCCGAAACAGAGGCCCAGCCATCGTCGGAATGCGAGTTTTAGGTGGCCGTGTACATCTCGGCCAGCGGTTGATGAAACTCGATGGAACTCCTGTTGGTCAAGTCAAAAGCCTTCGTTCACGATCGAGTGAAGAACTCAAAGAAGCAAAACAAGGTGAAGAAGTTGCTATTGCAGTGATGGGCCCAACCGTAGGACGTCATATCGAAGAATTGGATGAGTTCTATGTTGACATTCCAGAATCTCACGTTCCACGTCTTGCAAAAGTTGAACTGACCGCATTGGAAAAGGAGATTCTTGAGGAGATTATCGGCCTGCATCGCAAGGAAGATCACTTCTGGGGACGTCGTCATATTGCTTGATGCTTGTTCGACGTATGAACGGCATACATTCAAGTATCATGTCATGCCGATTGACTCTTGTTACTAGACAGGTGAACGACCATGGATGCAGGATTTTCGCAAGGAAACACGGGTGGAGACGCACGAACACAAGACTTGATTCGAACTGTTGCTGATATTTCGAACGGATTGATGAACGAAGTAAGCAAGGTCATTATCGGAAAGAACGAGAACCTTCGACGGGTTACTGTCGGTATTCTATCCAACGGAAACATGTTGTTGGAAGATTTCCCTGGACTTGCAAAGACGTTGCTCGCTAACACCTTTGCTCGTGCACTTGGATGTAAGTTCAAGCGTGTTCAATTCACACCTGACTTGCTGCCTTCCGATATTATGGGGACCTACATGTATGATCAGAAGTCTGGAGAATTCAAACTACGTGCTGGTCCACTATTCTCCAACATTCTACTCGCTGACGAGATTAACCGTGCGCCTCCAAAGACTCAAGCTGCATTGCTTGAAGCAATGGAAGAAAAGCAAGTTACTATCGAAGGTATTACTCACAAACTTCCTGCTCCGTTCGTTGTTTTGGCAACACAAAACCCAATCGAGCAAGAAGGAACCTATCCACTTCCTGAAGCGCAAATGGACCGTTTCCTGATGAAGATGAGCATGGGTTATCCAGACCGTGCTGAAGAGAAGGCTATTCTCGCTCGCCGAAAACTCCGTGGAAAGGATGCACACGATGTTGAGCAAATCACATCTCCAAAGAAGGTCGTTGCTATGCAGAAGGCGCTTGAGACTGTTCACGTTGATCCAGCCATTCTTGCCTACATCGTTGAAATCGTTCAGCGAACTCGTGAGGACCACCGTGTTGTTAACGGTGCATCGCCTCGTGCTTCACAATCACTGTTCAAGACTGGTCGTGCTGCTGCAGCAATCGCTGGACGTAACTATGTTATTCCGGATGATATCAAAGGTATTTCACTGCAGATCATCAGCCATCGTATCGTTATGAAGCCAGAAGCCAAGATTCGAGGAATTACCGGTATGCATATCGTTCGAAAGATTCTCTCGGAAGTTCCAGTCCCTGTCATTTCGTGAGATTCTATATTGAATCCATGCCGAAGTTCAAAACAGGTGACACCTGTGGTTGTATACGAGGCGAAGCGAGATGGTTATGAATCCTTACAAAATGGTCATCGCCGTTGCTAATCAGAAAGGTGGTTGTGCAAAAACTACAACCGCGGTCAACCTTGCTGCTGCACTAGCAAAAGGTTCACGCAAACAAGGCGTTCCTCCAGCAAAGGTTTTGCTCGTAGATCTCGACCCTCAAGGAAATTGTGCAACTTCATTTGGTGTAGAAAAGAAGAACATTCGTAAGACGGTTTACGATGTGCTCGCTAATGATTCGGGTGAACCTCTTCCTTTGATGGAAGAGTATCTCTTAACGCCTCGTGAATTGAGTGATGCAATGCAGAAAGCTTTCATTCTACGCAAAGGAAAAAAGGCTCCAGCGAATCTTGAAATCAAGAGTTTGTGGTTACTTCCAAGCGACATCCATCTCTCTGGTGCAGAAATTGAATTATCGCATAAAATTGGTCGTGAAATGCGTCTACGTGAAGGTCTTGAGCCCATAATCGATGAATTCGATTACATCGTTATTGACACGCCACCATCGTTAGGATTACTCTCAATCAATGCCATGTGTGCAGCAAATTGGGTCATGGTTCCTGTTCAGGCTGAATACTATGCTTTGGAAGGGTTCAGTATGTTGATGAATTCGATCAAGATGATTCAGAAGCGTATTAATCGAAATCTGAAGATCTTTGGCGTTGCTATGACCATGGTTGATGCTCGTTCAAAACTTAGCCGGCACGTTTGTACCGAAGTGTCACGAAAGATTCCAAACAAGGTATTCAATACCACTATTCGACGATTGGTCAAGGTTGCAGAAGCGCCGTGGAGTGGGGCTCCTACCGTGATTCTCAACGAGCCACGGGCCAGTGGAGCGGGTGCAGGTTCGCTGGAATACTGGACTTTGGCCAAGGAATTTCACAATCGAGTACAAGAAATGCGCCGCGAATTTGGTGTAAAGGAACATCCAAAATTGCTTTCGAGACGAAGATAAGGGTCTAAAATCAACTCAAGTGCCGTCTCTTCGCGCGGTTGGGTTAAGTAGGGAAGGGAATCATTCGTGACTGGGATGCACAAATGACTGGAGAAGGAATGACCTCGGTGAGTGTAAGTTACGAAGTTCGAAGACAATTGAATACCATGCGTACTGTAAGTGGGCATAAAAGCGTGAATACGCTACTTGAAGACTTGATTAGAGTCCACAAGATGGCTCGAATGCGTGGAGAAATCGACACATTGCGAGAACACTTGCAACGTGTTGCTGATGTGAATGTCGATCACCTTGTGAGCCGATTGAACATGGCTCCATTCGAGGTTTGAGGTGAATATCATGATGGCATGGCGCCCATCCGGCTATATGTTCACAACTAAGCAACTTATTCGAGCACTATTTGATGATTCAACAGATGAATTCCAATTGCTCATCGCAGCCGCTGCAGGCGAAATCGAATTGTTTGCTAAAAACAAATCCTGGAACGCTGTTCTTTGGCTCATCATGAACGTTCTCAAAGAAGATGGAAAACCCATCTATAGTGGAAATGAACTGGGTGATTTACGCTCCAGTCTTCCAATCGTTTGGCGATGATTACTCGTTGCCATATTTGGCAAGATACTCGTGACCATACCACTTCCATTGATCCATAGTCCAACCTTCAGGCAATCCTGATGCTGGAAGTGGTGGAGCTTCAGTTGGTGCTTCTGGAGTTGGTTCTTGCTGAACAGGTTCTGGTTCTTCACCCAATGAAGCAATCGATTCAATGGATTCATCTCCATCGAACATATCCTCCGTTGATGGCTGTTCTTGGGTCGGTTCTTCCATATCAACCCCAGAATCTTGCTCCTCTTGCATATCCAGAGGTTTTACATCATCTTCCCAAAGAGAATCGGATTCAATTCCGCCGGTCGCTGAAGATCCAGCCGTCCCTTCAAGAGCTTCATCCATTGCGGCCGCAGTCGGCAACGCTCCTCCATATTCCTTGGTAACTGTAGCCGTCTTACGACGTGACATAATCATACCAACAACGATGATTACAACGGTCAATCCACCAAAGACTGATCCTCCGTATAGCAACGCATCACTCATGGCTTCGCTTTCATACCATTCCTCTCCAGAGGAGGATTGAGGCGAGTCCCCTGTCGTATTCCAACTGCCGAAACTCATCGGAGTTTCGTTTGCAGCAATCTGATCTGCAACATACTGAACATAGGCAGATGTACGCCATCCTTGGCATACTTCACGAACATCAGTAAAGTCGAGGTTGCAGTGATCCTGTTCGGTTTGGATACGAGCATCATCGTCGTTATAATCTGCAATTGCACCAACACCATCACGATCGATGTCAAGATATTCTCCCTTGATTAGGTCCATTCCGTTGGACTCAGAAGCATCGGCCCAACCATCTCCATCCTTATCCTCACATCCATGTGAAGGTAGTTCTGTGTTTTGTTGAGGGTCTTCAGGGTCTGGTAACCAAGCACGTGTAGAATTACCGTTCTTTGTTGGGCACTTGTCTGGATCTGTTCCAAGAGCATTGTCGCCATATCCATCTCCATCCCCATCGAACCACTGGGTTCCATCCGATGGTAATGCGTCCGCTCCTTGGGCAGAGGTCCAATTTTCATCAGGGTCTGAATATCCGTCCAAGTCACTATCCGGACAGCCATAGCGGTCCTCAGTGGAGAATCCATTGATTGTTGGACAACCATCCGGTGCGGTTCCTGTAGGATTGTCACCATATCCATCTCGGTCAGAATCCGCCCATTGTGAACCATCTAGAGGGTATGCATCCCCGTCTTGGCCTTCACTATTGTCACCGTATCCATCAGCATCGTAATCGGTGGTTTGATCACCATTTGAGGGGAACATATCCGTATTGTCGCCAACCCCGTCACCATCGGAATCAACGGATTCATCCGCTAAATTGGGGAATTCGTCCGCATTATCGCCGACACCGTCTCCATCGCTATCCAATGTTTCACTTGCATCGGTTGGGAACGCGTCGAGTGCATCGGTGACACCATCTCCATCGCTATCGATGTCGAAAAGATGAACTCGAGTTGAAGATGAAAATCCAGAAACGATGTAGATTTCATCGTTTACACCTTTGAGTGAGCCGATGACTTTTCCACTCGTATCGTAGGTATTGCCTTCGGTAAACGCCGTAGTGTCAACTTCAATAATTTCACCAGATTGTGTCCCGACGTGATAGGTTGCAAAATCCATCTGCTTCAAGTAAACGATTTGCGGGGTTGAAGAGATTGAAAGAACCTCATACGAATAATCGGTTAGATTGTAACGATATAACTCGCCACCTACTGTACCGACAAGAAGAAGACCATTGGCATCCATTTCGATAACGTTGACAGCTGAAGTCATATCGGTAAGTTGTTGAATCAAGGTTCCAGTGTTTGATGTAATCTTCACGCGATTGTCATATCCGCCGGTCAAAATGTCACCAGTAGGCGTGATGAGCATCGTCTTCATTCCGCCTGCATGAGAGTTTGTAGAGGTACCGGAAGGAGCGCCATCCATCCACTCATCAGCACGACGATGTCCAGCATAGTAGCCAAGCCAGATGTCACCATCATTATCCCAATCAACCGCGTCAACTGGATTGCTCGTATTGATATATTGAGTAATTATCTCCTGGGCTACCTGTACTATGACAACCCCTGAATTATGAGCAACAGCGACAAGATTCTCTCCTGCATCGATGGTCGCTGAATTAGCAGTTACATTGAGATCAAGACTCCATACTTCCGTATGTGTTCCTGCTTCGAACGTATTGACACTCAACATTCCACTACCGGTAACCATCAGTATTTTTCCATCACTCATTTGTTCCCATGCAACAACTTTTTCGCTGATCGATTCAGTTTGCCCAGCATCGATAAGATTAGCAGATACGGGTACAATCGGTAAAAGAAGAGGGGTTAAGAGCAAGCACAAAACGATGCTAACCGTGGTTCGCATAAACACCCGACGACGTATTGAATTATCAAACAGACGCATGGTTGTCTAATCACGATTCATCCGAAGATGGCTTCTCACCCTTGCTCGAACTTGGAGGAGGGCCGCGCTTTTTCTTCGGAATCATTTGTGGACGAACCGGTGTAATGGAGGCTGTTTTATCCTCCTTTTGTTTAGTTGAAAGCGGTATTAATTTCTGGACTGGACGAAGCGTAGTAGTATCAGAATCATCTTCAGACTCATTCATTTCCTTAGCGACGACATTCAATGGAGTCATTGTGCCTTGTACGGGTCGGAGCGTGGTTGTATCGGTCTCAGCCTCGACAACATCTGCAACTACTTCTTCCATGACCTCTTCGACTTCGGTTAGATCTCGCTTGGAAATGATCGCCTCATCATCACTGGTTCCGAATTGACCATCTTCACCAGGCTTGATACTTACTTCGACTGCACCGACTGGAACAACGATTTCCTCCGCAGGAAGTTCTTGTGTTGGTTGAACAACTGGAACCGGTGTTTGAGGTTGAAGAGGCATTCGGACTTGACGCTCGATTGGCTTCGGCAGACCTGCACTCGGCTGTGCTGAACCAATAGGTGCCTTAACCGGACGAAGTATTGGTGCTTGACCAAGTGGCTTTGCACCACCCATTGGCGCACGCATTCCACCCAATCCCATCGCTTGTCCTTCAGGATCTCCAAGCGTTCGAGTCATTCCACTCATTACTGGTGAACGTGCACCAAGCGCAGATGGGTCTTGGCCCATCGGCATAGATGCTGGTGTTTGACCAGAGATCGATTGCATCCACTTCTGTCGCTTCTCAGCACGGGTATCGGTTTGTTGAAGATCTGCGAACTCTTGTTCTCGGCTTTGTAACTCAACCTCTGAACTATCGATTTCTCCTTGAATCTGTGAAGTGATAGCATCACGCATCTTGGTTTCAGCCATTTCACGGAATGAATCCATCTTCTCAGAAAGACTGTTCAGACGATCACGAACTTCTGCACGCTTAAGGCCAAGTTGTGCCTCGATCTCAGCACGGATGGACGCCTCACGCTTGCGGACATCGATAAGTGCCTTATTGCGCATAATCTCTTCACGCTTGTCGAGTTGCCGCTCGAGTTGAACAGCGATTTCCTCCTGCTTACGGGTTCGGAAGGCTGCGAGACGTTCTTCCATATCGACTTCAAGTTCGAGCGCAGTCTCTTCCTTGAGAATATCAAGATCGGTCTCAAAGGTGAGTCGTTCGTTGCGAAGTTGTGCGTCCAACTCAGCCATGATGGCTTTACGTGCTGCAGTTTCACGAGATTGGAATTCGATTTCAAGGCGTTCGGCCCAATCTGTTCGCTTTGCTTCGTATTGCTCCTCGAGTTGTCCACGAAGTTCAGTTTCTCGTTCAAAGCGGAATCTAGCAAGACGATTTTGAATCTCAGCTTCTCGAGTATTACGGTATGAAGTAAACTCTTCATCGGAACGGCGTTCCAATTCTGTTTCAAGTTCGGTCTTGAGGACCTTGGAGATATCATCGACTGCCTTGGAGAAGGTAATATCGTACTTTTCCTTGAGGCGCCCTTTCCTCTCGCTCAATCGTTCGGAATGGGAGGCTTCGATTTGCTTCTGAATTTCGACACGGAGTTCATCTCGACGTCGTGCGATTGCAAGTTCAACATCTTCTCGCATGCGTTCTTCGAGATTATCGGTCTCCTGGCGGAGTTGAACTTCAAGTTCTTGTTGCAACTGTTGTGCGATATCTTCCTCAAGACGGAGACTACGTCGATCGTATTCCGCCCGAAGACGTGCTTCACGGTTTTGCAGCCGGCTTCGGAGTTGTTGCTCGAGACGGGTTCGGATACCGCGACGGAGTTGCTCTTCTCGCTCAGCGAGACGAGCACTGTGTCCTTCCTCAAGAACTTCGATTTCCTTATTCTCCATATCAACGAATCGTGATTCCATTTCCTCTTCGATATCTGCCTCAAGTTGGCGAATCTTTTGTTGCAGGCGTTGGTTGAACTCAAGTGCAAGACGTTCTTTTTGCAGTGCAAGACGTCGACGATGTTCATCTTGAAGTTGAACTTCGATGGATTGCTTGATATTCTCCTTATGCTCTTCGAGACGACGATCATGTTCGTGCTCAAGTTGATTGTGAAGATTGGAGATTTCTCGACTTAATCGAAGATCGAGTTGTTCACGCATCCGTGTTTCTTCAGTTGCCAGAGCTGAACGTTCCATCTCAGCAAGTTCAACTTCCATCTCGGTACGCATTTCTTTTTCCAATGCATCGAGTGTAAGTTCATGTTGTACAGCGAGATCGTTGGCGATGGCATCTTGCATAGCAGCGACTCGCTCAGAGATCGCTTGTTGTCGAAGACGTCGTTCTCGTCGAATGTCGGCTCGCATACGCTCTTCTTCACGGAAACGGGCACTGGTGAGAAGAGCCTGATCAGTGGATATCGTAGGCGAGGAAGTGAACTGACTACGAAGAGCAGCTAGGCTGAGACGGTCTGCATTGACCCGCTTCTTTCGAGCAGCGTCCAAAGCCTCATCTTGCCTGCTATCGCTAGCACTCATAGCATCCCATCCGAACGTGTATCGACCTTTCTTCCTACATAAGGTGCGCGATGTTCATCATGAACAAAAGGGCGATTTGGAGAGAGATTTTTGATGCGCAATCAGGCTTCTTCACCTTTTGAAACTGCAGGCGGCTGCGGTTTGACGACGTAGTAGATTGCGAAGAGACACGATGCGAAGAAAAACCATCCTGCAGGAGCTATATCTCCACCAAGTTCGAGACTTACATCCGAAACTCCTGTTCGAATCAAAGCCCATACGATAGCAACGAGCAAACAAATCATCTGTATAATGGACAATTTCATGTCAAATCCATGCTTTAACTTCGACAAACGGCGATCTGATATCATCAAGGCTCCACTAATGAACATAATGGGTAAAATAAGGAGATCAAGCCCCGGAGTTGCGTGACATGCGTAGTCTACTCCTTCACCTACACAAATCTCAGCATCCTTCAGATTGGGTCCAAAATCAAGCAACGGTTGTAACCAAATGAAGCCAGCTGTGCTCATGAGAATCATCGCATTCCCTGGAGATGATAGCCCATGGAAATATGGTAAATCGCTCCCGTCTTCGTACTGGAAACGTGCGAGACGAAGCATACCGGTACTAATAATCCAAAATCCTAGAATACCCAAAGAAAGGGTCCACAGTGGTGTTGCTTCTCCCCAACGTCCGAACATAATGAATATCATCAATGCTGGTGCAACACAAAAGGATAGACAGTCCGACATGATATCAAGGGAACCTCCAAGGAGTTTTCTCTTTGAATAACGACGCGCTATTGGCCCATCGATGATATCGCCAACGGCTGAAATAAAGATGCATAACATTGAGGCCCAGATATACTTGGTTGCCAGACCTTCAGAATATGGGTTGCTCAGAGTGTCATCAACCGCTAGAATAAGGAAAAAGATGGACATTGTCCCAAACATTGCATTTGTTAATGTAATATAATCAGCAAGTCCGGTGAGTTTGAAGGTTGATTTCATACGAACAACTCAGAAACTAACCTTGAACGCTGTTTCACAAGCAGGACAATCGATCGTTCTCTGACCTGGTCGTTGTTTCATCCGCAATCCACGTTTGCAAGAAGGACATTCGATTTCAACACGAATGACCTTGGCAGCCAGTGTAAATTGGGCCCCACATCCTCCACAACGTAATTCAGCAGGACGTTGATCGATACCAGCGATGAGAACCTTGGAACAAGAAGGGCATGAAATGCGTTCTTTCATCCATTTTGTCCGAGTTGGTTCGTGTTCTGTACGAACGTTAGCATTACACAAATCACATTGAATGTCGCCAAGAGCAGATGGGAGCAAACCATCGCATTTTGGGCACGAAAGAGGGGGCGGAGCAATTCTCGACTCGACCGTTAGTTCTTCGTCCATGATGGCCCATCCTGTCTTTTATTTTGGATTGTTCGCTTAGCAAACAATGAATTTATTCATTCATCATCTTTCTTTTTAGTCCCCACGAGAATGATTTTCCCCGGTAGGAAATTCCATGGTAGATCCAATGGAATATTGTATTCTTGTGCAAGTCTCTGAACCAGTTGCTTCGCTCCAACTTGTCCGCGAGAATCGGTAAGATCGATGGAGTGGACGTGGGTTAATTTGGACAACTCGTCCAACGGAGAGGTCGACATAGACGTATCATCTCCACCCATTGAAGGGAGAGGGACCTGCTTCACCACTCTCCACCAACGAGCTCGCCCAACATCGCGATGATTCTCGATGAGGCCGACCTTGACCAATCGCTTGAGATGATGATAGAGATTGTAGCGATCGACGTTGAGTACGCCTTGAATTTGAACCGTACTCATCTCATCACACTGCGAAAGAGCTTGGTATGCGCCTTGACGAGTAGGATGGGTCAATGCTGCTACCAACGGGTCTGTCCTCACTCTGCTCATCGGCTCACCGATTAGGACTCAACCTTACTTAGGTTTGAATATATCCTTTCAACTTCGTATTTTATTGAATTGTTTTCGACCAGTCTGAAATGCAACTAATGTAGCCTCCCACATGGCGATGAAGGTTTTCTTGACCAAGGTCAATGTCCCAGTCCCTTCTGCAAGACGTGCTCCGTTGAGGATTACTAGAATTACTGACATTTCATGCACTAAAACACCGATCCACAACGCATCGTAGAATCCATTGACTACGGCATAAACCAACGTTACTGTAACGAGAATTGAGAATGAAAGGTTCTGTCTAAAATTTCGCTCGGTTCGGCGAGCCAGTTTGAGTAAATCAGCAAGCATACGTGGATCATCACCAGGAACCATTACATCGGCAGCCTCGATATTCACCGACTCACCCGAACCAACTGCAACACCAACGTCGGCAACTGCTAAAGCAGCTGCATCATTGAATCCATCACCGACCATCATCGTTACCGCAATATCGGACCGACTACGAACGACCGCTACCTTGTCTTCTGGTGATTGATTGCCAAAAGCATCGGTCCTTGGAAGACCAACGGATGAGGCAAATCGGTCGACTGCCCCTTGTTGATCACCGGATATAATTTGAACATGAATTCCCATTTTGTGCAGTTCAGGAATCAATTCATCAGCACCTTGCAGGGTGTCATCGTGAATGAAGGTGAACAGAGCAACGCACTTACCACCCTTCGTCAAAATAGATGCACCATGTCCTGATGATTCAGCAAGATCAACCTCCTTCTTCAATCGAGCAGAAATGTCGATCCCGTAATCAGAAAGAGCATTTGGGCGGAGCATAAGCACTTCCTCTTTGTTGCGCATCGCTTGAATTCCAGCATTGACATCTTTGATTTTCTTCACTTTGATCGGCTCAATATTCAGATGCTGAGCAAATTCCCGTAGTGCTTCTGCGTAAGGATGTGATGAACGCGCTTCTATTCCGGCTGCAAGTGCAACCGATGCATCGTGGCGTCGACCTTTTGCCATCACAACCTTGCCAAGGGATGGTTTTCCAGAAGTGAGGGTTCCTGTTTTGTCGAGGAAGACGTGATTCACTTTGGCTAGTCGTTCCAGAACGTTTCCACCGCGTGCAATCGCCCCCATATGGGCTGAATTTGCTAAAGCCGCTGCGTGAGGCACTGGAGCGGCCAACAGAAGTGCGCACGGACAGGCTACAACCCAAAGCAGGAGAATAATCTTCCAATTGTCTGGATATAGGAACCAATAAACTCCGAAAGCACCGAACAATACTATCGGCACCCAGATCGCTGTAAATCGCTCAATGGAAGCCTGTAATCGTGGAGGTTCATCCCTGAAGGTGTGGACTGCTTCGATCAATTCGAACAACTGTGTTTCTTCTCCAACGGCTTCGACCTCAAGGATAATCGGTCCACGTGCAAGAACGAGTCCTGCTTGGACAAAGTCACCTTCTTCAACATCGACTGGAACGGATTCTCCAGTCAATGGCGCCTTGTTCAATGCGCCTCTTCCTTCAATGATTCGGCCATCGGTGGGAACAAGTTCACCGCTACGAATCTCGATGTGGTCACCGATTGAGAGTAGTTCAAGTGGTATTTGTTCTGGCTCTGAATTTGTACCCACACCTGTAGGCGCCATCGGAAGCGATATCGAAGAGGCACCTCCAATTTGGATGGCTGATGGAGTGAATGACTTCTTGCTTTGAACTCTGCGAGCTACTCTTGGTAATCGGTCAAGCCCACCTTGCATTGCTTCTCTCGCTTTCGCCAATGCATCGCCTTCAAGGTGAGCAGTGAGAGCCACAAGAATGGCGACAATAAGCGCCTCCTCCCACATCATCAAGCCACATGCACCGATGACGGCCAGGCTGGTGAGGACCTGGAAACCAAGTTGCCGATTAATTACACTTGCAATAGCCTCTCTGAACATTTGATAACTCGAGACAAGGATTCCTGGGATTGCAATCGCTGCCGGAATCCATCCTTCAATCCCAATCACTTCCAAGAAGATGATAATGAAAAGTAAGGGTAATGCGAACGCTGCACCGAGTAATCGAAATTGATCTGGACGAAGCCGATTGGAGGTTGTTGCAACGTATCTTGGCGCCGAACCACAAACCTGTTCAATAGCTTCATCACGCTTTTTGAGAAGTCCTTGATCTCCGCTTGTTACCATTTGCAAAAGAATACGACCATCTTTCTCGATGTCTGCATCTAATATTCCGGGCTGTAAACGAAACAATTTCTTCAATTCGCGAAGTGTCGTATTGTTACGTTTGGCTACATTAGCAGCCTTGACACCTTTGAGATGATGATGTTCGGTGTCGGGTGCATGACCGAGCGAACGAAGAACTCTTGAAACTTCAGAAAGTGCTCCTTTCTCCAAATCAACGGAAAGTTTGACTTCACCGCTAGTTGCTGAAACAATAGGCGTAGAAACCTGAGACATTAGATTCAATGCCTTTGTTGCTTTACTGGCGCAATCGGGACAATCCATGCCGATCAATGGCCATTCAACCGTGTACTCGCCCGTGGCTTGCGTTATGATTTCAGCATCAAGAATTTCCACATCCTCTTCTTCGACTGGTTCTTCTTCGGGAAGTTGTGTTGGAACTTCTGGAGATTTAGATGAAGGTTTAGGGTCATCATCTTCGAGAGAGAAAAACACATCTGTATCGCTCTCCCCCATGATGATTTGCTCATCTTCCTATTTGATTAAGACTATCCTTTGTCGATAATGAGCGTTGTAAGAATCTTCTTCAAACATGAGCGTTTAGTCAAACCATGGAGTGGCTTCCACCAGGATGGTATCCGCGTGTTGTCGCTTTCGATATTGATGGAACCCTAACCGATGAAAAGAAGCGTTTGGATATGCACGCAGTTGAAGCATTACGCCGGCTTGAAGATGCTGGTATTCCTGTCATTCTTGCAACTGGAAACGTTCGAGCCATCACCTATGGACTCTGGCGATTCATTGGCTTGAGTGGACCAATGTGTTGTGAAAATGGAGGCGTATTGTGGCACCCGGAATGGGATGAGCCGATCGTTCGGGCATCTGGTGCTGAAGCAAAGAACGCTGCACAATGGCTCGCTTCACAACATACTGAAATCGATTCAAACGGTATTCAAACCAATGCTTGGAGAGAGAGTGAATGGTGTCTATTCGCTGATGAGGACCTCAAATTGGTAACAACATCAATCGAAGAAAGCGATTGGTCAAACCTCGATGTTGTTCGAACCGGGTTTGCAATCCACTTGATGGAACCACACCTATCCAAGGGATCTGGCCTTGAAATAATCCTTGAACGAATGGGCATGGATGCATCAGAACTGTTGGCTGTTGGCGATGCACCCAATGATTTGACCATGTTTGCAATGGCGAATTGGTCGGTTTCGGTCGGAACGCCGTTTGAGGATGTCCGAGCTGCTGCTGATGTCGTTTCTCCCTACCCAAACAGCGCGACCATCGCCCCTCTTGTCGATGCAATTTTGGCAGTTCATTCGGCTCAACAACTATGACTTGTTTTGAATTGGTCAATACATGGTCACCTACGTGGTCGATTCCAATTGCTTCATTCACATGGGAGGTATGGCCTCAACAACCATTCTCAACGACTTGAAATCAGCCTTGGGTACGATGCACGTCACCAAAGGGGTACACGGTGAGATTCAGAATGTTCGCTATCAGAGATGGAAGCAAAAACCGAATCTCTTGAACCACATCAAACCGTTGTTGACAACTCATGAGGTCTCAGAAGGTCAGATTCGAGGACTGGGGGCGAAAATTGGTGAGCGAGCATCTCCTCAAGACGTCGACCTTTCCCTCATGGTCTTAGCACATGATTTACAGAGAGACGGCCATCATGTGATCCTTGTCACGGACGATTTCAAGATGGCTAAGGCGACGGAGGAACATCGACTTGCAAGTGAAGTATGTCCTCCATCGACCTTCTTTGAGCGACTCTCGACAAAGGCGAAAGGGAAACATGCTTCTGAATTGCGACGACTTGGTCGAAGAATCCGTGCTGCTGAAATGCAGTATGCGATAAGTCGGAGAAACGAATACGACGTTCAAGCCAAAATTACATGGATGGTTGATTCTCTTCTTTCAAGCGCACCTGCAAAGTCTGCTAAGCCATCGATTCAAACGGATGGTGAAGCCAAAGTGAATCTGCTCAATGAACTACACCGAATGGTAAATGGCGAGAATATCAAAACCAATATTCGCAAGAAGTTGACGCCCTTGCGTCCAAGTTGTGAAACCATGATGGACTTGGAACATCATGTTGCCAAGTTGAAACAGAAACTTTCGAAAGAATCGTTAGATGAGATCATAATCGAGACGCAAACAATGATTGCGGATTGCTTAGAAAACGCTGGAATCGATCTTGCACCATTGGACCGTGAACTGGTCGATATCGCGCACCGATTCCAATCACGGATTCTTGTTCGAGCGGAAATGGCTCTGGCCATTATGAAGCGAATGAAAGGTGATACGGTCGGTTCACATCTCCACCTTTCAACCGCTTTATTCCAAGCGACACACGTTGATGAGGATCTAATCGAAGCACGTATTCTTGCTCGTCTCGCCGTCTTAGCACTCTCGACTAATAAGTTCGAGAAAGCGATTCGCCTATCGACATCATCGCTTGGCCTAGGTACGCTGAGTCTGCCGATGAAACTCAAACAACACATCGTTCAGGCGATGGCTCAACACATGGCTGATAAACTATCCAAAGAAGCGATTAAGAACGCACAAACAATGGTGACTGAGGATGTTTCTATGGCTGCTCAGGCTTTGACCGAACTCGGTGAATCTTTCCTCGCTTTGAACCGTCCCGATTTTGCTATCGAATTATTCGATGAAGCGCTTGAATGTGTTTCTCCTGAACAAAAAATGAGTGAGGAACTGGGAGAACTAATCCTTCTCGCGCATAGAGCAATTCAGGACGATGATGATAATGAAATCGAAGGATTGCGTCAAGTTCTTGACCAAATCCATCAACAAACCGTTGAGCAAGAAAAGCAGGTCGAAGAGGTGGTTGAACAAATCAGTAAGCGACAAGAGGATTCGTCCGAATTGGTCTATTCCAACGAGTGGCAAGATTCCAACACGGTTCTCAACGATGAGCGGCCACTGTACATTTCCAACGTTGTTGGTGATGCTTCTGAAGAGCAACTCATACTTGCTCAACACCCATCCTTGGGTAGTGTGGGTATATGGTTGCCAGCTAAAGCCGATGCACCTCGGCCTGGTGCAAAGATTACCTTAACCAATGGTCGAGTTAAGATCGCTGAACCGCCAAATGATGTTGCTGAATCCTATGCCATTCGCGCACTTATCGCTATTGAATTCCCAGAAAGTCTAGTGTTTCAATCTTTGACGAGCGATGCACAAGAGGAACTCGAAGATCTATGAAATCGTGGTGCCGGGGGCAGGATTCGAACCTGCGAAGCATTACGCAGAGGATCTTGAGTCCACCCCCTTTGACCGCTCGGGAACCCCGGCACGTATGCTCCGCTCGATGGCCTTATTCTTGACTATTCCTCTTGGTCAACATCATCAAAACCAGCAGGACGTGGTGGTGGAAGGTCCTCATCTTCGAAATATTCGTATTCATCATAGAGAGACTTAATTCGCTGTTTCCGCATCAGGATCGATGCTATGACTGCTCCTGCAGCTAAGAGAACAAGAAGCATATTCAATCCCAATTCAGAATTAGAAGATTTTGCATCTCCATCTTCAGCGATTACATCAGCGATTGGAACTGGAATCAACAACGGTTCATCATCTAGTTGAATCACCATACCAAGACGCCCCGTATCCCAAGCTTCAACAGTCCAAACGACGCTCTCCTTCTCATCTTGATCCAATACGAAGGTAGCATTTCCAAGGACCAATCCATCCTCATCGAGGAGAGTGACCTCGGTTGAACCGCTCAAGTAACCAATGTTTTCGAGAGTGAATTCGATTGAAATGATTTCACCAAGTACTGGACGATACGGTGTTGCTTCAATCGATATCGGCGTTGGTTCATATGCCATCCAAACGATATAAACGTCCAATGGCATCAATTCTGTCCCTTGGCCAGAGAGTGTGTTGCCGGCTCTATCACTATGAGAAAACCAGACGCTTAATCGGTCGCTCTTTTCGAATTCAACACCCTGAGATTCAATATCGAGTGTTGTCGAAAAAGAGGCGATATTACCCGATGTACCATCATAGTTCATCGCTATTGAAGTGATGGAATCGGGGACAACAATGCCACCTCGAACGAAGCACCAATGCAGTTGAACGCCCTCTGTGGGAACACCGATATCATCCTGAATTGAAACTTGAACAGGAATTTCGTTGATTTGTAACGAATCCAAATTGGTGAACGTTCCTGGTTCAAGCGAAACCGTAGGGGCTTGTGAATCAAGGGTTAGTTCGATCACAAGTGAATCATCAACATCAAACACGGAGCCAGTTAACTCGATCGTCAACTCTCCCTCTCCTTGTGGAAGCGTTGTCTGATTTACGACCAGACGATGTCGACTCAATCCTTGACTATCGACCGTTTTCTCACTAACATGATGTTTTACTCCAAAGGAGGAGATGTTGTAGTGCATACGGGAATCGAATGGTATGTTCAGTGCTCGGTGTTCTGTTTGTTGATGAACGATTATGACATCAACATCAGCAAAGTCATCGATATGAAGCGATAAGATTCCATCGTCAAGAATTCCAAACGGTGCAACACGGTCGTAAATTGAATCGATTCTCAATTCAACGCGGGTATGTGTTGACCAATTGACTGAGGTCAGATATGTGCCACTAAGGCCCACATCCTGTGCTTCATCGATGACCTTAATCGAAGGTGTAAATGCACCATCGCTCCATTCATGCATTGCATCCCATCGAAGTTGGAATGCTACATCCAACGTCCATCTCATGGTTAGAGCATCCTTTGTAGCAGTAATAGTCGGTGGTGCAACAAAGCACGTTACATCAGCAGCGGTTTGTTGGAAACGTGGAGAATATTCGATCCAACAATCTTCGTGAAGTGAATTCATCAGTCCAATGTTGATCGAATCGAGACTGTCGATTCCGTTCCCATCGATCAAATCGAATTGGAAATGATGTTCTTGTCCAGGGAATAGATATCCATCAATAGAATCCAACGTGACTGTATTCATATCCAGAAGCGTTGCTTGACGAGGTTGAACTAAGATGGTTGCAGCATCGTTCTCTTCTCCAAAGGAACCACCGGATTGTAATGGGTTTCCTGCAAGGTCATATCCTGTAATGACTACACTGAGTCGACCTTGTGACTCACCCGGACTTAGAATGGCGTCAACATCGAGTAACGGAAGGTCGACTTCAGCTTGCAATGCGCCGCGATTGACGTTAGCCGTCATCGATTTGTATTCACTCTCTTCCATGATGCCATTGCCATTAGTATCGTCTTGGTCTTCAGACCATGTGTAGATGGTTAGAGGCGTTTCCAGTCCTTCAGCATCTTCGACATACAACCGTAACGGAACGTCTCTGTCCGGAAGCCAAACGTGATTATCAGCGGGTTGCAAGCCACTTGGATCAAGGATTTCTACTCCGATCACATCCGGTGGATTCTTGTCATACATCATTTCAAAGAACGTTGATTCTTCGGTTTGGTCAAGAGCCGTTTCCAAACTTAAACCAGAAGGTCCACATCGTGTTAGAATGATTCTGGCTTCCAATCGCGTATCGCTTGGAACACCTTCTGCATCTGGAATTGTCAATGGAATGGAAAATCTTCCTTCGGAATCAACGGTTGTAACATTGGAGAACAACCATACGATCGGTTCTCCTTCCCACTGGTCTGGACCACTTTCGTTCAATGGTGGTATGGCGCTGACTTCGACTGTTACTTCAGCATCGTTTTCTCCAACCCAAGCGTCTACAATCCCTTGATATCGAACCTGCCCTTGAACCGTTAAAGAGGCCCCTGGATTGACATGTAACGGCCACAACGGTTGTGTCCAATCGTGCAATGCTCGGCCACGATGATCGTAAGCGATAACATTGAAAGCTTCCAAATCGTTCTCGATATCGTTGTATGGCGTATTGTCCGAGTAAACCAATGGACCCGTTTCCAAACCGTTTTCATCAATCGATGAGATGAACCAGTGTAAGTCGTCGATGTCATCGTTCAACCATGAACTCTTGAAGACCCATGTGACTGTGCATGTACTCTGTACGCATGTTACATTGGATGTTGGTTGAAGGGTTGCATAGCCCGCTCCAGCTGTTTGAATGAAACGGGGTGTGGAATCAAGACGATCGGCTTCAACACTGATGCGTATTGATGCCACATCATCGCTTGAGCCGATGGAGAGGGTAATACGTTCCAGAGCAGGCGCATCCATCGTCGGATGCGTTGGTATCACACGTTCGTGATAGGTTGTAATGCTACGAAGTGTGTTCGGTAACCAGCGAGATCCTGGTGCATCGATGACTGAATCAACAAGGTCGGGTTGACTTTCAACTTCAAGATCAACGCGAACACTTCCGCGCTCTGTTTGAATACGGAACGGTAGATCGAGTAAGGTTCTGTCGTCTCCCGTATAGGACGCATTGAGCGCTTGATTGAGGAGGGATTCATTAAGTCCAAACTTCAGTTTTTCTTGCTTTGGTAGGGCAAGGACATCGTATGCTGCGAGTTCGGTTGGATTCGATGTGGAGATGGTGTAGATGGCATACCCCCAAATCCACTCGTTCGAAACGTCGGTGGAGATGGGGTCGAAGTATGGGCACGTGTTTTCGACTGCAATGTAACTGGTTGAATTCGCAGGAATGGTTGAGAGTATACTTGCTCCGAGATACACGTCCGTTTGTTGAGGTCCTGAACGTGCTTGGAGAGTGAATGAACCTTCGAACAGTGGACACACGTTTGGAATGCCCCAAGCGGTCATCGGCAATGCGATGAGGTGACGGAACTGATAGTTCGTCGAACTGGACGTATTGACGTACAATTGTCCGTCCTGAGTCGCATCGATAATGTTCGTACCATTGACAATGGAATCAAACATCGCTTGAACACCGAAGTTCGAATCATTACCGGTTGGTGGCCAATCGATGGCAACTAGTTGGTTTTGTCCGATGGTCACGTGAGGCCCTTTTGGCGGAATGAGGCAACGCGGTTCAAGGATAAGAGCACTGAATACTTCTCCTGAATTCAATGTGAAGGACCAAGGAGCGTACAATTCTTTCTCGTTATTGACGTTGTATTGATCAACCTTGACGGAAGGTGCACCCTGGAAGTACTGGCTTGAACTCTGGGTAAATGAGAACGAGTACAACGACAAGTTTCCGCCAAACTGGTACAATGTTACAGCATCATAAACGCAACCTGGACTGTGGATGAATTCTACTGTCGTGCTAGTTGTTGCTTGCAAGAAGCCTTCTTGAGTCACATCGAAATCGCTCATTTCAGTGTTATATTTCTGATGATATAGGCCAAAACTTTGCACGACGCCAAGTCCCAGCCGATCAATGGTCGGAGTAAGATATGAATTGTTAGAAGTCATGTGGGCAACGATCTGAACCGATGGATATTCAACGGGGTTCAAATCCACTGAGAAAGGCATGATTCGTTGTTCGTATTCAGGAATGATGGCCCCGTTTGCATCGAGTAGGCTGAAGCGAAGCGTCGTATTATCGGGCTCATGCGCAAGACCGTCGAGATGACCGTAGCCGAAGAGAGGGTGTGGAGTGATGGACGGTGAAACCCAATCTCCTTCCAATTCAAACAATGACACATCAATACCTGCATCATCAACGTACCAACCATCACGTTCGACATATTGGTCTGAAAAGAACGAGAAACGGAGACGTACAGACTGGCCAGATAAATTGGAGATGTCAGAGGTTTTCAATTCGAACGGACGAGGCGCACCACTTCCACACCCTCCTGTAACTTGAGAACCATCTAGGAGTCCCTCGCCATAGAACGGTGAATTGGTGTTGACGGTTGAAATCCGATCGTGGAATCCTCCTGGGTCAGCGGGAAGATACCACCAATTGAGACCTCCATCTGTTGAAACAGAGACGGCTCCTCCATCCCAAGCTGCTTCCGTGCATATCCATTGACGGAACGATAACTGTGCCGTGACATTGTCAGGTAAAACGTATTCTGGAGAGATGAGATGGGCATACGAATTTGCAGCATATTGTCCGTTCAATTCGATGCCAACACCGTATTGTCCTGAATGCCACTGTGACGGTCCAAGGGCCGTATTGCCAAGAACTCCATGAGACCATCCAACGCCTCGAAAGTTCTCGATTGACCAGCCTTCTGGCATCATGTGTGCATTTTCGAATGAATCTACATCAGTAACTGGCCCATTCACGCCCATGGTGGAAACCCATTGCCATTGATTGGGTGCGCTTACATTGTCCAACCAACCTTCTGTTGAACCATTCAGATAGGTTGGTTGGTTCGTAAAATTACTCAATACACGGCGCACATGATTCGCTGTATTGGCGCCTGAGTGAAGTGTCACATCATCGATCATGATACCTTCCCAACCGTTCGCGGGTGCACCGCCCCCATGATTGACGATGGAATCGGTTTGAACATTGAACTTGAGCAATGCATTGGAAGCGTTAGTATGCGTCGAAGCAGTAGCAGGAACTGGATAGAACATCGGTAGCCATCCAAAGGATTCCTGGTTATAGATGACTCCTTGATGGACAACACCGTTTCCAGGCAGTCCTGGAAGCGGTGAAAGCAAAACCCAACTAACGCCTTGATCCATTGAATACCAAATAGTCATCCCGTCATTGGTTCCGCCTTCAATATCCCAATTGGAACGTATTTCAAGTTCGATTGGATTAGCAAGACCAGCGAAATTGATAGGCATGACAAGGTTTCCATCAGCGTTTGGAGCATAATCTCCACTTAAGTTTCCATGAAACCAAGAACCTGGTTCATCGCCTTGATTATGCCAAGTCATATTATCGATGAACCAGCCATCGCGTTGATTGTTCGATGATCCAACGGCGATACAAAGACGGAAACGCATCGATTCACTACTACCGATATTCGACAAATAATCCAATTCGAAACGGGTGGTCGTCCACTGTTCATCATCACCTGCCCAAATCGATGAAAGCGATTGAGTCATGGTATGATGATTGGATGTGACGGAATCGGAATAACCTCCATTCGGAATGAGTTGTTGCCAAGAGGATTGATTGTCGAGAGTATACTCAACCCATGCAGCATCATCGCTTGCCAACGAGCGCCAATGATCGAACGTCAACGACATGTTACTGATGAATTCAGGAGTTTGATAGTGTGGTGAGATGATGCACCCTGAAGCGTTCACAGTTGTTGTCAGATAAGCAAGTGAATGGTTTCCATCTCTCGGATTTGGTCCAGTTTGGAGTGAGGAGAGATTCTCGACACCCCACACTTCTCCATCATGGCCCATGGTTAGCCAACCGGTTGGAACCATTTTGGTCGATTCAAAATCGGTAAGTGTACCTACGGAAGAATCGGTTGCTAACGAGAGTTGCCCGCCATGAGCGAGGGAAGAGGTGAGATTGTGGGTACCATTGGCCCATGCGTTGGAAAGATCCGCCCCGAAATAGGTGCCATTCTCTTCTACCGTTTCCCAAATTGGTTCAATCGACATGAAACCTGAGGTAATGGTATGATTCGCTGGAACTTGAATCGAAGTGATGTTAGCATCGATTGTAGTTTCATTTGTTGCGGGTTGGAAAGACACTGGCCCATAAGTTACTGTTCGTGATTGAACATAGGTTGAAGGCCCAACGAGGACAAGCAACAGCACAAGGAAGACCGCGGAAACGTGCTTCTTGGGCTGATTCACTTATCTCACCTCGCTGCGCGAGGTGAGCCATTTGGTTTGAAGCCTCGTCTTTGTTGATTAAGTCTGGACAAGAGAGTTCAAAGACCCAAAGACCGAGGCTATGATGATGTCGAGCGACAACCTCCTCACGCCAGAACAGGCCCGTGAGATTCAGGAGCAGTTGTTCGCAACCTATCGCCAACAAACAAACCGTCACGTACCCGTTCATCTACCTCGCAAAGACTTCTGGGAAATGGTCAAGAGGTTGTTGACGACACTCGATCTACAGATTCACGATATGATCCGTAAGCATGGAGCAGATCTCCGAGTTCAGAATGAGCAAAAGAGACAAGCGAACGTACGCCATATCGCATCGGAGTTGGCAAGACGAAGAATGGTTGCTATGATGCAACATGCTTCTTCACAATCACTTCGAATGGCAACAAGCGCAAGCGACGTTGCAACACCACTTCCGCCTATCGATTGGCAGAAAGCAGATGCTGCAGAACGTGCTCTTTACAGTGCCATCGAGAAGGAGATGGACAAATTCAAGATGACCATCGGATGGAGAGAAATGCAAGATGGTCTTCGCGGAGAGATGGAGTTTGTTGAGCCAACACACAAGCCAGGTACTATGCAATTGGATGATTTTACTGAAGAAACACTGACCGATCATGCACCACCATCATTGGTTTTCGAAGATGATAACCCCGAACCGATGGATACATTCGATGAGGATGAGGAAGATCGTATAGCTGCGCTTGAATGGGATGCCTATGAAGCAGCACAAGACCCTTCTGAACATGAACCTGAACAGCCTTCCCAATCTCCAGTTGAAGCACCCTCTCAAACCAAAGAAGGACGCCACGGGGCAGCAATGGAATTAGCACCTTCAACAGATTCAGCAATTAGCGATGATTGGATGAATGAAGACGAGCCTACGGATGAAGCATCACCAAAAATTCGTATTCGAATCCTGAAATCATTTGACGACCCAATTGCAACTGCTGACGGTTCGGAATTAATTCTCAAAGCTGGTGACGTTCACAATTTGGACGAAACAATGGCACAATGGCTAATTGAATCGGGAACAGCTGAAGCTGCCCCATTGTAAGATTGAGCATCGTTGATGCTCACTTCATTTACAGTTCAAACACTTCAGTTGACTGTGCGCATTGAAAGTTCAATGGTTACAGAGTCAGGAATGTCGATCTTTGCGACCAAGCGGAGAGCACTCTCGTCCTTACCGGAGTTGATGTGCATTTCCAACAAGCGCTTGTGAACACGGAGTTCCCAGTGATCGTAGGTTTCGCTTCCCTCACCATCAGGTGCACGTCGGACAGGAACGACCAGACGGCGGGTCGGTAGAGGGATTGGTCCTCGAAGCTTGGTATCGCTTTGGTCACAAATGGTTCGAATATGACCTGCAACTCGATCGATGTCAGAGTGGTTGTTTCCAGTCAACTTGATGACTGTAACGGCCGCCATACTCTGCTCCTCCAGTTCAAATCAATGAGTGATGTTCACTCACTTCTTCTCGATCTTGAGACAAACACCAGCTGCGACGGTCTTACCCATGTCACGGATAGCGAATCGGGACAACTCAGGGAATTTATCCATTTGCTCGATTGACATTGGCTTGGTCGGTTGGAAACGGATCAAACATGCATCGCCGTTCTTGAGGAACGATGGGTTTGCTTCCTTACCACTCTTGTTGGTCTTCTCAAGAAGTTCCATGAACTTGACAGCAACTTGTGCAGTGTGAGCGTGGAAAACCGGGGTGTATCCGACGGAAACAGCCTTTGGAATGTCCATAAGTTGGATTTGTCCAACGAAGTGCTCGTCGTGTCGAACGAAGGTTGGCTCGTTGTCCGCATATCCAGCAACGTCACCACGGCGGATGTCGTCAGCTGCTAGACCACGGACGTTGAAACCAACGTTGTCACCTGGCTCAGCCTTGTCGACAATTGTGTGGTGCATCTCGATCGACTTGACCTCACCAGACTTCTGGGACGGGTTGAAAACAACGTTCTTACCAGTGTTCAGAGTTCCGGTTTCAATCTTACCAACAGGGACAGTACCGATACCAGAGATCTTGTAGACGTCTTGGATTGGTAGTCGAAGTGGCTTGTCGATTGGCTTGTTTGGCATTGCTGCAGCGTCGATTGCCTCGAAGAGGGTTGGTCCGTTGTACCATGGGCACTTGTCGGACTTCTCAAAGACGTTGTCGCCGTTGAGTGACGAAGCAGGAATCATTGGAATGTTGTCGATTTGAGAACCGAATCCAGCCATCTTGAGAAGTGCAGTGACTTCGCTGACAGCGGCGTTGTACTTGTCTTCGGACCAGTCGACACCAGAGATGTCCATCTTGTTAACGTGGACAATCAATTCCTTGACACCAAGAACCTTTGCGAGGAACGCGTGTTCCTTGGTTTGTGCGTTAACACCGTCGTTTGCAGCACAGAGGAGAACCGCTGTGTCCGCTTGTGAAGCTCCGGTGATCATGTTCTTGACGAAATCTCGGTGACCTGGAGCGTCGATGACAGTCCAGTAGTACTTAGGAGTAAAGAACTCCTTGTGAGCGACGTCGATGGTAATTCCACGCTCTCGCTCTTCCTTTAGACCGTCCATGACATACGCAAGACCGAATCCGGCCTTACCTGCCTCAGCGGCGAGTTGTTCGTTCTTTTCGATAACGTGCGCTTCGATGTGACCTGAATCGAGGAGGAGACGACCAACAGTGGTCGACTTTCCGTGATCGACGTGACCGACGAAGACGATGTTACGGTGTGGCTTGCTCTTATCTTCCCATTGTGATGGCATACTAAATTACTCCTTAGCATCCCTGCGACAAACAACCCCTATTTGAAAGAGTCGGTAATATTAGGCTAATTTTTTGTTGCAAACTTTGCTTGAGTCTCGCGGTTTTACTTGTAGACCAACCGGATTACGAGCGATTCTACATGCAAGTCATTAACTCGATTGTTTCGAATCTTCATTGTCCATTCGCCATCACCATAGGTACTATCGCTTTCTGAATCTGTGAACAAGTAGGAAGAAAGGGTAAGGTGTACACAATCATTGTCATCGCTATTACAATCACCATCATTGCGCTTATCTAATCCAGTGTTGGACGTATTGGTCGCTTCATCATCCTCTTCATTGAAGGCGTGAAGATCCAGTTTAGCTCGGCAGTTGTTGCCATCACCTGGCGTAATGTCGGTACAGTCACTGTCAATCTTTGGATAGGTCAACTCACCAACGGCTTTTCGAATTGTGTTTCCAATGTCTTGGTCGTAATGAACAGTGAATTCAAAATCGAGTTCAACCGGGTCACCCGAGTTGTTTCCTCCCATTTGGAAATCCAACCAATATCCTGCATAGGAAACGTATACTTTGATATCATCCGAATCGGTTAATCCTTTACCATTGGTTATCGTCAATCCGACTTCATATTCACCTGGACTGAGATCTTTCCACTCAACCGTTTCGCCTTCAAGGTCGTTATCGTTGGTTGAATCTCCATCACCATCAGCATCAAATTCAAGATCTAAATCCCAATGATACTTCGATATGTAATCGTCTCCCGATCCTGAAGTTGATTCGCTAGCATCGAGTTCGACGTTCGTTTCTCCGTCAGCGTTCCGGTCCGAGTTTGATTTATCAAAATCACAAATCCAGATGTGGATGTGATTACCCTCATCGACATCTTCGCCTTCACAATCCTCTTCAGAAGAAAAGGACGTGATCTCGGCGGTTGGAGGAAGAGCAGTAGCATCGACAATGGTTAGCGTCTTGGTTGTTGATTGACTCATCGAACCATCACTAACGATCAATTCCACAGTGTATTCGCCAACTTCTGGATACGACCAATCAGCATTTCTACCAGTAGCATCGATGGAATTATCGCCGTCGAAATCCCACTTATAGGTCAAAGCAACTCCCGATGGAAGTGAATCTCGTGCATCGAAATCGATGGTTTGACCTGCACGAATGTTGGTTGCAGGTGAATACGTGAAGACAGCTACGATTTCTTCCGAGTTTTCGTCTTCATCTCCACCAAAGCATCCAGCAAGGCCACTGATCATCATCAGCACCGCAAGGAAAGTTGCTTTTCTCATTACGCCCATGCTATTGCCTGTCTTTCCGCCATTTAGAAGCCTTTTGCGATTTGTTCGCCTAAAATGAGAACAATGAGGTTTGACGATTACCGTCGAACAACTCCTTCGCATTCCAACCAAATGCTTCGGTGATACGGCCTAGGGCAGCAGCCAATCGTTCAGCATAGAAGCGTCCATCATAGCCAGGGATGCCTCCATCATCTTCCGCTTCAATCCACGGATGTACCTGCATCGGTCGTTTCGAAGCATTCGTAACAACATACGATATTTTCATACCTGGCGTGAAGCCAAGTCCACGTTCGATAAGAATCATTGCAGCACGGACTTGTGCCATGCTTTCAGGACGTGCATAATCCTTGGTGAAATCCACTTCACCGTTGGACCGAACCCTTCCCTTACATGATTTAGCGAGGATTAATCGACGTGCATCCACTTCGTGTTTCTTTAATGCTGCAACACATTCGCGTGCATGCTGAACAAGTGCATCGCCTTCATCAGCCAATGCATAGGTGAACGTCTTCTTCATAGCTGTTGTAAGATATTCAAACGAGTCGGTTCGTTGAGTCTCATAGCCTCGAATCAGCATCTCTTCACTCGGCCAAACAACTTGGCCAACATAGCGCTTCTTGGCTCCGTGACTGAAGAAAACGGAGAGGCCCTTTTCGTACTCGAGGACGGCAGAATCTCGGCTGTATTGTTTGGCGATATCGAGACCGAAGTCGATCATTGCTTGTTTTGCAGCCTCATAAGCTGCAATTGTTGCTTCATCATCGTCCTCCTTCAACACGGAAGGTGATCCTTCTGGTACAGGTGAGCGGACGAAGATAGAATCCGTATCAGAATAGACCACGTGGTGGCCTTCATCCTCAAGTTTCTGAATGATGGTCTTGATGTTTTGACGCGCCCATGCTGTAATTGAAGAACCCAAATCCTTGTGTGTAAATCGATAGAATCCAGAGGCGAATACGCCATAGAAGGAATTCATCATAATTTTAACAGCATATTGCATTGAATCGTGGAACTCTTCTTTCTCAACCTGCTCGTCTTTTCGAGCTTGCTTAATCTGTGCCTTGTGTTCATCGCGTTGATTCATCAAATCTTCAAGCAATGTTGGAACCAATCCCTTACGATGTTCAGCACTCCAAAAGACAGCTTCTGTTGGGGATACATTGGTTGCATCATCTTCAGTTGGTTGCTCGGGATGAGATGGATCGATTCGAGTCGTGTAACATACATTGTTACCGATCATAATGCTTGGATACATGCTCTTGAAATCCAGTACTGCAATCCATGGATGCAATCCTGCTTCAACATCGTGAACGTATCCTCCAGTGATTTGACCTTGCTTTGCTTCCGCACTTCCGGTCAATGGAACGGCCACGTTCTCGCGGTCAGCCAATCGAATGACTAGGCTGTCGAGCAGTTGAGACGTGCTTCCATTAGCAGCCGTTTCAAACGGAACTTTAGCAACCGAAGCGACCGCCTCCTTGCGGCGAATCGCTTGAATCGCATGAAGAATATCGAGCGGTAAGGCTGCATCTCGAACACAATATTCCATGACCTCATCAGGACGATTTGCCCATTCTTCGTCCATGTTGGAAGCATCGATGTCGATCTTCTGTTTGTCTTCCTCATCAGGAAACAGCAAGCGGGCAATGAACGATAGCGTCTCACGTTGCGGCCGTAGTGCTTGGCGTGCTTGCCACCAAGCATCGACGATTGCTCGACCACCAAGATTCCAAGCCCGATTCGATTGACGGCGAGGAAGAACACCAGTACGTGTCCGTTTGCATTCGGTCTCCAAATATGGTGTGCGGCCCCAGCCCAAGAGATTGCTACGAGCCTGCCATTGCTTGCGATTGGTATGGTGATCCATTCGCTCAACCAACCGAGGGAAATCGAAATTATCGATGTTATATCCTGTGATGATATCAGGATCTTCTCGACGAACCATTTTGGTCATCTGTTCCATAATCAGGTCTTCAGCACCTCGATACTCGTAAACACGTCGCGACCCATCGATCATATCCTCGACCCAGACTGCTGCACAGAGAATCGAATTGTTGGCAATGCTCGTCTCCAAATCATAGGAAAGAATACGCCATGGAACTTGAAACGGTTCGCTTTCATTGACGTTTTCTAGTTGAACTGAAACGGTTCTATCGACTTCGTATCGACCAACGCCTCCGTGTTTTACAACCCGTAGATTGCGCTCACCATCCTCGTCCTCATAGGCACGCTCATCGATAAGGAAGCCATCGATGGAGATATGCATACCCACATCATTATCCAAGAACATTCGATTAACAAAGGGAATATCGCCGGAATAGATTGTCCACCCTTGCTTCTGTAATTCACCACGTAATGAAGGGACGTTGAACGGTTGAACCGCTTCGACGGTCCACACCGGTTTCTCACCCAAATCAGTCCATTTCCAAACAGGTCCGCGTACATCAATCACTTCAGGTCGACGACGTAAGCCATCGATACGTCGTTCCTCTTCCTGTGTAACAGGTTGGTCTTTGCTACGTTTTCCTACCGTTGCAATCTCAAAGGTTGGACGTAAACCAGAAACGAGAACACAGATGGATGCACCATCCTCGCACCGACCGAACAACTCGATCGTCGTCTGAGGAGCATCGTCATCACCGTGCGAATGATACCGCCCACTGACGATACCAAAACGACCCGACCATGCCTCCATAGCAACGCCTCGGGCTCAACCGTCTTGAAACCGAGCCTTTGGCCAGTACGTCAATAAATCACTAAATGTGCAAAAAATCGATGAGCAAGAATTGAAAGCCGAATCTCCTTAGCGAGAATCACGGGTTGAGATTCATGGCCAAAGATATCGACTGGGACAAACTGACATTCTCGTTAACACCAACCGATATCATGTACATTGCTGAAACCACGGGCGATGAACCGTGGATGCCTGGTGATTTACGTCCCTATGGCAATATTTCCATCTCACCAGCTGCAGGTGTTCTCAACTACGGTCAAGGTCTGTTTGAAGGAATGAAGGCCTATCGAACCGACAAAGATCGTATCGTCTTCTTCCGTCCTGATGAGAACGCTCGACGGATGCAACGTGGTGCGGATCGATTGAAGATGCCCCCTGTACCAGAATCCATTTTCATAGATGCGGTTGAACAAGTCGTTCAAGCCAACATCGATTGGGTTCCGCCGATGGGAAGAGGTGCCATGTACGTTCGACCATTATTGATGGGAAGTGGACCTGTTCTCGGTGTTTCTCCTGCTCCAAGCTATTCGTTCATGATTTACGTCACACCGGTTGGACCGTACTTTAAGGGCGGAATGCGTGCTATTGAATTGCTTATTTCCGATGAATTCCATCGTGCTGCTCCTGGTGGCTCTGGTGGTGTCAAGGCCATTGGAAACTATGCACCAGGAATGATGCCAAGCAAGATGGCGAAAGCATCTGGCTATGCTGAAGTCATCTATCTCGATGCTCGAACCAGTACCTACATCGAAGAAGTCGGTGCTGCGAACTTCTTCTGCATCAAGGATGAAGTCCTCTACACACCTGAACTAACCGGAACTATTCTTCCAGGAATTACTCGTGATTCCATCATCGCTCTAGCTCGTCACATGGGATACGAAGTCATCGAAGAGAAGGTCAGTGCTGAATTTGCAATGACTGCGGATGAAGCCTTCTGCTGTGGAACTGCAGCCGTCATTTCACCAATTGGTAGCATTACACATGGCGATACAAAAGTGGCCTACGGTGATGGAACACCTGGAACGATCACAACAACACTATACGATAAACTCACAGGTATTCAAAACGAAACCGAAGAAGACATCTTCGGCTGGTTACACGAAGTTCCTCTGTGATCACTTACCTTTCTTGGCCTTGGTCTCAACGTGCCATACGAAGTATGTCTTCTCATCAAGAATCAATTTGCTCTTGTAGACCATTCCAAACTCGCTCGGTTCAATGGTTCCATCGAAGGTGAATTGGAGCATCAGGATACCGTCGCTATTGGACTTGAGTAACCCCCTTCCATCTTGAATACCACCAAATGGGGCTGCTCCGAACCGTTTCTTGTTGATCTCAACGTTAATCTCTCGGGCCTTGACCTCATAGCCAGGCGACATCTCAGCACAACGAATTCGCTCCTCAGTCTTCGTCTTGGTGTTGTATGGAATGGTTACAGCCCTGAGAATAAACGGATCGAGTACAGTTCCAGAACCACTCTGGATGGTTGGTGTAGCCGAAACATGCTCCGCTTGGACTCCTACACGTTCCTTACGTCGAGTCAAAATCATTGGAACCACAAGGATGAATGCAAGGATCAAGAAGATAATTGGGAAGCAAATTGGCTTGAATGGGTTCAAGTCCTTTTCAGGAGGTTGTTCGTAAGAACGGAATTCGTAACAAGTTCCATCCGATTCAATCTTCGGAACCGAGGAACGGTTGTACGGATCGCCTCCACATTCCAATTCGAACGAATCGTTGAATCCATCACCATCATCGTCGAAGTCAGCCTCGAGCAATCCAAGGCGCGTGTTGTTGTTTGGCAGACCATCCAAGTCATAATCTTCCGCAATCGAGAGATTGAACGTGGTCAAGATTTGTGTTCCAGTCAACAAGTTCGTGGCCGTGACCGTGTACTCGGTCAAGTTCGAAGGAACAAGCGGTACACCGTAGATCGTACCGTTACCGTTCGCAGTTCGTGCCATCGTATCGCCACCAAAGAACAAACCATACGGTAGAGCAGGTGAAATCTCCCAGATGTCGACGGTCATTCCCGTGATTATTGGTTGGAGTGTAACGTTGCGCTGTCCTTGTAACAACTCGAAGTCACCTGTTCCGTAGGTTACGGACAAATCTTCGTTGAAGTCGCAGATACCATCACCATCACTGTCAACAGGCGTATCTAATTCGTTCTTGGAATCGGTTGGACCACATTCAGCTTCTTTCAGATCGGTCCAGTTGTCGTTGTCATCGTCCAAGTCTTCAACCAATCCAGTCGTCGATTCGCCCAACAACTCGTCAGGCATTCCATCGCCATCGGTATCGAGGTAGGCAGCAGCATCGTTCGGGAAGGCATCTGGGCCTGCTTCACAGTAATCAACTGGAAGAGCCGGTGCGATCGGTCCATCGCAGACACCATCACCATCGGTATCAGCATCCCATGGGTCTGTTCCCGTGTTGTTGGCATCGACATAGGCGCTTGTATTGGTCTCAACTGTGTTGTTCAGACCATCACCATCGATGTCATCGTCAATCGCATTGCAGATGAAGTCACCATCAAGGTCGGCTGGTATATCCGAGCTATCCAATGAGTCGGAGTAACAATCGTCCTCAATTAGGTCGGTGAAGCCATCACCATCATCGTCAAGGTCTTCGATCAATCCACGACGTGGGTCAGCATCCTCAGGCAATTCGTTTGGTAGACCATCGAAGTCCGTATCCTCTAGAACCCCGATTTGAATAACGAATTCATCGTTGAACAAACTGCTGTTAGCATAGATGGTGAAGTTGGTCAAGTCCATCAATTCGGTCGGTGTTCCCCAAATCGTTCCGTTGTCAGCACCGAAGAACAGACCTTCTGGCAAGTCCGGTTCAATTTCGAAGGTTGATCCACTGATAATCAATTCTGGTTCAAGGGAAACAATTTCGGAGTTGTTCAAGAGATACAATGGTCCGAGTGACATGTTGTAGAACAAGTCCTCGATGGTGATGTTGACAAAGACCGTGATGGAACCAACATCGTTGGATGCAGTAATGGCATACATGGTTCGGCTCTGAACCTGTGTTGCAACACCTGAAAGCGTTCCGTTGGTTGTATCAAACAGCAATCCTGGTGATGGGTCAGGCAGGATGCTCCATGAGGTCACGATACCACCTGTTGAGATGGCTTCCATCGTCAAGACGGTTGAGTTGTTGAGCAGAATGACATCATCAGGAACGTAAGCGACCAATGGAACTTGATCGAGAACAGTGATATTGATCTGCGTTGAAGCAAAGCCACCACTGTTGGTGGCTGTAACGACATAGGTTCGAACATCCATGACTTCTGTCGGCGTTCCTGTGATGTGTCCGGTCGTTTCGTTGAACTCCAATCCTTCAGACAATGCTGG
>CEVR01157350.1_pt1 | contig 39919 bp, 39 predicted proteins | sample 356541 | NCBI WGS metagenome assembly CEVR01 (sample SAMEA2623734, study PRJEB7988) | marine metagenome | isolation source: saline water (ENVO:00002010), including
GATAGAGGATTAATCAATGAGCTTAATGTTTGGGCAACCAATCCTTTCTAATTAAATTAATGCAAAACTTACTATTGATCTTACTATATGTGCCTTTAATTGGATTAGGGCAGAATTTAGATAATCAAGAAATTAGCGAGATATTAACTACACATAATGAATATCGAATAGATTTAGAATTACCTGAATTACTGTGGTCTAAGAAGTTAGCAAATAGCTCTAAGAAATGGGCTGATAAATTAATATCCAGGGATATTTTTGAACATAGTAATACAATGTATGGTGAGAATATATTTATAATAATCGGAAGGGATGCTTCTCCAAGTGAAGTTGTTACTGATTGGGCTAGTGAGAAGGAGTATTTTAATTATAAAACAAGAAAATGTATTCAAAATTGTTGTGATTATGTTGATTGTTGTCAACATGAATGTGGACATTATACTCAAATAATTTGGAGAGAAACAAAAGAAGTTGGTTGTGCAGTTTCTAAATTAGGAAATAAACAGATTTGGGTATGTCAATATAACCCACCAGGTAATTATCATGGAGAAAAGACCTATTAATATGCTACCTGAACTAAAACAAAAGATAGAAAATTTACTAAAATCAACTAATCTAGATGAGGGGCTTAAATTACTTAAAGATATTAATAATGAAGCAGTAATAGAATGTTTCTCTAGTTTAATTCAAGAAAGAGTTCGTGAGAATTATTTTGAGGGGATTAGTGATATGAGTCAAGTTGCTAAAGGACTTGCAATTCTTAAGGAATTCACACCAAATCTTACTAGTCTTGATATTAGTTTATGTGAGCTGGATTCTTTAGATGTATCAGATTTTATCAATTTAATTTCTCTAAATGCTAGCTATTGTTCTAATTTAACTAATATTCAAGGATTAGAAAACCTTAAGAATTTAGAGAATTTAAATGTTAAAAATTCACCTTGTTTACTTAACTTAGATGTATATCAATTAGAAAATCTATATGAAGTAGTCGGTTTAAGAACTAACGCAGGAATGCATTTTGGAGGAAATATAGAGGCTTATGAAGAAGATTGGTGGGATCACCTTGATTTCTTATTTGATGAACTTGAATTAGAACATCTATTTGGTGACGTAGGTATTATAACTATTTCTGAAGCGGATTTTCATGATAAAACTATTGCTGATTTCAGATGGTCAGGTCCAAAATCTATTAATGTTTCTACACGTGAAAAGTTAGGTTTTTGGATAGGTGATGATAAATTAGATATACATTTTTCCGAAAAAAGTTATATTTGGCCATCAGCAGAAGAAGTAACCCTAGCTTTGTTCACTAGTGACTGGACATTTATCACTTGTTTTACAAGGCATCGAGATGATTTTTCTATTGAGTGATGATTATAGAGAAAATACAATAAAAGAAAATATGAAAAACGTACAATTTAATACAAGGATTAGGTTATGCTTTGAATCAGTACCAGATGAATTAGGTGATGATTTATGTTGGGTAACTGGTGCCTTAATAATTATCCAAAAACCAAACTCTGAATGGGCGTATGCCCATCATTTAAAATCTCAAGGAGGTGGGACTTTTGGTGAATATCATATTATTTGTAAGGCGGAATACGATCAAGAGAACGAATATGCTACTTGGAATCTTTCAGTTGGTGATTATAGATTTTTCGACCCTTCTACTGCTGTATCTTTTACAGATTTTAATGAGGAGGAGGCAATAGATATGTTTGCGGAGTTAGATAAATTATGGGACAACATGCTTAAAATGGGATATGATTATGAAGTTGATTATCCATATGATGAGTTATACTTGTGTCGGAAAAGTGATTTTAATACAGAACTAGTGGAAAAAAAACATAGTAATTTTTCTACGTTTTGGTATTCTAATGATGAAGCTGATTGGAATGAAGAGATTTATTTAGGTCATCTTGATATAGAACATGTATCTGGCGGAGTTCCAGGAAATATGAGTTTTATTTCATAGACTCAAATATTTTTTTCTTTTCCTAATTTTAATTATTATTGTTTCTGAATACAAATAACATAATGGATTTTGAAGATTTATCCGAGAAAGAACAAAAGTTAGTAGTTTCATCCAAATATCATTTATTTAGAGATAAGTGTATTAAACTTAAAGAAAAAGGTGTTGATGCTTGTGTGGATGATGATGATTTTGATCTTAAGGGAGTAAATATTACTGAAGATGCTAGAGATTTGATAGATTTGGCAGTTCCTCAAATTATTAATTATAAAGGATTAACTTTTGATCGGCCTTTAGAGGGGTTAAGTATTGGAGGTTTCTACTATTTTATGTATCTATTTTATTTTGAGAGAAGAAGACAACTTGCTAGTAGATTTGAAGGGTATACAATGGACAGTATGTTAATGAAACAATCCATTACAGGAGATGAGATGTGGTTAGTAAATAAAGTTGATAAAATTCCTGATGAAGTAATTGAAAAATATAAAAACAAATAGTTCTCAAAAATCTGAAAATTATAGACTAGAGTCGAACGATTTAAAATAGAATAATATGGCTAGACAAGTGGAATTCATAATTAATGGGACCTCAGTAATGGCGGAATTGAAAAAGGTAGACCGAAAGAAGATATATGGGTGGTCTACCGTGGAGGTCTTTGATGAAAATGGAAGTAAATGTAAATTAGCTTCTATTTCAGATGGTGTGCATGTATTACCTTCTGGCAGTTCATCACTTTTAAAATTTAATAATCAAGGAGAGACTGTTTCTTCATCTGATTTAGTTGGTTTTAATCAGAAAGGTGAAAAGGTTAAAAAGGTCCCTTCAAGTTATGATGGAAAAGTAGAATTAAAAGAATCAACAATTGATGATTATCTTGCCTTATCAGTAAAAACAGTTTATCAGTTAGATATGGAAGATGATACTACAATGTTATCCGAACTAAAAGATGGGAAAGTATTTTCTTTTATATTTAATTACCGAGCAGATTATGAGGGAGATGATGCTTTTCTAATTAGTAATGGAGAAACAGCTTTTGTAGTTACAGGTAAAATAGCTGATTTGGAATTTGTTGGAATGAATGACAATGAAAAGGAACTTGTAGTTAATGAAGAAGAAAGTTCCGAAGAAGATGAACTAGATTTTGCAATGTTTTAAAATATAAATTATGATTAGATATATAAAATTATCAAATGAAAAGAATAGAGATGCGGAGGTAACTTATCGTTCATTAAACCCTAAAACATCTATTAGTTTAGGTGTAAATTCTCCTAGTGATGTTATAAATAAAAGAGTTTTAAAATCTACTTCAGCTACTGATTTTAGTACTTTGATAAAAGATTTTAAAGTAGATAAAATGGAAGATGAACAGTTGCAGAAAGCTATTTTATTATCCGAACAAATAATAAAAGATGATACGGAAATTGATTTTGAAATGGGAGGTAAGTATATTTCTGGTTTACAGAGGGTTTATATAAATGAGAAACAGAAACCAGTTTTTAAAGTAAAGAAAATTGAGAAGATATTTAGCCCAACAGCGGAGTTGAAAGAGGAAAGAGAACCTAAGTATAACGAAAGTAATGTGTTAGATCAGATTGTTAAATGGACTGGTAAAATGATGCCAAAATCAAAAGTGTATAATAAGTTAGTTTTTAACAAGAAGTATCAGATAAAGCACATTAACGGGCTTACTTATGATTTCTTGTTTGATATAGCCAAACAACTTCATGAAAAAGATTCCTTAATGATGTTAGGAGGAGGAGAATCTGGCAAAGAACCATTAGTGATGAATGATGGAGGTAAACCATATAGATCATTCTTAGAAGGTAGAGTACAAGATGATAAATATTGTTTAATTCTTCATTTAACTGATCAGGAATTAAAATCTTTACCTAAAAAATAAGAAGATGGATATATTAAAACTAGCAAAAGAATATAAAAGGAAAACAGCTTCAAGATATCTTTCAGTTTCCTCAGAGGAAATAGCAATCAAAATAATTCAATCAGATTTATATTCTGTTTCTAAAAAATATGATGGTCACTTGTATTTATTACATTTTGACGGAAAGACAGCTACACTTTATAATCATGGAGGGAAACAGTTATCTAATTTAGGGCTTTTGCAAGAAGCAAAGGATTTATTAAAAGGAAAATGTAAGGAAGTAGTATTAGCAGGTGAGTTATTCTTACACAAAGAAGGGAAACGATCTCGTTCTTTTGACTTGACTTCCGCATTAGATGATAATCATAAGGATATTCAATACAAAGTATTTGATATATTAACTTTAGATGGAGAAGAAAAAGACTTTAATATAAAGGAATTAGATACTAAGTTGAAAGAATTATTGAAAACGGGTATATCAGTAAATGCGGTTGAAACTTTTTTTGTAGAAAGCAGAAAAGAAATAGATTCTTTATTTCAAGATATTGTAGTAAAAGGAAATGAAGAAGGACTTATTGTTCAATCTGATAACGGACCAACTTATAAATTAAAACCATTTATAACTTTAGATGCAGTAGTTGTTGGTTTTTCCGAAGGAGAGGGTAGTAGAGCGAACAAACTAAAAGAAGTATTGTTAGCATTACAGATTTCAGAAAATGAATATTTGACTATTGCTAAAGTTGGGAATGGATTTACTGATGAGCAAAGGGATTCAATTTTTAAGGAATTAGAAAAACAGAAAGTAGATTCAAATTTTGTTGAGGTTTCCTCATCTAACATTGCTTTTACTATGGTAAAACCAATAAAAATAGTTGAGTTTTCTTGTTTGGATGTATATAATGAAAACTCAAAAGGAAGTATAAAAAAGATGAGTCTTATATTTGAAAATGAGAGTTATTCAGCTCTGTTTAAGAAACCATCTGTTTCGATAACTGCTGGAGTATTTTTGTCTTTCAGAGATGATAAAAAGGTAAATACTGAAGATGTTGGAATTAGTCAAATTACCAAGATTATTTCATTGGAGACTAATGAAAAAAGCAATTCTGAGCTAAAAGAAAGTAAATTATTACACAGGCAAGTTTATGTAAAAGAGAGTAAGGGAATTAAAAAGGTAAGAAAGTTTGTGGTTTGGAAAACAAATAAAGAAGAAAGTAATGAGTTTCCTGCATTCGTATATCATTATACTGATTATTCACCATCTAGAAAAGATCCTTTGAAAAAGGAAATAAAGGTATCAGATAATTTAATACAGATTGAAGATATTTTAAAGTTGGAATTAGATATTAATGTTAAAAAAGGTTGGAAAAAAATAAATTAAATAAATTATGATAAATGATATTGATAAATTAGAGGAGGATTATATAAATTCATTCAAGTTACAAAATAAATATCTTAAAGAGAGTTTTGACACTTATTTAAATGCAACAGATTTAGAGTGGTGGAAATTTAACAAAGATAGTAAGCAAATTACCATTTCCATTATCAATAGATTAAAGGCATATTATAATCATGGTGAGGGGATTAAAAGTTTGTTAGATAAAAATAAATTAACACCTGCATCTGATTTCTTTGTAGAACAAATATTGTTTTTTGTAAAGATATACTTAAATAAAGTTAATCCAGGCTTGATTGTATGTTCAGAGAGAGGTTGTAAGATAAATAATGGAACAAGAAATACGACTTATTTTCCAGATATTTCAGTATGGAATAATGAAGATGAGTTGGTGGCAATTATAGAATGTAAAACTCAACTCGGAAGAAATAGAAAGGACTGGGCTGATCAGTTTAAGAAAAGAAGAGATATTTTTGCTAAGAATTATCAAAATATAAAGTGGTTTTATTGTGTTATGACTGGTCAGAACTGGAACGGATATGGATTTAAAGAAACTTTAGGTGAAGATTACAATAAATTAAATAAGAATGTAAGTTATTATTGTTTGTTAGATGTAAAAACTCATCCTAGTAAATACAAATCTCATCTTGAAATAGATAATAGGATTGAAGATTTGTTGTTAGAATTAAATGAACTGAAAAAATGTCCAACCGGATTTAAAATGGAGGAGTGAGAGAATTTTCTTTATCAATTTTATTATTAAGGTGGAAAGATTAAATTATAAAATTAAACCTGGGAAGACTTAAATCAAAAATAGAGGATAAAGAAAAATGAAAAACTCAATTAAATATAATTAATGTACTTAACAAAATCTCGTTTTAAGATTGGGATGAGCTGCCCCACTAAATTGTATTATGAATCATCTGATCAATATAAAAATAATGATGCTGGTAATGAATTTATGAAAGCTCTTGCAAAAGGAGGTTTGCAAGTTGGGGAGATGGTTAAGTTATATTACCCAGGAGGAATTGAAATAAATGGAAAAAATAAAGAAGAACAATTAGTACAAACTAATTCTGCTCTTTTACAAGAAAATGTAATTATTTATGAAGCGGCTATTCAAGTGGGTCATAAATTTATTAGAGTTGATGTTCTTGAAAAGATTGGAAATACAATTAAAGTAATTGAAGTGAAATCTGCATCATGTTCTGGCAATGATGAATCACAGTTCATGGGATCAACGGGCTCTCTTAAAAAAAGAGAATACTTGGAAGACATTGCTTTTCAGTATTTGGTATGTTTAGATTTTTTTAAGGATTATAAAGTACTGCCATACTTAATGATGGCAGATAAAACTATAAAATCATCTGTTAATGATCTGTATCAAAAGTTTGTTATTAAAAAAGTAGGTGATAGAGATAAATGTATTGTAGTTGATGGTACCACTTCAGAAGATCTTGGTGATCAAATATTAACAGCAATTAATGTTAAGAAAACTTTGGAATTTTTGTTAAATGATGACTATTATAGTGAACACTCTGATTTTGAAGGAAGAAGTTTTAAAGGTATTATAGATTGGTTTGAGGACTTGTTGTTAGGTTATGAGAAAAATAAACCTCCACATCTTTCGGATCCATTTAAAAAATGTAGAGATTGTGAATATAAGTCAGATTCAATTGATAATAGTGGTTTTCATCAATGTATGATTAAGAAAAATAATTGGGGAATAGCAGATTTTGATAGACCAAAAGTTTGGGAGGTATGGGGTTCTCCCAGATTAAACAAATTTTTAACAGAAGATAGATGGTTTATGGATGAGATTGATTCTTCAGATTTAAATCTCGATGGTGCAAGATTTGCAAGACAAAGTTTACAGATAGAAAACACAAATAGTAAAAATATCAAACCTTATGTTGATGTTGTAGGGTTAAAGGCTGAAATAGATGATTTTGATTGGCCTTTAAATTTAATTGATTTTGAAACTACTGCTCCTGTAATACCTTTCTTTAAGGGGTGTACTCCTTATCAAGGTTTACCTTTTCAGTTTTCTCATCACTTGTTATACAAGGATGGTAGAGTAGAGCATAAAAGTGAGTTTTTAGGAATGGGTCAAGGTACTAATCCATCTTTCAGATTTATTGAAGAATTATACAAATCATTATCTAAAAATGATGGGAGTGTTTTTATGTATTCCCATCATGAAAACACATATCTAAAATATATGATTCAACTTCTTAGGGATGAAAGCCCATTTGATAAAAAGTATACCGAGACTTTAGTGAAGTTTTTGCAGACTTTAACATCTCCAGGAGATATGATCCCTACTTGGGAGGAGGGGAGAAGAAAAATGATTGATATGGCGGACATGGTTCGTTCGTATTATTGGCATCCTGATATGAAAGGCTCCAATTCTATTAAGAAAGTTTTACCTGCTATTATGAATGATAGTCAGTTTATTAAAGACAAGTACTCTAAAGCTATTTACGGAATCAATAATGAAGTAAAAAGTAAAAATTTTCCATCACACATTTGGGTAGAGTTTGATGATAGTGGTAGAGTTATAGACCCCTATGAATCATTGGACACATTAGATCAGTTATTACCAATGAGTATGCAAAAAATGGAACGACTCTATAGCTCAAATAAAGTTGGTGATGGTGGTGCAGCTATGACCGCTTGGGCTTTTATGCAATTTGCTGAAATGCATGAAGAAGAGAGAAGTAATATTGCTCAGGCGTTAAAGCGTTACTGTGAACTTGATACTATGGCTATGGTTATGATAATGGAAGCTTGGAGAGAGATGATAAAAGAATAAATTTTTGTAATATTGAGAATTTAAAATAGATAATAAAATTAAAAGAGCTTGTATGAGTATTTTGGAAGATATAAAACCATTAATTGAACAAATCAAATCTATAACAGACCCTGATTTAGTGAAAAAGTTTATGGAATACAGAATGAATGTCTAAATTACTGTCATGAATTAATAGATAAGAATGAAGGAATTATTTTAAATGAATAAAGGATATGTTATATAATAAAATAACGTCAATTACAGATCAACCAATTCTGGATGTAAAAAGTGATTTATTAGAATCCGAAAAATATGCAAATGCACTGAGTAGTTTTATTTTAGAAAGTGACACCCCTCTTACTATTGGTATGCAAGGAGAGTGGGGGACTGGTAAAACATCTTTAATGTATATGATTAAAGAAAAACTTGATGGATTTGCTGAAGAGGAAAATTATGCGATTGCAACTTCTTGGGTAAATACATGGGAATATTCCATGTTTAAAGGAGTTGATCAAACTACTCCTGCGGTTTTAAGGGGAATGCTAGAAAAGCTAAAAGAATCTTGTGGAGAAAATTGGACCTTAACTGATGATGTAGAAAATAAGATAAAAAAGGTAGGTAGTTTCTTAGGAAATGTTGCTAATCAGATTGTTTCTTCACAAACAGGTGTAGATGTAAAGGATGCTGCTGGCAGAAATTCGGACAACATACTTGCTGATATAGCTGAAATAAAATCAGATATTAAGGATGTGATTTCTGATTTGATTACAGATGAAAAAAATCCTTATAAAAAGGTGGTGTTTTTTATTGATGATTTAGATCGAATTAATCCTGTAGACGCGGTAGAAGTTTTAGAATCTTTAAAAAATATTTTTGATATTCATAATTGTATTTTTATTCTAGCGATTGATTATGATGTAGTTGTAAAAGGATTAGAAGAAAAATTTGGTAAAAAGACAGATGAGAATGAAAGAGAATTTCGTTCTTTCTTTGACAAGATTATTCAAGTACCTTTTTCAATGCCTACTGGAGCGTATAACATTGAGAATTTCTTAGATAAAAAATTAAAAGATTTAGGAATAGTAATTGATGAAGATATTTTACCTAAATATGTAAAAGTAGTAAGTAACACTGTCGGTTTTAATCCAAGGAGTTTGAAAAGATATTTAAACACCTTCTCATTACTAAGAAAAATATCTGAAATTTCGGATGATGGCTCTATTGACAAGAATGATGATTTTGTACTCTTTAATCTTATAGGAATTCAAATTTCTTTCCCAAGAGTATTTCGTTTGTTTAACCAATTCCCCATGTATTTAGATTGGAACGAGGCAGTAGCAGCAAAATTTGAATTAGGTTCAATGTCTGATTTAAAGAAACAGTCTGAGCAATTTAACGAGCAATCTGATGAAGATTGGGAAAGAATATTGTTTGGTATAGCTCAGAAAGATAGTTATTTAAAAGCAAATTGGACGAGAACCGCAATGCTGTTAAATGATTTAAGAAATCATTTTAAGAAAAAAGAAGATCTTTATATTAAAATTGATGGAGCAATGGAGTTTGCCTCAATGACTTCAGTTGATGACCATATAGAAGGAAAAAGTAATAAGAAATTTACTTTTACAGTAAGTAATTTTGAAACTTATGAAGTTTGGGAAGAACAGAGACGAAAAGAAGATGATAAGATTACTTCTGAAATGATTTCAATTCATAAATCTATACATGACTATATTAAATCTGATTTTCCTGAAATCAATATAAAATTCAGAAAACATGGAGCTGCTTTATTTCATATATCTGGTAAAAAAGTTGGGAATCTTAATGTGTTTAGTAGATATGGAGTTACATTTAATCTATTAAGAACAGAAGAAAATGGATATAGATTTCCGAATATTTCTCATGAAGTTAAAAATATGAGAAATGATACGAAGGGATGCGAATATTACACTATTATTAATATTAGTTCCTTAGATGAAGATATAAAGTCTTGCATTAAAACATCGTATGATGTAAGGGATAAAAAACAAACACCGTTAAAAAGGAATCATCCTAATGTAAGCGAAATATTAGGATTAACAGAAATTCCAAAAATGAATTAAAGATGAATAGATTTTCAATTAAATTAGCAGGTGAAGGATACGAGATTGTATCAGGAACTTTAAATGTTGAACAAACTAAGAAATGCACAGAGTATATAAATAAGAATGAATGTGAATGGGATACTGTAATGCAAAATTTAGATTCTATAGTTGCAGAAGGATATCAGTTTTCAGATATATCGGATCTTGGATCTCATCATGGTCCTGACCAATTTCAGACAATTACTGTTTACAACCTAGATACAGGTAATTTAATTGGTGAATATCAATTTTCTGATGAAACCTCAATTGATTGTGAAGTTAAAATCGATATAGATGAAACAGTTGAGTTAGCCCCAGATCCAGAAATAGGAGCTACTCTTGTTTCTTCATTGTCTCAAGAAAAAGCAATGTGGTTTTATTCAGAGTTTCAGTCAAAAGATGAGTTCGATATTAATAAATTAAAAGTTTTTTTAAGAACAATTACATTAATTCTTACTCAGGTAACAATTGTTTCTTCTATTGAATATGATGGAAAAAATGTTCCATTTGATTTAATGGATGCTCGTGGAACAGGGTTTGAGGCTTATGCTTGGGTTAATCAGTAACAGAAATATAGTTTATGAAGGAAAAATTCGAAGATATATTTTCATTCTTAAAAGATGATAGAAAGTATAATAGAGTGATACAAAGGTTAGCAGAAGATGAATTTCTACATAAAAAACCAGTAATAAATAATTGAAATTAAATAAAATGGAACAGAAATACTTAGATATTATAAATAATCAAGATTTATGGACCTCAATTCAACTTGCAGAGTCTTTTGCTGTTGAGACCTCATTAGGGGAGAGTAAATTGGATTTATCACAGATAAAAGATGGTATAGTAACTTATGAGGACGAAATATCACAAGAATCGATAGAAAACACTGAGTTTAGTTATTGGGATAGTAATGGGGAAGAAAGAGTTATGAAAATTAATCCATGTTTAGAGACCTCTCGTAATATTTATCAATTATTATTTGAAAGAGTATTGAAAGCAGAAGATTATATTACCATATCTTCATCAATAAAAGAAAATCTTAAAGATAAAGATTGGGCTTTGAATATATGTAAAACTGCACACTCTAGATGTCTTACTATATGGGATTATGATAAGACTATAAAAATGTTCATTGATTTATTATTTCCATCTGTTTTTTGCCAAGAGACCAGAAAATACAGACGTTTTCAAAATATTAATCAAGATCATAAAGATTTACTAAAGATAATGATTTCTGAAGCAAAACAAATTTCTGTTCAAACAATTGATTTCTTGAGAGTAGCAGAATTAGTTGTCCATTATGAACTTGAAGAAATCTTCGCAGATACACTCGATCCAATTCTAGAAAAAGCTTCGGATAAATCAAGATCTGTTAGTGATATGTTAGATATTGCATACTTTTATCTTACATGGATTAAAGAAGAAAAAAAACAAGATGCAAGGAAGCAAGCAGATGTGTACTTTAAAAAAGCAGAGGATTTATCCGTAGATTCTGAAGATTATAAAGCTATAGCAGAGAAACTCTGTGAAGCTTTGGATAGTGCAGAAGAGGAATTAGAAGAATATATTAATCTAAAGTACCGCGATTGGATGAGGCAATTACTAAATATGGCCGCTAAAACTTCCTTTTTGAGTTATGAGAGAGATAATTTAATCTATTTTTCCCAAGATTTATATGGTCTTAATGACCCTGAATTAACTCGAATATTAAAAAAAGAATTTACTAATCATCCAATACTAGTTCATAAGAATAATCTTTTACAATCTACTATAGATAAAATTACTCAGATGGATAGTAGGTATGAAGTACTTACATTATCTGATGAATTATGTGATAATAATCAGAAAGATGAAGCTAGAGAGTTGTTACGTCTTTGTGAGTTATGTTCTTATAGACCTTCAGATTTAATCTCTCTTGCAGATAACATTTCTAATGAGAATTGTCTCTCAGATTCAGAATGGGCTACAGAAGTTTATAAAAAAGCAATAAGTTTTAGTTATTCTACTAGTGACTTATTAGGATTAGCACATAGGATATCTGATGAGTATGGTCCATTTAAGGATAATAAATGGGCAAAAGAAATTCTTGTTAAAGCACTAGATTTATGTGTTACCTTTGATGATTATAATAGATTGTCTAATGATATATATTTAGCATGTGCTGACTCTAAATGGGCTTTGGAAGTGTTAAGTACCAGCGAGAAATACGCTAGAACTAGTTTTGATTTCAAAGAATTGGGAGCTCACTATTCTGGAGGATATAATATGGATTCTGTAGACATGAAAAAAGCTAAAGATTTCTTTAATATAGCTGTAGAGAAGATTCAAGAAAATATTGATTTATACGAGATAACAAGACATGTTTCTCAGGATTTAAAAGATGAGAAATGGGCTAAAGAACTTTGTGAAATGCAATTAGAATCTAATAAGGGTTTTCATAGTTTAGATTCATATGCTCTTGTTAATCTTGCCAATCTAGTAAATGTCAATCTAAATGATAAAGATTTTGCTAAACAAATTTTCACAAAAGCTCTGGAAATATCTAATAATGATAATGACGCAGTAGACTATATATTAGGTGAGATTGAAAATGAATGGGGGTATAATGACCAGGATTTAGCGGCTAAATTTAGAACAAAATATAAAAAATAGAACTTAATGAAATTTTTTATAATTTTCTTGTTACCTATATCCTTGTTTTCTCAAGTAGTTAATGTGGAGGGTAAAAGGCAGTCAGATGAAAATGGTTGGAGTGGAACTATTGAGTTTTCATTTGACTATAATGATTCTGAACAGATTGATTGGGAGTTTAATAACACTTCACATCTTCAATGGGATAATAATACTTGGAGTCTACTTTTATTAAACGAAATAAATCTGGATAGAGCAGGAGAAGTTGATTTTGAAAATGATGGATTTCAACACCTTAGACTTAGTCATCACTTAAATAACAATTTCTCCTTGGAAACATTTACTCAAAATCAGTTTGATCCAGTAAGAAAAATTGAAAATAGAAAGTTATTGGGTTCTGGATTAAGAGTAGGCTTATCTGATGGAAATTTTCTAGGTCTTTCTTCATTTTATGAGATAGAAACTTTAACTGATAATATTATTAATAAGGATATAAGATTAAGTTCATATTTACAACTAGATTTTAAGATTTCTGAAAATATTCAGTGGTTATCTACAACTTATTACCAACCTAATACAAAACAATTTTCAGATTTCAAACTATCTAATGAATCTCAATTAAACTTTAACTTTATAAAAAATCTTGCTTTTACAAATACTATTGAAATAATCTACGATTCTTATCCAGCAAATGGAGTGAAAGAATTTTCATATAGATTGCAGAATGGAGTACAATATAATTTTTAAAACATGAATAAGAAAAAGAAAAAAGATAATGAATGGGAGAATGATCCAGAGTGGCAAGACTTTTTTGATCATGTCGACAAACAAGGTCCTTGGGATTCTAAAGATGATAAGATCCATACTATAGGAGGTTTAACTAATGATAAAGAAGGCGGTTTTATGGAGTTTCAAAATAAGATGGATAGTAATGATATGGAAGATGAAATCCAAATAGAAGAAATACACCAAGAAGCAATGAAGATATTATATATAGATATGGATGGAGTAATTGTAGATTTTATCCAATCAGCTAAAAACTCACCTGATTATGAAAAATATATAAATGAATTAGATAGGATTCCTGACATATTTTTAAATGCACCTCCAATGAAACAAGCTGTCAGATCAGTAAATAAAATTATTGACTCTAAAAAATATGATGTTTATATTGCATCGACAGCTCCATGGGGTAATATTGAATCATTATCACATAAACGAATTTGGATAGAAAAGTATTTTGGAGATAAATTAAAGAAAAGATTGATTTTAACTCATAGAAAAGACCTTTTAATTGGAGATTATTTAATAGATGACAGAACAGCTAATGGTGCTGGAAAATTTAAAGGTAAATTAATTCATTTTGATACAGATCAATATCCTGACTGGGCTTCTATACTTAAATACTTATCAATTAATTAAGTTTTTTTATAATTTTACTAAATTAGCAGTAAAAATAAATATTAAAATTTATGGGTTGGATATGTTATGATATATGTTCATCAGATTATGCAGAATTTTCAATTTCAAAAGAGAAAATGATGAAGTTTGAAGAAAAATATAAGGAAATTATAAATATTTTTAAAGGAAAATTATTTACCCTCAATGCTGACGGAACATATGATTTACTTAAAGAGAATATGGAAATTTCTTCTAGAGATATTCGTGATGATAGTGATGGTCCAAATTGGGATAAAGCTTTAGCAATGTTTTTTGGTAATGATTCTGAGGTCGATGAAGTTGGTTTTAGTTTAGGTGTATCGGGTTTCAATGATGAATTTTATGCTGATTTAATGATGTTGTCTGAAGATATGCATTATGTTGAATGGTTTATTACTGTTACTGGAGGATTTGAAGGATACTATGAGGGGAGTTTATCTTTATCACCAAAAGGTTTAGTTGGAAGTTTCGATTTTGAATCAGAAACAGATGATTATTAAGTGTAATCATATTATTTGTATATAATTTTTTGTTATGAAAACCTTTTGGGAATCATATTAGATTTTGTTCTTCAAATAATACATTACTTAGAAAATTAAAGAACATAATTAATAAAACATTAGTTTTGCTAACATAAAAAAGCAAATGAATATTACACAAGATAAATCAAAATATAATTGGGGAATGGTTTTTTTTCTTACTCTTTTTCCTTTATTAGGAATAGTTGGAACTTCATTTTATGTATATTTTAATGGAGTAGTTTGGCAAGAGCCAATCTTATTGCTTTTGTTTTGGTTTATTTCTGGAATGGGAATTACTATGGGATATCATAGATTATTCTCACATAAATCATATCAAACTAATGTTTTTGTAGAATGGGTGTTGATGATATTTGGATCATTAGCTCTAGAAAATACAATATTAAAGTGGTCTTCTGACCATAGAAAACATCACAGTAAACCTGAATCAGAAGAGGATCCTTATTCAATAACTAAGGGATTTTGGTATGCTCATATTGGATGGGTTGTAGAAAATACAGATGAAGAAAAAAATAAAATTATAGCAGTAAAAGATTTAGAAAAAAAATCTGCAGTAAGATTTCAAAGTAAATATTACCTTGTAATAGCAATAATTGGAGGATTTATAGTTCCGTTTTTAATAGGATTATCTTTTGGAAGACCACTTGGAGCAGTTTTATGGGGTAGTTTTTTAAGAATTACTTTAGTACATCATGCAACCTTCTTCATTAATTCATTATGTCATTTTGTTGGTAAAAAAACATATGACGTAGACTCTACTGCAAGAGATTCTTGGGTGATGTCTTTGTTTACCTTTGGTGAAGGTTATCATAATTACCATCATAAATTCCCTTCTGATTTTAGAAACGGAGTGAGTTGGTTTGCATTTGACCCAAGTAAGTGGTTTATAAATATACTATCTATTATTGGTTTTACTAAAAATTTAAGAAAAACAAAGGAATATTTAATCTTTAATAGTAAGCTAGATTCTCTTCATAAAACAATAAATACAACATTAATTAGTATTGATGAGTCGCATAAAGTTTTTTATGAAGAAAAAATCAGAAAATTAATTAAGTCAGCAAATGAAATTATTAATGAATGGAAAGCATCAGATAAATCTATTACTGATAAATTAATTTTAAAGAAATATAAATCAGAATTAAAGAAGATATATAAAGATTTAAGTATCTTATCTAAAAATCTAAAAAAAGGAAATTTAGTATTTCCAATTAGTTAATTTTAATATAATCCATTAAGAAAATTAAAAAAATGAAAGAAGTAGTTATAGTATCAGCTGTTAGAACTCCAATGGGTAGTTTTGGAGGAAGTTTGTCTTCTGTTTCCGCTACAAAGTTAGGAGCGGTCGCAATTAAAGGAGCGATAGATAAATCTGGATTATCTTCAGAAGACATACAAGAAGTATTTATGGGTAATGTTTTACAGGCTAATTTAGGACAAGCGCCAGCGAGACAATCAGCCATGTTTGCAGGTCTTTCTAAAGATGTTCCGTGCACTACAATTAATAAGGTGTGTTCTTCTGGAATGAAGTCAATAATGATTGCAGCTCAAACTATAAAAGCGGGAGATAATGATATAGTTATTGCGGGTGGTATGGAAAATATGTCGTCTGTTCCTCATTATTTTGCAAAAGGTAGGTCGGGACAGAAGTTAGGAGATATGAAATTGTTAGATGGTATGGTCAAGGATGGATTAACTGATGTGTATAGCAAGGTCCATATGGGAAATTGTGCAGAGATTTGTGCAAAAGAAATGAATATATCAAGACAAGAACAAGATAGTTTTGCAGTTGAATCTTACAATAGGTCAAAAAAAGCGTGGCAAGATGGTAAATTTTCTGAAGAAATTGTTCCAGTATTAGTACCACAAAGAAGAGGTGATGATATAATTATTTCTGAAGATGAAGAGTATAAGAATGTTAAACTTGAAAAGATACCAACACTACGAACCGTGTTTGATAAAGAAGGCACGATAACTGCTGCAAATGCTTCTACACTTAATGATGGTGCATCAGCAGTGGTTTTAATGAGTGCGGTAAAAGCAAAAGAGATGGGTATAACACCACTAGCTAAAATCATTGCGTATGCAGATGCAGCTCATGAATCAGAATGGTTTACAACCGCTCCTGCTAAAGCTGTTCCTATAGCGCTTAAGAAAGCAGGATTAGATATTTCTAATGTTGATTATTTTGAATTAAATGAAGCGTTTTCCGTAGTAGGATTAGCGAATATGAAAATTTTAGGTCTTGAAGCTTCAAAAGTAAATGTAAATGGAGGTGGGGTTTCTTTAGGACATCCTTTAGGAAGTTCAGGGGCTAGGATTGTTGTAACACTTTTAAATGTATTAAAACAAAACAATTCTAAAATTGGAGTAGCGGGTATATGTAATGGAGGTGGAGGAGCTTCCGCAATTGTTATAGAGAGAATTTAGAAATGAAATACGGGATTTCAAATCTTTCTATTGTTCCTGTAAGAGTAGAGTCTTCAGACGCATCAGAAATGGTGAGTCAGATTCTGTTCGGAGAACAATACAAGATATTGGAAGAAAGAAAAATGTTTTCTAGAGTAAGAATTTCTCACGACAAATATGAAGGGTGGATTTGCAACAAGCAAGTTACTGAAGTAGAAAAAACTGTATACGACAATTTGTTAGACTCCAAAAAACTTTACACAAAAGATGTTTTAGATATTATAAAATCTGATTCATTTCAGACAATAGTTATGGGTTCTGTATTGCCAAATCTAAAAGAAGGAGAATTTATCTTGAATAATATTTCCTATACCTTTGACGGGGAACACACAAATCTTAAGAAAGAAAAGTCAATATTAGTAGAATATGCAATGATGTATCTGAACACTCCTTATTTGTGGGGTGGAAGAACTCCTTTTGGAATCGATTGTTCTGGTTTTGCTCAAATTGTTTATCGTTTAAATGGAATTAATATACCTAGAGATGCATCTCAACAAGCGGAAATAGGAACTACATTAAGTTTTATAGAAGAAAGCGAAGCAGGAGATTTAGCTTTTTTTGATAATAATGATGGAAAAATCGTTCATGTAGGAATTATTCTAGAGAACAATCATATTATACATGCTTCTGGAAAAGTTAGAATTGACAGGATAGATCAGCAAGGAATTTTTAATGTGGAACAAGGAACTCATACCCACAAACTAAGGTTAATAAAGAGTGTTTTTTAGTGTTCTTTTAAGATATTATACACAGTATCCCTTTCTACCGCTTTTCTACCGACAGAATTAATTAATTTAATAATTTCATCTGTATTCATAGTAGGGTTTTGGTCTTCAGCTCCTGCCATAGAATAAATTTTAGTAGTATCATGTATTGTTCCATCAATATCGTTTACACCAAAAGCTAAAAGATTTTGAGTAGTTTTTTTACCAATCATAGGCCAGTAGGCTTTTAGATGAGGAAAATTGTCTAGGTATATTCTACTGAAGGCAAAAATCTTTAGATCTGTAATAACGGAAACCTCTTTTATATTGGACATTTGGTTGTTCCCATTTCTGAACTTTAATGGTATAAACGCATTAAATCCGTTAGTTTTATCTTGTAGAATTCTTAATTTACTTAAATGGTCAATAAGAACTTCTGCAGACTCGTAATGTCCATAAAGAACTGTTGCATTAGATGGCATTCCTATAGAGTGAGCAGTTTCATGGATTTCCAACCATTGTTCAGAAGTGCATTTATCTTTACATATTTTATCTCTAACTTCTTTATCAAATATTTCAGCTCCACCTCCAGGTAGCGATCCCTGACCAGCCTTTTTTAATATTTGCAATCCTTCTTTGTAAGATACTTTTGCTTTTCTACACATGTATTCCAATTCTACAGCAGTAAATGCTTTTACATGTAAATTTGGTTTTACTTTTTTAACTTCAGTAATTAAAGAAACAAAATAGTCTAATCCCATTTTAGGATGAACCCCTCCAACAATATGTACCTCAGTAATCTCCTGATCTTCATGATCAAGTATTTGTTGTATCATCTCTTCTTGGGTAAATTCCCAAGCTTCTAATTTTTTACTTAATTTTCTCGAGTAAGCACAAAATTTACAGTCAAAAACACAAATGTTGGTAGGTTCAATATGAATATTTTTGTTGAAATATGTTTTATTCCCGTGTTTTCTTTCTCTTATTTCATTTGCTAACAATCCTAATAATGGTAAACTAGCTTCATTAAAAAGAATTAAGGCTTCGTCATCAGAAATCCTCTCTTGATTTTGAATTTTTTCAACTACTGTTAGTAATGAATTAGAAAGATGGTTGGTTAGAAAAGACATGTCGATCATTATTTTGTTAAAATAATTTTTTCAATTCTCTTTCCATTTGCGGTAGATATTTCAATAAAATATACTCCATTTTCAAATAATGATAGATCTAAAGATAATAGAGAATTAGTATTTTGATTTGTTAAAATTATTTCTCCTAAAATATTTCTTACCACAATATTCTCAGATTGAAAGTTAGTTAGATTCTGAATAAGAATCTTTCCTTTTGTAGGGTTGGGATAAATTCTAATTTGGTTATTATCTAAAACATTATCAATACCAACAGCACCTGAACAGTTTACGGAAGCAGGGGAGTTTTTTAAGGAATTTCTATATCCATTCATTGTTCCGTTCATTACAGCTGATTGATCATGAGTAAACATCCAAACATCAGAAGAGTATGCCATAAAATTCTCATCCATATCTAGAACATTGGTGTTAAAACTATTACTATAACTTAAATCATTACAAGTATTATTATTTGTTGAAGCATTAACAGAACCCCAGTAAATATCTTTTGATGCAGGAGTGTCATCTACATATCCTCCCCAGTTATTATCATCATTATCACAACAAATAGGGTTTCCATTATTATCTGCTGACTCACAGAAAGTATGCATTAAACCTAAATAATGTCCAATTTCATGTGTAGTTGTAGATCCGTCATTTCCCCCACCCGATGCAGCTCCTACTGTCCCAAAAAATTGAAAATCAACAACTAATCCGTCTTTCCACATTTGCCATGCAACGCTTCCTGGTAAATATGAATAACCTAAAGTCATACCGCCTGAGGGAGATACAGCTAAATTACATACCCATATATTTAAATATTCTTCAGGGTTCCAACCATCTTTACCTCCTGTATTATTCCTCTTCATATCATTAGCTTCTGTGTCAGGGTCAAATGTAGATTTTGTAGTAGAAGTTCTAGTAACTCCAGTAGTTGGATTTCCATTTTCATCTGTAGCTGCTAAACAAAACTGAATTTGTACATCAGCTGCTAGATTTGAAAAAGTATTTCTTGGTGGATTTGGAAACTCAGGGTTTGTTTTACTAAAATCTTCATTCAAAATTCTAATTGCATCTTCAATTTGTGCATTTGAAATGTTGGTTCCGGAACCAATATTGCTGTGTGTGTTTTTATGAACAATATGCACAGCAATCGGAACAGTAATAACAGTTTTTTCTTTGTTTCTATTTTCATCAACCCATTTATTATTTTTATTTGCAATCTCCTCCATAGCGATAAGATTTCTACTGTCTTCTGTAATAGATTGATTGACTAGAAAAGTAGTGTTACACTTTCTAGTATTTTGAGCAATTGATATTTGAGTTATTATCAACAAAATAATTGTGATAGATCTTTTTAACATTATTAAGGTTTATTTATTATAATTTTATTATTGGTTATCTTATTTTCTTGATTTAAATTTAGAATATAAATTCCATTATGTAATAAAGTTAAATCAATTGAATTACCTTCGACGTCTCCACAGAAAATTAATCTACCTTCCAAATCAAATACTTTTGCAAGTATAGGTAAATCTGTGTTAAGATAATCAGATTTAAAATATATTATTCCACTAGTAGGACTAGGATATATCTTACTTTTGTTAATAATTAAATCTGTATTGTTTAATGCTGAAATACAAAATAATATTGTGTCTGTATAATTAAAATAACTAAGTTGAGTCATTTCTTGATTATTAAGAGTTTTGTTTATAGAAAGAAATCCGTTTCCATAATTACAACAAAAACCATCTCCTTCTGAATCATTTATTACTAATTTATAGCACTGGTCTTCCAAACAGTAATTATATATGTAATGTTGATTATCCTCTAAATTGTCTCCATAATCTAATAAGTTATTGTCAGAATCAAATAAATACCAAGTTGTTTCATCAGCATAATTATCGGTTATTAAGTTTATGTTTATAGATGTCCCTCCGGTAGTCTGAAAAAGTTTGTTGTCGTAATTATTAGAACTGTCGATATCAATCTGATTATTTGTAGAAACTATTGAGGTTTTTAATAAATGGTTTGTTCCTCCAATTGCAATTCCATTTAGTAAAACAGTGTCACATTCTTCTTGACTTAAATCTCCGTTCCATAACTGATAATGGTTAGAGGATGAATTTATACTATATTTTATTAACGCGGTATATAATTTTTCGGGAGATTTATTTCTGATTAATATTTTAGGATAAACAGGATTATTACATCCCTCTAATATGCCTATTGGAAAAATGATTTCAATATCAGCATCTGAGGTACTAGAAATTACAGGATTGCACCCTGGTGATCCTATAAGGGAATTTCGAAAGTTACTTATACTGGACCAAACTCTGTTTCTTTGTCCTATTGTAAAGGAGTTCATACATACATCATCTGTGTAATCCATAAAGTTCATAAACATATCTCCATTATTATTACAACTTATACTTGGATGTGTTTTACAACCAAAACTAGCTCCTTGTTGAGTAGGGGTGTCGTTTACATAATCATCACCACAATTATTATCTCCCCACAGATGAAACAAATTAAAATAATGTCCTAACTCATGTGTAGTAGTTCTACCTTTATTGTATGGAGGAGATGCGGTGCCTATTGTTCCGAAATGTTGATAATCTATTACAACTCCATCAGTGAAATCACTACCTCCTCCAGGAAATTGAGCCCATCCTAAAATTCCATCACTAATATTTCCAACCCAGATGTTTAAATATTTTTTTGTATTCCAAGCATCAGATCCTCCTAAATTTGTGTAGTGTATAGAGGTATCATAAAGTTGAAAATCGGAATGATTTGTATTTATTCGAATAATTCCGTTTGTAGGATTTCCATCAGGAGTTTGTTGTGCTAAACAAAATGAAATTTGTATGGATGTAACTATAGAATCAAAATCGTTCGGAACGTTAAATGCATCACTATTAGTCCTATTGAAATCTTCATTCATTACATTTAATTGACTAAGAATCTGATCGTCTGAAATATTCTGAGCTGAATTATTATAAACAACATGGAATACTACAGGAATAATCATACTTTGTTTGTTGTAATTAGATTTGTCCTTAACTATTTTATTTTCTATTTTATCTCTTTCAAGTTTTGTATTTATATTTTTGGATAAATATATATTTAATTTATCTTGACTTACGCAACTTCTTTGTGAGAAAGAATAGTTGATAATTATAACAGAAAATAAAAATGTTAGAAATGACTTCAAGATATTTTTAATTTTTGTTTTACAAAAATACTAAAAAATAAGATTATTCTTGAGAAACATAATCTTCATCTGATAAAGTTTTTAAGAATGCTAATAAATCAGAAAGTTCCTGATTTGTAAGTTGAAGTCCAATCCCAATTTTTTTCATTAAAGGATCTACAGTTGATGTATAATGACCTCCACTATTATAATGTTCCAAAACCTGTTCTAATGTTGCAAATCTACCATCATGCATATAAGGTGCAGAATATTCAATATTTCTCAAACTAGGAGTTTTAAATTTGCCATTATCTGAAGGATTATTTGTAACATATCCAAGTCCATTATCTAAAAATGGTTCAGCAGATTCTATAGCGTTATTATGAAAAAGATTGTCTGTAAAAAGTAAAGTTCCATGACAATGAAAACAATCTCCTCTTTCTGAGTTATAAATAGCATATCCATTTAATTCAGAAGGACTTAAGGAAGTTTCTCCCCTATAAAATTTATCAAATTTACTATTGGAGGAGATTAAACTTCTTTCGAATTGAGCAATAGCTTTTACTACATGTATAGAGTCAATATAATCAATATTAAAAGCTTCTTTAAACAGAATTTGATAATCTTCATTCGCATTCAAAGTGTTTTCTACATTTTTCCAAGTGTTATTCATCTCATTTGGATTTGTTATAGGTTCGAATGCTTGTTCTTCAAGAGTATTTGAACTTCCGTCCCAGTTAAAACTTTGAGACCATCCTGAATTTGTTAATGTAGATGCGTTTCTAAATCCTAAACCTCCATTTATACCAGTACTAAACTGATTGGTGTCACTGAAATTAGCGGATTGAAAATGACAACTAGCACAAGATTGAGTTCCATCTGCACTTAGTAGAGGTTCCTTAAATAATTTCTTTCCTAGAGCTACTCCTTCAACTGTATTAGGATTATCCTCAGGAATAATCATATTAGGAAAACCTTCTGGTTTTAGAATAGTATAGGGAGTTGTAGTATGATATTCGCAAGTTCCATTGTTGATTTCTGCTTCCGGATTGTAGTTGAGAGCAAATTCATCGGTACATCCCTCTTTTTGACATGAAGAGAAAAATATAATCATTAAGAAGAAAAAACAATTTTTCATAGATTAATCCATCATATTTTGTACATTAAACACATTATTATTTCCATTTTCCTTAAGTTTTTGTTGTAATTCAGCATTTCCCATAATACCATCCGAATCAATAGTGATATTGTTAGGGTCAGAATACCAATTGTTTACATCTATTGATATTCTGATATTATGAGTCGATCCGTTTTCAGTGGAAATAATATTTACAGGAAAAGATTTTGTTATGGAATAATCTGTACCATCTAGACCTCCTGTATGAGTTGTGTAAAAACTGGTTTCATTATCAAATTTTCCTTCCAACTTCATGTAATGATATCCTCCTCCCATAAATTCAGGCCAAAACATTTGATTATGAAAGTGATTTGAATCCAGATATGCATTGCTGATATTTTTTTCAGAGTTAAGACCAAACACAAACTCGATATTTGAATATTTGCCACAGCTAAGAATTTCTGGAAAAAAAAGGTAGTTAGTATTGTTATCATCTGAACTTACAAAATGTACGTCTGACAAATTTTTTAATACAGATCCATTTTCATTTGTTAACCTGATGTCTGTAATTAAATAATACAGATTTAAAACATTGTAAGTTTGCCCCAATAATGTATTAAACCATTCGCTATAGCCAGTTATGCTGTCAAAAACAATTGGAACATTGTTTACGTGATTATAAAATTCTATGTTTACACTATCTGCTATTAATTCTTCGGATTTGGGGCAGGAAGTAAACATCAATAGAGCAGAAAAAAGTAATAATATATTTTTTGATGTCATTTTATGTTTTTATTTGATGCTAATATACGTAAAGTATAGATATAAAATTATTCAGTAATTCATACTTATTCATTCAATTAAACGATAGTGTTTTCAATATATTTTAAGCATCTTTGCTTTTGTATGAGTAAATCAAAAAAATATGTAGATGTTATTTTGCCTCTTCCAGTTGATGGTACTTTTACCTATTCTTTTTCAGAAGATGATCCTGTAGAAATTGGAAAAAGAGTAGTTGTTCAGTTTGGTAGTAGAAAACTATATACCGCAATTGTTTTAGATGTTCACAAAAATGAACCTAAATTGTATAAAGCCAAAGAAATACTTGCTGTGCTAGATGAAAGTAATGTCGTAAATGACATACAAATAAAGTTTTGGAAGTGGATTTCTGAATATTATATGAGTCGGTTAGGAGATGTGATGAATGTTGCACTTCCTTCATCTTTAAAATTAGCTTCTGAAAGTAAAATAATAGTACATCCAAATTTTGACGGAGATATTGATGAACTAAATAATGAAGAGAGCGCTATTATTACTAGTTTAACATTAAAAGAGAATCTGACTATAAATGAAATAATATCAATAGTAGGTAAAACCTCTGTTTTGCCAGTAATTAATGAGATGATACGCAAAGAAGTGGTTCAAATTAAGGAAGAATTGCATAATAGTTTTAAAAAGAAACAACTTCAGTTTATAAATCTTCAAAAAGGAGATATAGAGGATTATTTTGGAAGAGTAAAATCTGCCAGAAAACAGGAAGAGTTACTCCAATACATTGTTCAGTGTACTACTCAGTTTCCCAAAAAGAAATGGAGCGTTACAGAAATACTAAATAAAAGTAAAATAAGTCGGGGGGTGTTAAAAGCATTAGTAGAAAAGGAAATTATTAAAATTGAAGTACAAGAAATTAGTAGATTAATTTCTACAGAAGAAAAGATAGAGGATATAAAGACCTTATCAGAAAAACAAGAAGTAGCTTATAATAAAATACAAGAGTCCTTTCAGGAAAAAGATGTGTGTTTATTGCATGGAGTAACATCTAGTGGTAAAACAGAAATCTATATAAAATTAATACAGGAACAATTAGATAAAGAAAAGCAGGTTTTGTATTTGTTGCCAGAAATAGCTTTAACTACTCAAATTATAAACAGACTTACAAAACATTTTGGAAATAAGGTTGGGGTTTCTCATTCTAGAATGAATAATAATGAAAGAGTAGAGATTTGGAATATGGTTAAAGAAACAAATACATATAAAAAACAATTTCCTATTATGTTAGGCACTCGTTCATCTTTGTTTTTACCCTTTGATAATTTAGGGCTGATTATAGTAGATGAGGAACATGAACCTAGTTTTAAGCAATATCATTCTTCTCCAAGATATCATGCTAGAGACGCTGCTATTTATTTGTCTTATTTACATCAGTCAAAAGTGCTTTTAGGTTCTGCGACTCCTTCTGTGGAGAGTTATTATAATGCTCAGATTAATAAGTTCGGTTTGGTAGAATTAAATTCTCGTTTTGCAGATATTCAATTACCAGAAATACATACGGTAGACATAAAAAAAGCTCATTTGAAAAAACAAATGGAGTATCATTTTTCCCCATTTTTATTGAAGAATATTTCAGAAGCTTTACATAAGAGTAAACAAGTAATTTTATTTCAGAATAGGAGGGGGTACGCTCCATTGTTAGAATGTAATTTGTGTAGTTGGACTCCTTCTTGTTCTAATTGTGATGTAAGCTTAACATATCATAAGAGTACAAATTCTTTAAGATGTCATTATTGTGGATTTAGTGTAGATAAAAAGTTAAGTTGTAAAAGTTGTGGCCATAATGAAATGATAGATAAAGGTTTTGGTACCGAGCAAATAGAGGAGGAGTTAAAAGTATTGTTTCCTGATGCAAAAACACAAAGAATGGACCATGATACTACTCGTAAGAAACATTCTTATTCTACTATTATTGATGATTTTGAAAGAGGAAATACCGATATACTTATTGGAACACAAATGGTGACTAAAGGACTAGATTTTGACAATGTAGAAGTGGTAGGGATATTACATGCTGATAGCATGCTAAAATTTCCAGATTTTAGAGCTTTAGAAAGAGCTTACCAGTTGATGAGTCAGGTAGCGGGTAGATCTGGTAGAAAAGGGGATAGAGGAAAAGTAATTATACAGAGTTATGACGAAAATCATGAGATTATAAAACAGGTTAAAAATCATGATTATAAACTAATGTTTAAGAAACAATTAGAGGAACGAAAGATATTTAAGTATCCTCCATATTGTAGAATGATTTCAATAAATATTCAACACAAAAATGAAAGAAAACTAGATTCTTTATCTACACACTTTGTTTCAAGTATGAAGAGAAGTTTTGGAAACAGAGTATTAGGTCCTGAATCTCCAGGTATAAGTAAAATTAGAAGTTATTATCATAAAAATATTCTACTGAAAATAGAGAATGAATCTTCGATAAAAGATGCTAAAAAAATATTGAGTCAGATTATACTTAAATATAGAGATTCAAAAGACTTTAGATCTGCTCGTATTAATATAGATGTTGACCCTTATTGATTTCAATAGAGACTGTAATTTTAATGCGTCATTTGCATTATTTAGAGTGGTTTTTATCATTGTACAAATATTTTCTTTTCTACAGATCCATCAGAATAGTAATAAATTAAAGGAGTATTAGGGATAGCTCTTATGTTCCTACCTTTTAAGTCTGTAATTTTCAGTAGTTTTTTATTATCTGATATAAAATTTGCTGAAGTAGCATTACAATTATTACTAAAATTAGTCCAAGTATCTACAGAAAAAGTATATTCACAATATGCAACATCATCTACATCGATACACATTAAATTTGGGTTGTTAAATGACATAAAATACCATAATCCTGAATTATTTCCATTTCTTAAATTTATTGAGGTAAGGTTATTGTTTCCGCAACTTACTTCAAAAAGTTGGGAGTTGTTTGATAGATTTAATGTGGTTATATTATTATTGTAACAAAATAAATATTTTAAAGCAATGAAACTTTCAATTCCTGTTAAATCAGAGATGTTATCATTATCAATCATGAGTTCTGTTACTGTGTCAATAGCGGAAGTTTCAACAAAACCATCAAAAACAAAGTCATAACCATAGTTTATTAGAGCTTGTTCAAAGTTTATATCCGGTATAGATGTGTACTGACTAAAAGCATAACAAGGAAATAGAAACAGTAGAAATATTTTTTTCATATATAACAGTTTTATTTTGTAAACGAACATTATTAGTTTAGGTTTAACAAAATTAACATTTTTCTGCACATTTTTCTCCATCGAGAGCTGCTGAAATAATACCGCCAGCATATCCTGCTCCTTCTCCACAAGGAAAAAGTCCTTTAATTTGAGGATGTTGAAAGGTGTTTTTATCTCTAGGTATACGAATTGGAGATGAGGTTCTACTTTCGGGAGCATGAACGACAGCTTCATTTGTTAAATATCCTTTCATTTGTCTTCCAAATTCTTTAAATCCTAATTGTAAATTTGTAAGTATAAAAGGAGGTAGTACTTCAGAAAGTTTAACAGAAGTTGTTCCTGGATGATAAGAAGTTTTAGGTATGTTTTCAGATACAATTCCCTTAGTAAAATCTACCAATCTTTGTGCGGGTACTTTCTGAGTTTTACCTGCTATATTCCAAGCCTTTTGTTCTATTTCTTTCTGAAATTGAACTCCTGCTAATGGTCCATATTTATGGTATTTATCAAAGTCAGACTCTTTTAATTCTACTACAATTCCTGAATTAGAACTAGGGTAATCTCTTCTTGAAGGAGACCAACCATTAGTAACAACTTCTCCAGGAGATGTTGCACAAGGCGCAATTATTCCCCCAGGACACATGCAAAATGAGTAGACCCCTCTTCCTTTAACTTGTTTCACTACAGAATATGGAGCAGGCGGTAAAAAATCACCTCTACTTTTACATTTATACTGTATCTGGTCAATTAAATCTTGGTTATGTTCTACCCTTACTCCAATCGCGAACGCTTTTTTCTGTATTTCTATTTTTTTCTGGTACAATAACTCAAATATATCTCTAGCAGAATGTCCAGTAGCAAGTATTACTTTATTAGATTCAAGAGTATCTCCATTTTGTAATTGTACTCCGTCAATCTTATTGTTCTTAATTAATAAATCTACTACTCTGGAATTGAATAAAACTTCTCCACCATATTTTATAATAGTTTCTCTGATATTTTGGATGATTTTGGGAAGTTTATTTGTCCCTATGTGAGGGTGAGCTTCTACTCTAATTTCTGGATTAGCTCCATGCATTACTAATATATCTAAAATTTTATTTACGTCTCCTCGTTTTTTACTTCTAGTATATAGTTTTCCATCGGAATAGGTTCCCGCTCCTCCTTCTCCAAAACAATAATTAGAATCCTTATTTACAATATGATTCTTTGTAATATTTGCCAGATCTTTTCTTCTACTTCTTACGTCTTTCCCTCTTTCTATTATTATGGGTTTTTTTTCTTTTTCTAAAAGCTTTAATGCTGCAAATAATCCGGCAGGTCCTGCTCCTACAATTATTACTTCCTCATCATTTTTCACATTTTTATAAATAGGAAAATTCTTCTCTTTTGCTGAGAATTTTTGATTGATATATACTTCAATCTTCAGGTTTATTTTGATTACCCTTTTTCTTGCGTCAATAGATCGTTTTATAATTTCTATGTGTGTAATTGCAGAAGAATGAATCTTTAACTTTTTAGATACAATTTTTTTTAATTCAAAAATATTTTTTGATTGACTTGGTAATACCTGTAGTTGTATCTCTTTGATCATAACACAAAAGTAAGCTCTTTCTTCTCAAAAATAAGAAAACACGAGTTGTTTTTTGATTACTATTTAAACTAAATTAGCTTTGTATCTTTGTGAAAAATTTTTCAATGAAACAAACTGACTTTTCTTTTCATCATTTTATTGTCAAGGTGATATCAAATAGAAAAATATTCTTTCTGTTTTTCGTATTTGTATTTTTTCATATAAAAGCGCAAGAAATTGTAGTAAAGGATTTTATTGTAGAACAAGGCGATACCATCTTACTTACCGAAATACCTAGTGTGGAAATTCTTTCATTTGTAGATAGTAAGGAACGATTTAAGTATCGAATCCTTAAAAGAAAGGTGTTAAAAGTATATCCGTATGCATTGTATACTAAACAGAAACTTCAGGAGATAGAACAAGATTTGGAAGGCATTTCTAAGAAAAGAAAAAAGAAAAAATACACTAAAGTAGTATCTAAGTTTTTAAAAGAAGAGCTTGGAGAAAAGATGAGAAAACTTACCAGAATAGAAGGAAATATTTTAGTAAAATTAATTTATAGAGAAACTAAAATATCTACTTATAAATTATTAAAACAATACAGAGGAAGCTTAAATGCTATGTTTTGGCAAACTCTAGCTAAGATGTACGACAATAACCTGAAACAAGAATATGACCCTGAGAATATAAGAGAAGATATGTTTATTGAACATATTATTATTCAGGCAAAATTGGAGGGGCAACTATAACAATATCCCCTCAGAAATATTCGATATTTTTAATAATCAGATACTCTACTCTATGATTAATTTACTTTTTGAGATATAGTTATTTGTTTCTATAATTAGTAGGTAAATTCCGTTTTGTAGGTTTTCTTTTTCCACTTCTATTTTATCTATATTTATATTGTGAGTAAAGTCTTTCACCTTTCTCCCTTGTGGGTCGAATAAAGAAACATTCTTTACTGTAGAATTATCTAATAAGTTGATAGTAGTTTTATTAGTAAATGGGTTAGGGTATACTATTAATTTTTCTGTTAGTATATCAGATATACCTGTTGAGATATTATTCACATTTACTGGTTCTGAAACAACAATACATCCATTAGCATCTGTTACAGTTAATATATAATCTCCATTCTGAGAAGGAGTAAATATATCAGTTGTGTTAACACTTACCCCATTTAAGGTCCAGTCATAAGTATATCCAGCAGTACCACCACTAATAGATCCTTCTAATTGTGTTCCAGTATAAATTGACGTAAGAATTAATTGTAGAGGTCCATTAATTGTATACGTTGTTCCTCCAGAAGAACCTTGAACATCTGTTACACTCACATTATAAGTTCCTGCTCCTAAACTATTAGGGTTAACACCAAACCAATTTGTAGTATAAGGGGCAACTCCTCCAGAAATACATAATTGAGCACTTCCTGTAGTATCTCCGAAACAAGCTATATCTGTTGTTACCGTATTTACATTTAAAGCGCCTGGTTCTGTAGCGTCAAAACTTCCTGCCTCAAAGAATACTCCAGAGTCATAAGAATTATCCGTACCATCTGCAATCGCAAGTTTTATATGATATACATTACATGGTATAACAACCGCTTCAGCAGTAAATACATCGGTAAATCCATTAAAAGCAGATGCTAAAGCTAATGTATCGTAATTGTAGTATTGAGAGTTTAAAGTATCGTTAACAGTAGAAATAGTAATAGGTAAAGATGGATTAGAATTAGGTATGACTGCAATATTCATCGCTCCTCCAGGAAAGCTTGGAGGTGAGGAGTATGGTCCTGTTATTCCAGGGCCTGAAATAAGGAATGCGAATACATCATTAAAAGAAGAGTTTACGAAATCTAAATATTCTTCTGAAGCGAATACATAATTAAATGTTACTGTATCTGCAGAAGGAACAAAATCAAATTCTAAAATAGCGGCATCTTCAGTAGAAGAAACTGTAAAAGTTTGACCAATTAAACCAGGTACAGAGTTTGCAATAGTTAATAAATCCGGATCTCCATTCCCCATTAAACTAGCTGTTAAGTGGTATCCTTGGACTATTGGTGTAGAATCAATAATATTTGTAAAGGTGCTATCCCAAATATAATTCCACCAAATTGTATCAGATCCAATGTTCCCTACAGAGTCTACACTTCCTGAAGAAAGAATAAACCCTTCTGTAAACCCTATAGCTCCAGTTGGATCTGTAAAATATCCAATTTGGGAAGAGTCTCCAGTATAGGAGTGATTTGTAGTGGTTACACCATTTCCAATTAATACATTATCAATCAAGTAGGATGGATGGTTTTGTGCAGAGTTTGTTCCTATTTGTACTTGAGAGAACACATTTATACTAAGAATACTAAAAATAAATAAGTAGATTTTTTTCATGTTTCTCTCGTTTTAATTTACCCACAAAAATAGATATAATTTTTAACTTCAAAAAAAATATAAAATACAAAGTCTTCCTCAATCAGTTATAGGTCAAGCTTATTTAGTGTTTCATCAGAGGCTATATTTGGTAAAGTTACCTTAAGATTAGGTTCCATTTCCATGGCTCTTTTAATAGCAAATTTTGCTTCTTTGTTTCTAGCCCAACTTCTTCTACTTATTCCATTGTTTACATCCCAAAACAGCATGGATTTTAATCGTCTTTCAGAATCTTTAGTTCCGTCCAGCATCATGCCAAAACCTCCATTTATAACTTCACCCCAACCAACTCCACCACCATTATGTATGGAAACCCAAGTAGCTCCTCTAAAACTATCTCCTATAACATTATGTATTGCCATGTCGGCTGTAAACTGAGATCCGTCGTAAATGTTTGAAGTTTCTCTATAAGGAGAATCTGTGCCACTTACATCATGATGATCTCTACCTAAAATAACTGGAGCAGAAATTTCTCCTGTTGCAATAGCAGTATTAAATGCTTCCGCTATCTTCATTCTTCCTTCTGCATCTGCATATAATATTCGGGATTGTGAACCTACCACCATTTTGTTTTCTCCTGCGGATTTTATCCAGTTGATGTTATCGCTCATTTGTAGCTGAATTTCCACTGGAGATTTTTTCATAATTTTTTCTAAAACTTCAGATGCTATCTTATCTGTTATTTCTAAATCTGTAGGGCTATTAGAAGAACAAACCCAACGGAAAGGACCAAAACCATAATCGAAACACATAGGTCCCATAATATCCTGTACATAAGAAGGATATTTAAACTCTCCTTTATCGTTTAGGATGTTCGCGCCTGCACGGCTTGCTTCTAATAAAAAGGCATTTCCATAATCAAAGAAGTACATTCCTCTTTCGCTTAAAGTATTAATCGCGTTAGTATGTCTTACAAGAGTTTTCTGAACTTCTTTTTTGAATTGCTTCGGATTGTTAACCATCATATTATTTGAGTCCTCAAAACTCATCCCTACAGGATAATAACCTCCTGCCCATGGGTTGTGTAAAGAAGTTTGATCGGAACCAAGTTCTACTTTTACCTTTCTTTCCACTATTTTTTCCCATAAGTCCACAATATTTCCATTATATGCAATAGAAACTGCTTCTTTATTTTCCTTAGCTTGTAGAGCTCTATCTATAAGATTATCCAAATCTTTATAGACTTCATCTACCCAGCCTTGCTCGTGTCTTTTGTTGGTTGCTTCCGGATTTACTTCTGCTACTATACAGACTCCTTTTGCAATAACTCCTGCTTTTGGCTGAGCTCCACTCATTCCTCCTAACCCTGCTGTAACAAATATTTTTCCACTCATATCTTTTGCAGTAGGGTCAATCTTTCTAGAGGCATTTAAAACGGTAATAGTAGTTCCGTGTACAATACCCTGCGGACCTATATACATAAAACTTCCTGCAGTCATTTGTCCAAATTGGCTAACTCCTAAAGCATTAAATTTTTCCCAATCATCGGGTTTGGAGTAATTTGGTATCATCATACCATTGGTTACTACAACTCTTGGAGCGTCTTTATGAGAAGGGAATAAACCCATAGGATGTCCAGAATATAAAACTAAGGTTTGTTCATTTGTCATTTGAGCTAGATATTGCATGCAGAGTAGATATTGAGCCCAATTTTGGAATACAGCACCATTTCCTCCATATGTTATGAGTTCGTGAGGATGTTGTGCAATAGCATAGTCTAAGTTATTAGACAGCATCATCATGATTCCGGCAGCTTGTTTGCTTTTATGAGGAAACTCCTCAAGAGGACGAGATTTTATTTCATAATTTGGTCTGTACCTGTACATGTAAATTCTACCGTATTCTTTTAACTCTTCCGCAAATTCTACCGCAAGTTCGGAATGTAGATTTTCTGGAAAATATCGTAAGGCATTTTTTATAGCAAGTTTCTTTTCCTCTTTTGTAAGTATATCTTTTCTCTTTGGAGCATGGCTCACAGACATATCATATTCTTTTTTTGGAGGAAGTGTTGATGGTATTCCTCTCAGGATAGATTCTTTAATATCTGTCATCACTTTTCTTTTTATCTTCTTTTTTGTAGGGGCAATGTCTACAATTACTTTGGCAACAATATCCTCTTTTTAAATGATACTTTTCTGTAAAAACAACATATCCCTCTTTGGAGTAGTAATATTCGTCTTTATCTAATTGGTCTATTTTCGAGAATCCTTTCATTTTTTTGCAAATTTACGATATTTGCATTAATGTATATCAAAACACAGGAAATATCACACCCTCTTCTAGAAGAGAATGAAATACGATTATTTATCAAACGTATAGACTTGATCGATTATTTTGTGTCGGGTAATAAATACTATAAACTAAAATATAATTTACTAGAAGCAGAAAAACAAAAAGTCAGTACTATTTTAACCTTTGGAGGTGCTTTTTCCAATCATATAGCGGCAACGGCATTTGCTGCAAAACAAAAAGGATATAAGAGTATAGGGATTATTAGGGGGGAAGATACCATTCCCTTAAACGATACTTTAAGTTTTGCAAAGGAACATGGTATGGAACTCAATTATATAAGTAGAGAAGAATACCGACAAAAATATACAGATACTTTTATTACAAACTTACAACAGAAGTTGGGCAATTTTCATATAATACCAGAAGGAGGTACAAACAAATTTGCTGTAAAGGGTACCTCCGAAATCTTAGATGAGAATGATACACAAAATTATATTTGTACCGCAATTGGTACAGGAGGAACAATTTCCGGAATTATTAATTCTAGTTCTGATAATCAGAAAGTGTTAGGATTTCCGGCACTAAAAGGATCTGAAGACTTAGAAAAGGGTATAAGAAGTTGGAGCAACAAACAAAATTGGAAATTAATAACAGATTACCATTTTGGTGGATACGCCAAAATATCAGAAGAATTAATCCAATTTATAATGGATTTTTACCACAAACAAAATATTCCTTTAGATGCTGTCTATACCGGTAAAATGATGTTTGGAATATTCGATTTAATTCAATCTGATTTTTTTCCAAAAGGAAGTAGTATTTTGGCAATACATACAGGAGGATTACAAGGAAATAAAGGGATGAATACAAGATTTAATCTAAATCTGCCTCATAATCTCTAAAGGACTTTCTGTTTTCCAAGTGCAAACATAAAATCTTGATAATTTGTTTATAAGATTGATTTGTAAATGTATAAAATATATGATTAATGTATAATTTAGTAGTATGAAAAATTTCGGTATAATTTTATTTTTATGTTTTAATTATTTTAGTTTTTCTCAGAGCAAAACAGAACTATATATTGAAAAATATTTCTACTTAGCTGTTCAAGAGATGAAAGAATTCAAAATCCCAGCATCTATCACATTATCCCAAGGAATATTAGAAAGTGGAAATGGAGAAAGTAGATTGGCTACTGAAGGAAAAAATCATTTTGGAATTAAATGTCATGGATGGGAAGGAGAGGAGATTTATGCTGATGATGATGAACTAAATGAATGTTTCCGAAAGTATAAAAAAGTAGAAGATTCTTACAGAGATCATTCTTTGTTTTTATCTAAAAGAGGAAGGTACTCCTTTTTATTTGAGTTAGATATAACTGATTATAAAGCTTGGGCAAAAGGATTGAAAAAAGCAGGTTATGCTACTTCTCCAACTTATGCAGAAAAATTAATTAGTTTAATCGAAAGATATAATTTACAAAAGTTTGATGTAGACATCAACCCGATTGGAGATAAACAATTTTTTCTATCTCATAATTATGGTTTTCCATTTTTTTACGGTTTAGGATTAACTTACATAAAAGAGGGTAAATATCTGATTTCAACAGATGTAAACTCTTCTTTTTTTTTTAGTTCTACATCTTTAGCTGTCGGCATTCATTTGTGGGATAATTTGTATACAAAACTTTCTGTAAATGGAATTTATCATGGATTTACAGAAGATAATATTTATAAGTTTAATTATGGGGTTCATCCCCAACTAAACTATTTGTTAGATACAAAAAACAAAAAGATATTAATAAATACAGGTGTTATATATTCTTTTGAAAAAATAAAAGATTATAGTTTTATACCTAGTTTTAGTTTAACTTATTTGATAAATTAATAATAAAACTTTTGCATATAAAAGTAATCTCCTTCTGATGGTTGTTTTTTATCTAGATAGATATTTACAGCAGTATTCCAATTTAATTTATCTCCAGTATTTTTTAGAATAAGGTATATATGATCAGATTTTACTTTGTTATAATCATATCCATTAATTTCAAGTTTTTCTTTTAGCTTCACGGTAGCCTGTCTAAAGGATTCTCCCTGACTTAGGTAGTATGTGATTTCTCCTAGATTATTAGCTTGCTGATTGTTTTGTGTTTCTTCTACAATCTGATCTATAATGTCTTTTTCATTAGTTATACTTTCAACTTGTGTACTGTCTATTGTTGTTTTTCCAATACTATCTTCTGTTTTATTAAAATTAAAAATATTAAAGTTAGCAATGACTCCATTTTGTTCTCCTCTAAGCTGATAGCTAAGTATTTTGATAGAGGTATCTGATTTTTGTGTAATGTCGGAATAGTAATTTAAACTATATTCGGAGTGTTGTTTGTTTTTGTATTGTATAAAAGTAAGATTTTCTGAAAAGTGTTTTTTGGAGTTTAGTAAGTTGTATAAACTGGAGGTGTCTGAACTAAAAATGCAGAATTCCCCCAATGTTTTATAGTAATTTATTTTGTTTGTAAATAACGGACCTGCAAGAAAGGAGTTCAGATTGTTAATCTTTAATTTATTGTAGGATTTTACAGAGTTACTATCTTTTAATAGATGTAGTAAGCTTATAATGTTATAGGGTTCATCAGATTTTATGTAAAAATAATTTGAGGAGTCAGAAGTGAAAAAACCTATTTGATTTATATAGCTTGCAAGTTCTGAAACACTAAAATTGTAATTTGTTGTTAATGATGTATTTATAGAATCCCAACTATTGAAAATGTCGTTGTTTTTCAGAAATGTTTTGTAATTGTTTAAGCTGTTTTTATTGTAGGATAAACTTAAAAATGTATGTGTGTTGTAGTCTATTATTTCATCAATACTTATTGGGTGTGTAGCTTGGTTTTTTAGGATGTTAGTAATGTTTGTAGTGTCAGAATATGAAATGTAGGAGTTTTGTATTAAAGAGTCGAATAATATACAGGTATCCTTATTTATAAATTTTAAAATTAAATCAGAATTATCTTCTGTTTCTACATAATTATTATTTTTTTCTGTTTCGGATTTTAATCCCGAATAAATCCAGTAGAAAATTGCGAAAATACAGAGGATTCCAATAAAACTATTTTTAAGTACTTTGTTCATAATCATATTAAATTAACAAAACAAAATTATTAAAATAGTTTCAGCTGATTTGGTAGTAACTGGAAACTTTTCCTATGGTATTTGTTAGCACCAAATTTTTGTATTGCTCTTCTGTGTTTTTTAGTAGGATATCCTTGGTTGTTTTCCCAATCGTATTGAGGATATTCTTTAGATAGATTTTTCATTATTTTATCTCGTGCAGTTTTTGCAAGTACAGATGCGGCAGCTATACTTGTGTATTTGGTATCCCCTTTAACAATACACTTATGTTCTACTTTTTTATAGGGGTTAAATTTGTTTCCATCAATTAGTAGAAGTTCAATTTTTTCATTTATTTTATCAATAGCTCGGTGCATGGCTAAAAAAGACGCATTCAGTATGTTTATTTTGTCAATTTCTTGTGGAGAAACGAACCCGATTCCAAAGTTTATTGATTCCTTTTTAATAATGATTTCTAGTTCCTCTCTCTTTTTTTTACTAAGTTGTTTGGAGTCGTTTAATATGGGGTTATGAAAATCTTCTGGAAGTAAAACTGCAGCTGCTACTACCGGTCCTGCTAGACATCCTCTTCCGGCTTCATCACAGCCAACTTCTATTTGATTAGAAAACTTAAGAGATAACATATTTAGGGTTTAAATAGTCCTTTGTTTTCTTTTTTGGTTTTTACTTCTGTTCTAGCATCAACATCTAGTTTTAACAACCATTTTCCATTTTTGTAATGATAACAATCGTACGATCCGTCAGGAACATAAAATGCTTTAAATCCTTTTTGTTGTTCTTTAAGGGGTACTAGATGATCAAATACAATTCTGTTTTTTGTGTCATCATAATTTACCGAAACAGAAGTCCTGGAGTTGTATTCTATAACTACTCTACTAGTTGTTTCTTTCGCATTTATAAATATATTTTTTCCAAACCAAGCCGTATCTTCTTTTATCTCCAAAATATCGATTATTTTTTTTGTGCTTTTAGGATTATTCCCATCCCATCCGAGTAGTGTATAGTGTTTGTTCTCTTTCTTTTTTTGGCTGATAATTTTGTAGTATAATGCGCCGTACCAGTTGTTGTTATTTAGTATTTTATCTGAGAAATTAGGGTGAAAATCATCATTATCTGTTAGTTGAATAATAGTATTGGTTTTAGGCTTGGGTATTACTATATATCCGAAATACTGATAGCTTCCATTATCTTTTCTGAGTATCCAGTTAAATATTCTAAAGCTTTTGTCGTTAGGTTGTAGTATGCTAATCGTTTTTAAGGAATCGAATGGAAATGAGTAGGAGTTGTTGTATTTAAGTACTGCTAAAAGTTCAGAAATAAAACCTTTATTAGCTTCTTGTCTTACTTTTTCATTTTCTCCATTCATTATAGTATATGCTATAGTAGAAAGAGTATCTTCATATTCCTGTAATACCTTGTTAGAAACTTCTTGAGAAAAGATATTATGTGAAATACAAAGCAGGAGAATAAAGAGTCCTTTTTTCATATAAGCAAATATAGTAATTAGTTCTTTTTATCTACATGAATCCCAAATAGCATCTTTTGGGGGAGTAGCTTGTATAATTGTTTTTTCCTTTTTTATAGGGTGTATAAATTCTAATTTTTGTGCTAATAAATGAATAGAACCATCTTTGTTGGATCGTTTTGCTCCATATTTTAAATCTCCCTTAATAACACATCCAATATCAGAAAGTTGTACTCTAATTTGATGGTGTCTTCCTGTTTTTGGCTTTATTTCCAGATGGTAATAATTCTTCATTTTACTTAGTAGTTTGTATCTCAAAACTGCATGTTTTCCTCCTTTACCTTTTGTTGTATAAGATTTGTTCTGCTTCTGATTTTTTTGTAAATAACTCTCTAAAATTCCTATCTCATCGGGAGGACAATTTTCTACTACAGCCCAATAGGTTTTTTGCACCTCTTTTTTACGGAATTGTTCGTTCATTCTACTCAGAGCTTTAGAGGTTCTGGCAAATAATACAACACCTGAAGTAGGCCTATCTAACCTATGAATAGTTCCTAAGAAAACCTCTCCAGTTTTGTTGTATTTTTTTTTGATGTAGGCTTTTATAAAATCAGAAAGGGGAGTGTCTCCTGTTTTATCTCCTTGTACAATATCTCCAGATTTTTTATTTACTGCAATAAGGTGGTTGTCCTCATACAATACCTCTAACATTAGTATTGTTCCTTTTCGTTAGGGAAGTCCTTAGATTTCACATCCGAAACATATTTTTTTACAGCTCCTGTAATATCTTCATACAGATTTAAATACCTTCTTAAAAACCTAGGGTTGAATTCGTGTGTCATACCAATCATATCGTGCAAAACTAATACTTGACCATCAACATCTACTCCTGCTCCAATCCCAATAATAGGAATAGAAACACTTGCTGCTACTTTTTTTGCAAGTTTTGCTGGTACTTTCTCCAATACAATAGCAAAACAACCTGTTTTCTCTAATAATTGTGCGTCTGTAATTAATTTCTCTGCTTCTTCTTCCTGCTTAGCGCGTACGGTATAGGTACCAAACTTATAAATAGATTGTGGAGTAAGGCCTAAATGACCCATCACAGGAATTCCTGCTGTTAATATTCTTTGTATAGAGTCAATAATTTCCGACCCACCTTCAAGTTTTACAGAATGTCCTCCTGTTTCTTTCATAATCCTAACTGCATTGGAAAGAGCTTCCTTTGAATTTCCTTGGTATGAACCAAATGGCATATCTACTACTACCAAACATCGATTTACGGCTCTTACTACAGAGGCCGCATGGTAGATCATTTCGTTTAAAGTAATAGGAAGTGTAGTTTCATGACCAGCCATTACATTAGATGCGGAATCACCAACTAAAATAACATCTATTCCTGCTCCGTCTACTATCTTAGCTAAAGTATAGTCGTATGCAGTAAGCATGGAAATTTTTTCTCCATTATTCTTCATTTCTAGAAGAGTGTTAGTAGTTATCTTTTTATAATCCTTTTTTACTAACGACATTCTAATTGTTATTTAGTTTGACCACAAAACAGTCCTTATAACCCAATTTTACTAATTTGTTTCTGTGTTCTATTGCGTCATTTGAACTATAGAACTTACCAGACATATATAGGAAAGTTTGATTTTCAGAATCTATGTAAAA
>CEVR01055073.1_pt1 | contig 39631 bp, 31 predicted proteins | sample 356541 | NCBI WGS metagenome assembly CEVR01 (sample SAMEA2623734, study PRJEB7988) | marine metagenome | isolation source: saline water (ENVO:00002010), including
TGATCTCTTTTCAAAAAATTCATGTCTCATGAGAAATAATAAAACAAGACAAAAATCATCTAGTAAAGATAGAAGGAATTTCGACTCTACAAATCAAAAAAAGTATGGAAGAAAGAAATTTCGAACTAACTCTAATAGCAAAAAATCTACAAAAAGAATTGATGATGGATCAATGAGATTAAACCAATTCTTAGCTCATGCTGGAATTTGTAGCAGAAGAGAAGCTGATAAATTAATTAAAGCAGGTGTAGTAAAGGTAAATGGAGAGTCAATTATACAAATGGGATATAGAGTTCAAGAAACAGATATAGTAAAGTTTAATGGGAGAACCCTTAAGTCCGATAAAAAAAAATATTTATTACTTAATAAACCTAGAAATTATTCTAGTAGATTAGATCACTTTGGGAAAAAAGATTCTGTTTTTGAACTTATTAAAGGGCTCACTAAAGAAAAGATTTTGCCTGTTGGAAGATTAAATAAGAACACAAGCGGATTATTATTATTTACTAATGACGAGAAATTGTCTTCGAAACTTTCGCATCCTAAAAATAAAATTAAAAAGATATATCATATTAGTCTAAATAAAGTATTAAAATCTTTAGATCTGAAAAAGATAAAAGATGGGTTAATAATAGATGGGGAAAAAATAGTGGTAGATACTATTTCATATGTACTAGATAAAGAAAAAACAGAAGTTGGAATAGCATTAAAATCAAATAAGAGGAATATAATCTCTAAAATTTTTAATCATCTTAACTACAAAGTGGTTAGACTAGATCTAGTCTTTTTTGGAGGATTAACTAAAAAAGATATACCTAGAAAGACATCAAGGTTTTTATCAGATGAGGAAATAAACTTATTAAAAAGATTATAATTTTATATAAAATTTGTTCTGTTTTCGTTATTTATTCAGATTATCGTAATTTTAGCTGTTAAATGAAAAAATCAAAACAAATATTAAAAGTTATTTCTTTAATTGTAATTCTTGTTATTGTATTAGGATCTGGATTTACTTTACTGTTTGGAGAGCAAATTGAAAATGTAATCCTTAACAATATTAACTCTAAGATTAAAAAAGAAGTATCATTATCAGAAATAAATTTTTCTTTGTTTAAAAATTTCCCTTATGCTTCTGTTACTTTTACTGATTTATTAATTTCTAGTGCTGAAGAAAGCGATACAGATAGTTTGTTGTTTGCAAAAACTGGAGTTGTCAAATTAAATTTACTGGACGTCTTAACAAGTAATTATTCAATCTCTAATATCTCCATATTACATGGGAATATTCATTTAAAATATTCTAAGAATGGAATTCCTAACTTCCACATACTTAAAGATTCTAATTCTACAGAAAAAAGTTTACAGATTAGTTCATTAGAAATAGAGAATACAAATCTAGTGTATGAAAATCTAAAAAATAAATACTTCTTAAAAACAAAAGTTAATTCTTCAATATTAAATTTTAAGAACTGGGATAATAATATTATTCATCTAAAATCTGATTTAGAGGACGCGAATTTGTATATTGATAATTTGGAGTATTTAAACAATAAATCTGTTTTGTTGAACTCTAAAATTTCTATAAAAGAAGATTCAATACTATTACATTCTTCAAACGCTAAAATAAATGAATCTTTTTTTGAAGAGGTAAATTATTATTATTTGGACAATACTTGGGAATTAAATTGTAAAGTCAACTCTGCAGAACTAATAGAGATAATACACTCCTCCCCTAAGAGATTTCATTATCTCTTTAAAAATCATCTTTTATCAGGTGGTATATCTGCTACAATTCATGTGAAAAAAGATAAATATTTTACAAATCCTTATTGTAATATTGATTTCACATTAGAAGAATCTGGATACAAAAGTAAAACAGTAGATTTTGAACTAACTAATATAAGATCTGAAGGAAATTTTAACAACGGAAAAAATCGAAACTTTTCAACTTCTAAATTTGAGTTTAATAATTTTAGTTCAACTAAAAATGACGGGGAATTGCAAGGTGACTTTACTTTATCTAATTTAAATAATTATCATCTGAATACCAACCTATATTCTTCATGGCAATTATTAGAATTGAATCATTTCTTAGAAGATTCTCCTTTCAGAAATCTAAATGGAAATGTTTCTGGCATTATATATTATAATGGAAATATTAGCTTTGATGACAAAATATTTGAATTTATTTCTTCATCTAGTCATTCTGCAAATTTAAATTTTAAAGATGTGTATTTTAATTATAAAGAATCTGATTTAGAATTTGAAACTAAAGAAATGAATTGGATTGTAGAGAATAATGTTGTAAAATTTCCGGATGAAAATTTAAATGTTAGCAATACTGACTTAAATTTTAAAGGAGAAATATCAGACCTTATTCTATATCTGATAAATCAGAGAAGTAAGATACATATTACTGGAGATGTTTTATCGAAAAACATGAAGTTTGAAGAACTATATACTATAACGGAAATCAATGGAACTAACGAGGGAGAAGAATTTAGTACAGTTCTGCCTGAATGGATAGAAACTGATTTAGAGGTAAATGTAGAATCTTTTTGGTACAAACAATTTAATGCCAAGAAACTTAAGGGTAATTTAAAATACGATATGGATAAGTTAAAACTTTCTTCTGAAAAATTAGAAATGAAAACTCTTGATGGCAGAATTTCTGCAAGTTTTGATTATTTTGAAAATAAACTTCATGATTTAGTTTTAAAATCTAATATTAGTTTAAATAAAATTAATATTTCAGATGGGTTTAAAAGTTTTAACAATCTTGGTCAAAATTTTGTGACAGATAAAAATATAAAAGGACTTGCTACAGCTAATATGTATATACAGTCAATGTGGGATAAAGATTATAAATTTTACACACCTTCTTTAAATGTAAATGCACAGCTTAAAATTGAGAACGGAGAGCTTATTGAGTTTGAACCAATGTATAATTTATCTGATTATGTAAGTTTAAATGAGCTAAAAAACGTAAAATTTGCTACTCTTGAAAACACAATTCGAATAGAAAACGAAAAAATTATAATACCTGAAATGGACATACGCTCTACAGCATTAAGCGTACATGTATCCGGAAGTCATAGTTTTAACAATATAATGGATTATCGGATTCGGCTGCTTCTTTCTGATGTGTTGGGGAGAAAAGTAAAGGAAAGACAATCCGTTAATGTGGATGAAATTAGAAAAAATATGGAAGGGAAAACAACAATACAAGTAAAAATGAGAGGACATGTGGATGATTACAAAATATCTTTAGATAAAGTAAAACTAAAAGGAGATGTCTTTGAAGAAATAAAGAAAGAAACTATAGAAATAAAAAATATAATTAAAGAAAAGATATTAAATCAACCTGATTTGGAAGAAAAAGAGTTACCAGAATGGGTAGAAGAAGATTCTGGTCTTGAAATTGAGTGGGAAGACGAAAAATAACTAATATGGATTTTTATAAAAGAAAACAAAAGTGGAAATATGCATTATTTATAGTTGCTGTAATTATATCATCACTATCTATATATCTTACACGTTCATTAGAAAATTCATTAGAAGAATCTATCAACTCTCTTAGTCAATCTATTGAAACCCTAAAACAAAATGAGAAAACGTTAGAAAGAGAAGAATCAGAAAATATGGCAAATTTTGCAAAAGCCATACAACACCTAAACAATATGAATCCAGAAATTGAAGGAGATTTCTCTTTCTCAATGGAAATTGTTAAACAAAATGTTCATATTCCCCTTATTTTAATTGATGAATGTCATGACATCTTACAAACTAGAAATTTGGGAATTCAAGAAGATATAAATAATAATCCTGAAAAGAAAAAAGAATTTATCCTTAAAGAATTGGAGCTAATGAAAAATGTGGGAGATTCAATTTTTATAGATGTATTTGGAGAAAAACAAAGGTTATATTATAAAAACTCTGCAATTCTTGACCAAACTAGTGAGATGCATGAATTTACTTTAGAAAAACAAAAATTTACTAAAGAAATTCTAGATGAGATGAAATGGTATCCGTACTACCAATTTGTTTTTATTCTACTTTTTGTTTTATTAGCCTATTTTATATTTAATGCCGCCAGAAAATCGGAACAAAATCAAGTATGGGCCGGTATGGCAAAAGAAACAGCTCATCAAATAGGCACTCCTCTTTCTTCATTAATGGCTTGGGTAGAACTTTTGAAACAAAAAGAAGAAAACAAAAGTATGATTATTGAAATGGAAAAAGATCTCAAAAGGCTAGAAATAATTACCGAACGTTTTTCTAAAATTGGATCAAAAACAGAACTTACTGAAGAAAATTTAGAAAGTATTATTAATGATTCTGTTTCATATATGGAGAAAAGATTTTCTAAAAAAATTAAATTTCTTCAAAAAATATCTCTAATACGTAAAAATGTGAAGCTAAATAAAGTACTTATTATATGGGTTATTGAAAATATTTGTAAAAACGCTGCAGATGCTATGAAAGGAGAAGGAAGTATTAGTATTAGTTGCTCTGAAAAAGATAATGAAATTCAAATTCAGATATCAGATACTGGTGGTGGTATTGATAAATCTATTATCCGATCTATTTTCATGCCTGGTATAACTTCTAAAAAAAGAGGATGGGGATTAGGACTCTCTTTGGTTAAAAGAATTATAGAGGATTATCATAAAGGAAAAATCTATGTGAAAAGTTCGAATAAAGATGAGGGAACCACATTTTGTATCTTATTACCGAAATAATTATAAAGAACAGGTTCCTAAATTATTTTTATTGAGATAATTCTGATGATATTCTTCCGCTCTGTAAAAAACTGTTGATTTTTCAATTTGAGTTACTATTAATCTATCCCAATTCTTTTGAGCTACAATTAAAGAACTATTCGCAGAATCTTTTTGAAAGATAGACGTATAATAGATTACAGACCTATATTGAGTTCCTAGATCTAAACCTTGTCTATTTAAACTTGTTGGATTGTGATTGTCCCAAAATATTTGAAGTAAAGAATCATACGAAACATCTTTATCATCAAAATAAATCTCCACAACTTCTGCATGATTTGTTTTTCCAGTACAAACCTCTCTATAATTTGGATTTTTTGTGTCTCCACCCATATATCCTGACTGACACATATAAACACCTTTTGTGTCTCTAAAGATTTTTTCAACAGACCAAAAGCAACCTGCTCCAAAATAAGCAATAGATAAATTATCGTACTTTTTGAATTGTATACTTAAGGAGTTTACACAATGCCTTGTGTTTTTCTCAGTAATTTGTTCTCCATGAAAAACATGTCCTAAATGTCCACCACATTTCTTACAACAAATTTCTGTTCGGACTCTTCCCCCACTTAAATCTTCATGCCTAGAAATTGATCCCTCTATCTCGTCATCAAATGAAGGCCATCCACATCCAGAATTAAATTTTGTATTTGACTCATATAAAGGGCTTTTACATGCCCTACAAATAAATATTCCAGCATCAAAATGGTCGTTATACTCTCCTGAGAAAGGGGCTTCCGTTCCTTTATTTACTATAATTTCTCTTTCCTCTTGAGTTAAATTTGAAAAAATATCTTGTTCGCTCATTTCCGAAATTTATTTGACATCTGATAAAAATACTTGTTCTGACACAAAGATAAACAAAAGGTTAATTACTTAAGGTCGATAAGTATAATAAAAGGATGATTTTAAAGCAAACTTAAATAGTTTTATATTCGCATAAAAAATAAAACTATTTTTATTGGCTTCTATATATATACATATTCCATATTGTAAACAAAAATGCTCCTATTGTAACTTCTATTTTAGAACCTCGCAAAAAGATAAAAAGAATCTAATAGATAGCATCCTTAAAGAAATTGATTTAAGAAAATCATACCTAAAAAACAAATCGTTAAATAGTTTGTACTTTGGTGGAGGTACTCCTTCAATATTAAAAGAAGAGGATCTAATAAAAATATTTAATAAGATTAAGGAATATTTTGAAGTAAAAGATGAAACTGAGGTCAGTTTTGAATGTAACCCTGATGATTTATCAAAAGAAAAGTTAAAAATATTAAAGAAATTAGGAGTAAACAGACTTAGTGTTGGTATACAATCTTTTAAAGATAGGGATTTGCAATTTATGAACAGATCTCATAATAGCATACAGGCTAAAAATTGTATTAAAGATGCTCAAGATATTGGATTTGACAACATATCTATTGATCTAATTTTTTCTTTACCTAATCAATCCTTAAACGATTGGAAAAAAAACTTAGAAAAAGCATTTAGTTTGGAGATACAACACATTTCAGCATATTCACTAACTATTGAAGAAAAAACAAAACTGAAACATCTAATAGATACAAATCAGATAAATGAATTAGAGGATATTGAATCCTCTAAACATTTTGAAATATTAATTTCAGAGTGTGAGAAAAGAGGATTTATACAATACGAAATATCTAATTTTGGGAAAAATAATTATTTTTCTAAACATAACTCTAGCTATTGGCTTGGTAAGGAATATCTTGGCATTGGTCCTTCTGCGCATTCTTTTGATGGAGATAGCAGACAATGGAATATCTCTAATAACACAAAATACATTAAACAAATAAATAAAAGTGTTTTACCTTTTGAAAAAGAATGCCTCTCAAATCCCCAAAAATATAATGACTATATTATGACATCTTTACGAACAATTTGGGGAATAAATTTAAATCTTATAAAAACTAAATTTGGGATGGACACTTTTATTCACCTCAAAAAAGAAATGATAAAATGGTTGGAATCAGAAGATATTTATCTGGAAAAAGAAAAGATATACTTAACTACAAAAGGTAAATTTATTTCTGATTATATATGTTCAGATCTATTTATTTTAGAATCATAGTTTTAACATTTTTCTGTTTATAACTTGATTTTCAAACACTTTCAAACATAAGTTATAGTTGTAAGTTTGTAATGGTCGTAATACTTGTTTTGGGTTGTACATTTCTTTCTCAGATTAATCGTACAACATAAAAAAAGCCCTTCTGGATAAAGGGCTTTTTTATTTATATATTTTTATACTTTATCTCAGTATCTGATTCTCTGTTGAAGGTTTAAACGTAATTCCAAACATAAACTCATGAGAACCTGAAGTATAGCTATTTATATCTGAATTAGGAATGTCATAAGAATACCCTAACATATATCTATCTTGTATATTAAACCCTAATAATGCGGAAATATCTCCATTGTTTCTATAGTCCATCCCCATCCAAAATTTATCATTATAAACAGTTTTTAATCCTATATCAATCTGAGACTGATTAGAAACAGTTTTAAACAATACAGATGGTTGAATGTCCCAATAATGACTCACTTTTATATTATACATACCAAGAACATTGATGTGACGCGCTAAACTAGCATCTAAAGTCACTGTATCTATATCTGTTAAAGTTAATTCACTATTTAATAATTGCGGTACAGAAGCTCCAAGATACCATTTATCTTCACTATACATATTTAATCCAAAAGTTGCATCAGGAACTAAATTTACAATTTCACCTCCAATCATTAAAGGGTCGTTTGGATTTGCTAGATTCCAACCTTCCTTATCAATTTTAAACTGTGTAAATCCTCCCGATAGAGCTAAGGATAATTTAATAGTTTCAGATAAATTAAAATTATACGCATAGGTTAATGAAGCTCCAGCTCTACTAGTAGGGCCAACCTGGTCGTTAAAAACTAACCCCCCTAATCCAACATGATCAGAAGATCTACCATAAATACTTAATAAAGTAGTTTTTGGAGCATCATTAATGCCGACCCATTGATTTCTTACAGATGTCTTAATCTGATAATAATCGTTCATACCTGCAATTGCTGGATTTATAGCAAAATCATTTATCATAAATTGTGACAATTGAGGAATCTGTTGGGCGTACAACATGCTTCCCATAAAAATTGACACAAATAATAGACTTATTTTTTTCATCATCATTTTAAATTTATCTTACAATAGTAACAGCTCCAGTTTGCAAATCTGAGCCATCATTTTGGTTAATAGTATAGTAATATGTCCCTACTGGTAATGGTTTACCTTCATATTCACCATTCCATTTATTATTCTTATAATCTGCTCCTGTCGAACTAAATATTAAAGTTCCCCATCTATTAAATATCTTCACTTCAGCACCTGGGTATCTATCAATGTCTAAAATCTCCCACTCTTCATTATATCCATCTCCATTTGGAGAAAATGCGTCATAAGGAACCGCTCCTACAACAACATAAACTGAGGCTTCTCCTTGACATCCAATAGCATCTGTGGCAATTACATAATAAGTAGTAGAAACTTCTGGGTAATCTGTAATAGAATTACTCGAATCTACTTCATTGTCCCATGACCATATAAAGCTAGAATAGTTATATGAAGATTCAATTGTAGTAGGCTCACCTAACACAATAGGATTTGGAGTTGCAACCGGATTTATATCTAATTGATTTACCGTAATTGAAGCGCTAACACTAAATGGGTCATTTGGACAATTTGCTAAATCTGTAATCGTTAAAGTATAATTATTTATTCCTGCATCAGGACTCAAAGTTATAGAAGATGAATTAGAAATTATCTCACTTTCATTATTATATGTCCAAACATATAAATGATTCGGTTTATCTTCTACATCAATAAATACTGATTTCCCAAAACAGATAGTTGTATCAAAAACATCATCATTATTTGGTAAGAATATATTCATATGTCCATTAATATGAGTTTGGTCAGATATGGTACATCCATTTTCATCCGTCACCTCAACAGTATAAGTAGTATTTGGAATTAAATCTGTTGCGGTAGATGTAGTTTGTCCTCCAGGAGTCCATAAATAATTATATGTTGGTGTACCACCTAATACATAAGCTGTTGCAGTTCCTTCTGTTAAACAAGTTTTATCTGTAGAGTCTGTAAAAATACTTAATGGATTTGTTGGTTGAGCAACATATACCATATTAGAAGTTGAGGTACAATTATTAATATCTGTTACTGTAACTTGATATATTCCGGTGTCTAAATCTGATAATGTTCCCGTTCCAATACTAGTACCAAAATCATAGGAAGAAGTTGCATTTCCAATATTTGGAGTCCAAGAATAAGTGTATTGATCATTTACATTAACAGAACCTCCTACAACAGTAACTTTTATTTCTCCTGTTGATTCTCCAAAACATAAAACATCTGAAATATCAACTTCTGCAATATTCGATACTAATTCATTAGGCTGAGAAACTGTATAATCTGTTGTGTCCATACAACCTAAAGCATCAGTAGCAACAACAACATAAGTTGCTGCCGATAAATTATTAATAGAAGTTTGGGGAGAAGATTGTCCAGTGTTCCATGTATAAGTTACATTACCTGCATTTCCACCAGTAGTTGAAACAGATAATGAACCATTACTTCCTCCATAACAAGAAATATCATCTGTTTGCCAAATTGAAATCTCAAATTCTTCTGGTTGTGACAATATATGTGTTTCGGTTGTAGTGCATCCTAAAGCGTCTGTGACTACACATATGAATGTAGATGAGTTTGTAACATCATCTACACATAAACCAATTGCAGTTTGTGTAGTTTGAGCTAACACATCATTCCATTGGTAATTATACATAGAAGTTCCTGCACCATTTATATTAGGAACCCCTCCTGTTACATTTATAGTAATTTCTCCATCACAATAGTTCCAGCACGTTGGGTCCTGTGTCGTTCCAACAGAAGTAGAAAGAACACTATTTCCATTTACAACAGCAGTAGCACTAGAAGAACATTGATTTTCATCTGTTACAGTAATATCATAATTACCAACTCCAATATTACCTAATGAATAAGTTGTGTCTCCAGTGTTCCATAAGTAAGAATATGTTGTTGATGATCCAACCCCTCCAGAACCATTCCAGGTAATAGATCCATTTGTCCATCCAGTACAGGTAATATGATCAATAACAAAGTTATGAGATATAGCTGTTGGTTCTTGATAGCTTAATACTTCTTGATGTACGCATCCATTATCATCAGTAATTTCAAATGTATATATTCCGGCCAACAAACCTGTAATAGAGTTTGATGTTCCCGTATAAAATATATTATTAGATGCATCATACACTGTTTTAATATACGGTCCGTTTCCTCCATTTATTGAAATTGAAGCTGTGCCAGAGTTGTCTCCATTACATCTAATTTCATATCCATTCCATAATGATGTAGTAATAGAGACATCTAATACATCTGGTTCTTCAATAATAATTATGTCTTGTGCAGAACAATTATTAGCATCTACGACCTGTACGGTATAAGTACCCGGACCATAAGAATGGAAATAAGCCATATTTGTATGGTACGCTCCTCCATTTACAGAATATAAATAAGGAGGCGTGCCTCCATAAGCGTCAATCGCTAAAATCTGGCCATCATTTGCTCCATTACAAGTAATATGAGAAAAGACTGTACTGTCAATATACAAAGAGTCTGGTTGTGTAATTACTATTGTATCTCTATCTATACAACCTCTAATATCTCTAACATACATTATATATTGATTAGGAGAAAGATTGATAAAGGATATTCCATTTTGTGTAAATACTCCATTTGTATTTGAGTAAACATATGGCAATTGACCTCCTGTAGCTAGCACTGTTATGGAAGCATTGTTTGCATTATTACACGTGATAGCAGATACAATTAAAGAATCTATCTCTATAGATTGCGATGGTTCTAAAATCTCTACAGAGTCTACAAACACACAATTGTTTGCATCTGTTACAGTTAAAGTATGATAACCCGCATTAAAAGTATTTACCATATTAGTAGTACTTCCATCACTCCATAATAAGTTATATAATCCTGTCCCACCAGTAACAATCGCTGTTGCCATCCCATCATCACCACCTAAACAAACTACTGAATCTCTTATAAACTGAACTGAAATTGAAGATGGTTCAGTGATTGTAAAATCCTTTGTGGTTACACAACCATTAGCATCCGTAATTGTTGAGGTGTAAGTTCCTGCGGTTAAATTTGTATCAGACCCTCCGCTCCAGATATAAGTATAATTTGGGGTCCCTCCTGTAACATTAGAAATAGCAGTCCCATCAGATCCTCCATTACAACTAACATTTGTAATAGATATATTAAAAATAGACAAACTATCTGGTTGAGTAATATTTTCATTTAATGAACTAGTATTACAACCCATTGAGTCAGTTACCACAACATTATAAGTAGAAGGCATTAAGTTTAGTGCAGGATTTGAAGTTTGTCCATTATTCCATAAATAAGAATAACTTCCGGTACCTCCAGAAACATTTGCTGTAATTTCTCCATTTGCACTATCATAACAAAGTACATTTTGTACTGTTAAAGATGTAATGACTAATTCATCCGGTTCGTTTACAAAAATAGAGTCTGAATCCGTACATCCCTCCGCATCAACAACAGTAATAAAGTAAGATGCTTCTCCAGAAGGTCCAAATGGTGTTCCTAGCGGAACAAATGTATTACCTCCATCAGAAGAAAACTGATATGGAGCAGTTCCAGAAGCAGCAGATGTAATCATCATACCGTCATTTGCTCCATAACAAGAAACATTTTGTACTGTTACATCCAAAATAGGATTTGTTCCAGAATTTATAACTGCTGTATCGGTAATCATACACCCATTAGCATCAGTTATATCAACAGTGTATGTTCCTGGAAACAATAATGAAATATTATCTGTATTTGTACCTGTAGACCAAGAATAATTATATCCTGGAGAACCTCCAGAAACAACTACCTGAGCCTCACCATTTGCAGCGGTTTGACTACCAGCACATGAAGAGTGATTGATAATATTTATATTAGATGTTAAAATCGAAGGTTCATTAATAACAACCGTAACTTGTTGTGGGTTAGAGGCACAGTTATTCACATCTGTTACACTAACAGTATAAGTTCCTGCTGGTAAATTATTAATTATAGATGTATTCTGAGCTGTATTCCATGAGTAAAAATAAGGAGCGGTACCTCCAGAAACTGAATCAACCCAAACAGATCCATCAGAACCAGAATTACAACTCACATCCGAAGAAGTTGCTGAATAATAAATTACATCTGGTTCTGTAATAGTTACAGAAACAACATCTGTACATCCATTTGCATCTTCAACAAAAACATCATAAGTACCAGCATATAATCCACTAAAAATATTATTGTATTGAGGTATTGGAAACACCCCTGGTATATAATATTGATAAGTTCCAGGACCGGTTCCTCCATTAGCGATTACTGTAATAGTATCTGATTGAAATCCATTACATAAAACACTTAATGTGGAATTTGGGACATCTAATGTCATTGAAACAATAGCAGACGCAGGAACCTCTACAGAATCAATAATCGCACAACCTGTAGCGTCTGAAACTGTTACAGTATAGTATCCTGGGTTTAAGCCTGTTATGGTATTAGTAGTTACTCCGGTCTCCCATAAAATATTATAAGGTGGAGTCCCATTTGGATTTACTGTAGCTGATCCATCAGCACCTCCATTACATGGAGGAATACTATCAAAGCTTAAAGTAATAGCTGCTTCAGGAACAAAAATATCTTCTATAAACTGACATCCGTTTGCATCTGTAACTCGTACAACATACATACCTGTAGAAAGATTAGTAGCGGTAGCAGTTGTTTGTGCAGATAAATCATCCCATAAGTATGCGTATGGAATAGTTCCTCCTTGTGTTACTGAAATAGAAGCTTGTCCGTTTACTAGATTACACGTTTCTGTTACAGAATCTACAGTGTAATTAAATGGCAAAGGCTCGGATAAGGAAATATTTGTTGAAGCGGTACATCCATTATCATCAGTAGCGCTTAAGTTATATGATCCAAAAGTTATGTCTCCACACAACCCTGTCCAAGACTGTGAAGTTTGTGTAGAATATCCTGTTAAATCATAAAGAATTGGAGTTGTTCCATTAGAAGGCATAACGCTTATTTCCCCATCACAAATTTCAGGACAACTTACTAAATTATCTATTGTGAAATTTATTGCAAAAGGTAATGGCTCTGTTAGATTTACTACTATTGTATTAACACAACCATTAGCGTCTTGGACAGAAACATTATATGTTCCTGCAGACAAACCAGTAAAAGACATATTAGAACTAAAAGTGACTCCATCTACAGAATAAGAATAAGGGGGTTGACCTCCTGAAGGAGCGTCAAATAAAATTTCTCCATCACTAAATCCGTTACAACTTATGTCAAAACCATTATAATCAGATGTTGTATAGGTAAAGGAAACGGATGTAGGAGCAGGTAAAAACGTATTTGCCGTAAAAGTACAATTATTGGCATCCATTATCGTGATGGAGTATGTTGTGTTTCCACATAACCCTGTAAAAGTACTAGAGTTCTGAAAACCTCCACCATTAATTGAATAAGTATAAGGAGCTGTTCCGGTTAAAATATTATCTACTTGAAAATCTAATACCCCATCACAAACTCCGAAACAAGATACTTGAGTAGTAATAGAAATAACTCCTGATAAATCTGGAGGGTTATTTAATGTTATCTGTTCAGAAGTGTCGCAACCGTTTGCATCTCTATAATAAACCGTATATGTCCCTGCGGAAAGATTAGAAAAAACTGCAGAATTTCCGTAAGTAATACCATCTAAGGAATAAGTATATGATGGAGTACCGCCAGAAACAGAGGCTGTAATTTCACCATCTGATGCGCCAAAACAACTAATATCCTCGCCGTTCCAGTTAGATGTAATACTGCCATTTGGTGTCAGTAGTGAGGGTTCTGAAACTGTAATACTTGTGGGGGAAGATCCAGTTGTTTGACATCCATTAGCATCTGTAACTGCAATATTATAATTTCCAGCACATAAGTTGGAATATAGCGAGTCAAAGGCTGAAATTGTAGTTGAAATACCCGAACCAAATGCAATGGAATAAGGAGGGGTCCCTCCCATCAGGTTTATGTTAACTTGAGCGTCACAATCTGCATAACAAAGTAATGTGGAGCCTTGACCAGCCGTATTAGACAATTGAAGTGGTTGAGTAATATTAAGTGTTGTAAAATCATAAATTGAATTTGGATTACTTCCATCAGGATTAGTAGCATAATAATCTACAGAATCTACTATCCTAATCGTATACGTTTGAGCTGCTAATCCAGGAACATTTATATTTACTGCTGTTGTATTATTTGTAGAGGTAATTGGGATAAATGTACCAAAAAGATAATATCCAACTATAACTTTTAATACAGTGGGTGGATTAGTTTGATTCACCTGAACGTTTATAGAAGCCATGTCACCAAAACATAATATTGGGGAGGTGGTGGAAACAGACGAAATAGTTTGCGCATTTGTGTTAATTGTACAAATCGACATCATAAATGCAAATCCTAGAAGTAGTAATTTTTTCATTTCTTAATACTATTTTAGTGTATATATTTAATGGTGCAAGATACAAAATTTATTAAAACTAGGACAAATAATCTTTTTATAAAAAATACTCAGAAAAAAGGAGAGGTAGTAGCTCCTTAAAGTAATTTTAAGTAATTTTTTTATTTAAATAATTTTCAAAGATTTATCTAGCAAGCTTGAGTAAAAGCGTCCTTTAAATTATCTGCAATCATTTGTGAGGATCTTCCTTCAATATGATGTCTTTCTATGAAATGAATTAATTGACCATCTTTAAATAAAGCAATTGATGGAGATGAAGGAGGAAAAGGGCTCATATATTCTCTAGCTTTTGCAGTAGCTCCAACATCTTGCCCTGCAAAAACTGTAGCGAACACATCAGGTTTAGGGCTAAATGTAGATGCTAATTTTACAGCTGGCCTTGCATTTCCTGCAGCACAACCGCAAACAGAATTCACCATAACTAATACTGTGCCTTCTTTCTTATTTAAGATGTCCGCTACTTCTTCTGGGGTTTTCATTTCGACAAAACCAACTGAAGTTAAATCTTCTCTCATTGGCTTACACATTTCTTCTGGATACATAATTTTAATTTTTATTCTATTGCAAAAATACGATTTATTGTCTTTTCTTTTTAAAGAAATCCTTTAATAATTTAGAACATTCTTCTTCTAGTACTCCTTTTACAAGTTCAGTTTTGGGGTGTAAAATTTTATCATTAATACTTAAAAATCCTCTTTTTTCTTCTGATGTACCAAACACAATTTTCTTTAATTGAGTCCAATAAGATGCTCCTGCACACATTACGCAGGGTTCTAAGGTAACGTATAATGTGCATTCATCTAGATATTTTCCCCCTAAAAAATCAGCTGCTGAGGTGAAGGCTTGCATCTCGGCATGTGCAGTTACATCATTTAAAGCTTCGGTGTAGTTATGCGCCCTTGCAATAATCTGATTATCACACACCACCACCGCTCCTACAGGAATCTCGTTTATATGATTTGCTTTTTCCGCTTCTTTCAAAGCTTCTTTCATAAAATATTCGTCTGTGAAAGGATTTATTTCCATTTTGCAAATATAAGATAGCTATTTTGTATTTTTGCAATCAAATATAGAAAATAAAATGTTAAGAACACATACTTGCGGAGAGTTAGACATAAATAATATTGGTGAAGAGGTACAACTTAGCGGTTGGGTGCAAAAAAATAGAGATTTAGGAGGGATGACCTTTATTGATTTAAGGGATAGATATGGAATTACACAACTTACATTCAATATGGATGAGAGCTCTGACCTATGCGAAAAAGCAAGAAAGTTAGGAAGAGAATATGTGATAAAAGTAACAGGAATTGTTATTGAGCGGAGCTCTAAAAATAAAAGTATTCCAACAGGAGATATTGAAATTATAGTATCCGATTTAATAGTTCTAAACGCATCAAAAACACCTCCATTTACTATAGAAGACGAAACAGATGGTGGTGACAAATTAAGAATGAAATACAGGTATTTAGACATTAGAAGAAAACCCGTAAAAGAAAACTTAATGCTTAGAGCAAAAGTGTCTATTGAAACCAGGAAATATCTAGACAATCAAGGTTTTTGTGAGGTGGAAACACCTTATTTGATTAAATCTACTCCTGAAGGAGCTAGAGATTTTGTCGTTCCAAGTAGAATGAATGAAGGACAATTTTATGCTTTACCTCAATCACCCCAGACTTTTAAACAATTGTTAATGGTTGCCGGAATGGATAAATATTATCAGATAGTAAAATGTTTTAGGGACGAAGATTTAAGAGCAGACAGACAGCCAGAATTTACACAAATAGACTGTGAAATGTCCTTTGTAGAACAAGAAGATATATTAAATACATTTGAAGGTCTAACTCGTCATTTATTAAAGGAGGTTAAGGGAGTTGAATTGCATGAATTCCCTAGAATAACCTATGATGATGCAATGAAAAAATATGGTTCAGACAAACCAGATATTCGATTTGGAATGAAATTTGTAGAAATGAATGAAGTTTGCCAACAGAATAATTTTGTGGTATTTGATAGTGCTGAATTAGTAGTTGGAATTAATGTAAAAGACGGGGCTTCATTTAGCAGAAAACAAATTGACAAACTAACTGACTTTGTTAAAACTCCTCAAGTTGGAGCAAAAGGATTGGTTTATTGTAAATGTAATGAAGATGGTACTTTTAAATCTTCAGTCGATAAATTTTTCTCACAAGAAGATCTAAATAATTGGGCTGATAAATGTAAAGCTGCTTCTGGAGATTTAATTTTAATTTTATCTGGAGAAAAGCTTAAAACAAGAAAAGCTCTGTCTACTTTAAGACTACATTTAGCCGAAGAATTAGGACTGAGAAATCCAGAAGAATTTGCTCCTTTATGGGTGTTAGATTTTCCATTATTAGAATGGGATGAGGAAACAAATAGATATCATGCAATGCACCATCCATTTACGTCTCCTAAGCCAAATGATATCGAAAAATTAGATACAGATCCGGCTGCAGTAAGAGCAAATGCGTATGACTTAGTGATAAATGGAAATGAAATTGGAGGTGGGAGTATAAGGATTCATGATGGAGAGTTACAAAAATTGATGTTTAAACATCTAGGGTTTTCTGATGAAGAAGCAAAAGAACAATTCGGTTTTTTGATAAAAGCGTTTGAACATGGAGCTCCTCCTCATGGTGGTGTTGCTTTCGGATTTGATAGACTTTGTGCTATAATGGGAGGACAAGAGAATATTCGAGACTTTATTGCATTTCCAAAAAATAATGCTGGAAGAGACGTGATGATTGATTCTCCCTCATTTATTGATAACGAACAATTAAATGAGCTTAACATAAAACTTAAATAAAATGAAAAAAAAAGATTCATTCTTTGTCCCTCTAATTATTGTATTATCTATTCTTATTCCTATTGTAGTTGCATTACTAATGATATTCCCAGATGTATTACGTGTTGAATCTGAAAGCTTGGATTTTAGATCTCTTCCATTTTTTCATGCGATATTAAATGGGTCTACTTCTATCTTATTATTTACTGGATTTATTTTAATTAAAAATAAAAACACTAAAGCACATAAAATTTCTATGATGACGGCTTTTGTATTATCTTCTGTGTTTTTGATTTCGTATGTGATCTCTAAACTAACAAATGACCCTGTTCCTTTTGGAGGAGAGGGCAGTATTAGATACGTTTACTTTTTTGTTTTAATTAGTCATATTATTTTATCTGTTCCTGTCCTTCCGCTTGCATTATTTTCAATCTATAGAGGAATGACTGGAGAAATATCTGCACATAAAAGAATTGTTAAATGGACTTTCCCAATATGGATGTATGTCGCGATTACTGGTGTAATGGTTTATCTTTTTATGGCTCCTTATTATTAATATGAAAGAAAACAAAGCTGTTATTTTATGGTTAATTTCTGGCTGCCTTTTGATATTACTTATGGTTATTATTGGAGGGGTTACTAGACTAACTCATTCTGGACTTTCCATGGTAAATTGGAGTCTATTTATGGGAGCAATACCTCCTTTAAATGAAGTTCAATGGCAAGAGACATTTGAACTATATAAACAATCTCCAGAATTTAAAAAGATAAATTTCAGCTATACCCTTTCTGATTTTAAATACATCTTTTTTTGGGAATATCTTCATAGATTAATGGGCAGGGTTTTAGGGTTGGTTTTTATTATACCTTTTATTTATTTTCTAATTAAGAAAAAGTTAAGTAAAAAATTAATTCTTCAATCTACAGTCTTGTTTTGTTTAGGGGCCTTACAAGGAGCTATTGGTTGGTGGATGGTGAAAAGCGGATTAGTAGAAAGACCTGATGTAAGTCATTACAGACTAGCGGTTCATTTAACTACAGCATTTTTGACTTGTTCCTTTACATTTTGGGTTGCGCTTCCTCTAATAATTACTGATAAATTAAAAGGAAATCGTACTTTTTTTAAATATACTACAATTTTATTTTTTCTGGTTTTGATTCAAATAATATATGGAGCATTTGTTGCTGGTTTAAATGCGGGAATAGGGTTCAACACGTGGCCAAAGATGAATGGAGAGTGGATTCCTCAAGCAGTATATTACTTGGATCCATTATGGAAAAACTTTATTGAAGCTCCATATGGTGTTCAATTTGTACACCGAATACTAGCTGTGGTAATTGTTTCCTTTGTAGGATTTATGTGGTTTAAAGGTAAAAAAATAAAATTGGAAAACAATCAAATCTCCTCCTTAAATATTATTATTTCTCTTGTTATGTTTCAAGCTGTTTTAGGAATACTAACATTACTTTTAAAAGTGCCGATTTCTTTGGCGCTGGCTCATCAATTAGGGGCTTTCTTTTTATTGATGTCAGTAGTTTACTCTCTATTTATTTTCAAAAAATCTTAAATAAGATATTTGTCAAATACATAAATAATTTGCATCAGGGGTAAATACAAAAAAGATGCAATCATTAATTTTTTAGCGCTTTTATCTTCTGTCTCTCTAAATAAGAAAATTGATTTAAGAGTAAACCAAATACCTAGGCATAAAACAGAAATAAATGCTATGTTAGATAAATTTAGAGTCTCAATATAAAAATAAGGAAGAACCGATATTATCATCATAATTATAGATGTTACCACAGAAATCGCAGCCGGATATTTTCCTTTTTCTCCTCCAAACATCATCTTAAAACCAGCCTTTTTATATTCATCATCAAGGACCCATGATATAGCAATAAAATGAGGGAACTGCCAGAAAAATTGAATGGCAAACAAGGTTCCTGCTGCAATACCAAAATTATCCGTTGCGGCAACCCAACCCAATAAAAATGGAATAGCTCCTGGTATCGCACCAATAAATATACATATCGTAGAGATTCTTTTTAAGGGAGTGTAAGAAAGGACGTATAAAAGCATAGAAATTAATCCGAAAAATGAAGATTTGGACATCCCTCCATAGAATCCATTTTCTGGATGAATAAAGTTTAAGCAATACAATCCTATAGCGCCTATTATTGAGGAAAAAACAACTGCTTGTAGGATACTTAAGTTTTTTGTAGGGAGTGGCCTACCAGTAGTTCTTTTCATAAGTTTGTCAAAATCTTTCTCTAAAACCTGATTAAATCCATTAGCAGATCCCGTGACTAAAAAACCTCCAATTATTAATAAAATAAATTCATTTAAATGAAAATTTGTTACCCCTAATAAATAACCAGTTGCAGCAGAAAAAACTACGGTAAAAGATAATCTGAATTTTAATAATTGAAAGTAAAAAATTAGAATTTTCATTAATTAAAGAGTCTTCACATGTTTTTTTCTTTTCTGTAAATAATAGAATAATCCAAATAAGAAAATACATATATATGGCATAGACATTAAATATAAAATACCATCATTTAAACCAGAACCTGTATCAGCTCCAGATTCTAAACTTGACTCAACTACCGCCTTACACATTGCACATTGAGAATATGATTTTAGTGATAGAAAAATCCCTAATATAAAAACTAATGATTTTTTATTTAACATTTTTTTCAACTTTTGCGTCCGTATGATACTCTGCTAACAACGTCTTAACGTCCTTTATGAGATCTTTTAAAATATGGTCCTTTGTGCCGTCGTAACTCCCAACAGGATTACCTTCATATGTGTAATTTTTCCCCGTTGTTGGACAGGAAATTTTAGAGTTTTTGGAAACGTCTCCACACTCATTACAAATAAAATTTGAGTATCCAGATCTAACTCTACCCTCTTTGTCAACAAGAACAAATTGCTCTGAGTGTAAAAATCCTCCCGGAGCTAATTCATCTATGTTAGCAGATAAAAAATAAGATTGAGCAATTTTATATATAGAGTCTCTATTTCCTGTAACAAAATTCCAGTTTGACTCATCAACTCTCATTGAAAGAATATATTCTTTTAACTTCTCTGGAGTGTCATACTCAGGGTTGACTGTGTGAGATAAAAATTTAATATTTGGATATATACTCAACTTTTTTTGTAAATATCTCATATTATATGTCATTGTGGGGCAGATTGTAGGACACGTAGTAAAAAAGAAATCAACTATGTAAATATTTCCATCATAATCTTCATTTGTAATTGTATCATTATTCTGATTAATAAAGGTATAAGGTGGAATTTTATGGTTATCCCCACCAATAACTGCTAGTTTCACAAAATTATTTGTGCCTTTTGAAATATAATTATAAATACAAAAAGGTAAAACCAACAGTATAAAAAGCAATACTAAGGATTTAAACGATCCTCCGGGAAGGAGTTTTTTTATCATTATTTTCATTTTTAAGTCTTAAATCCTCAGAGATGCATAAGCTCCTTCAGTAAGCACAATAAATAGTAAGTATGGTATAAGAATCAAAGCAGGTAATAAAATTGTCCATTTTAAACTTTTCTTTTCATGTCCTAAATGCATAAACTCAATAACAATATATGCTGCCTTAATAATTGTAAGAATGATAAATACATGATTAATTAGTTTAGTGCCTAAAAATTTTTCCATTAAAAATGGTGGTTTTATAATTCCTAAAGCTACTTCAAGAGCGGTAACTCCTAGTAGAATCCAGAATACTTTCCAAATCCACCAATTTCCTTTTGTTTCATTTGCCATAATAATATCGTTTAAAATTATACTAAGTAAAAGAATGTAAATACAAATACCCACACTAAATCTACAAAGTGCCAGTACAAACCTACTTTTTCTACCATTTCATAATGTCCTCTTCTTTCATATGTTCCTTTAATTACATTAATCAAAATTATAATTAAAATAATTACCCCACTAAATACGTGAAAACCATGAAAACCAGTAATAAAAAAGAAACATTGACCAAAGTTTTGAACTCCATATTCATTGAACTTCAAATTTGCACCCAATAAAACATCTGTTGCATTCTCTTTTAAATAATCTATAGATTCTGGATTAGATAAATACTCTCTATTTGCTTTACGTATGTTATATTGAGGATTTTTTTCTAAAGTAGAAATTACTTCTTCTACAGTAAAATGATGATGACTACCATCATGTCCATCAACTCCCATTAAAGTATATACAGACGCTAACTTTTCTCCTTCAGCAATATGTACTACATACTCTGTTTTTGTATCAATACCACCTTTGTCTCCATGAATAAAGTGTCCCCATTCCCAAGCCTGAGAAGCCAAAAACATGCAGCCTCCTATAATTGTTAATGAAAGCCAAAGAATTACCTTATTTTTCTGCATTTTATGCCCATAATTTACAGCGAGTACCATTGTTACAGAACTCATAATTAAAATAAAGGTCATCAAAGCAACAAATAGAAGGGGGTGTTCGCCGTGTAAAAATGGAAAATGACTAAACACATCTTCAGGATTTGGCCACACTTCAGGCAATTTAAAGCGGTAAAATCCATAAGCAGCTAAAAATGCTGAAAAGGTAAGAGCGTCTGTTATTAAGAAGAACCACATCATTAACTTTCCATAACTAGCATTAAACGGTTTGTCTCCTCCTTTCCAAGCCTCTTCTGTTGTTTGCGGTGTTTGTTCCATAGTTTTATATCAAATTTATTTTAAACTAAATAATAAGAAAATGAATAAATAGACCCATAATACATCTAAAAAATGCCAATAAATAGATATTAATTCAATTCCCAAATGATCTTCTTTTGTATACTTTTTTTGTGAAGATTTTATTGTAACTACTATTAATGAAATTATACCCCCTAAGACATGTATTAAATGTGCAAATGTTAACACATACAAAAATGAACTTGCAGGATTACTACCAGGACCTACAAAATATCTGCCCTCTAAAATTAATTGTCCCCACCCCTTAAATTGAAAATAGGCAAAAAATAAACCTAGGATTAAAGTAGAAAAGATATATGGAGTTGGAGAAACCCCTCTTTTAACTTTTCTTTTTGAAAGAACCAATAAAATACTACTAAAAATAATTACAACAGTACTGCACCAAAAATATTCTGGCAAAACAAATGTATCCCAACCGCGTTCAGCAGATCTAACAATAACCGCAGAAGTAAGTCCGGCAAAAAACATAGATATTCCTGCCATCCCTATCCAAAGTAGTTGTTTGAAGGTGTTATTTCTTAGCTTAATATTCATTAATGTTCTGTTTCACCTTCTTTTAATGGTTCCGTTTGTGGAATAAAATCTTTATCTGATCCAGGCTTAGAGTAATCGTACGCCCATCTATGTACTGATGGGATTTTTCCAGGCCAGTTACCATGAATTCTTTCAATAGGCGTAGTCCATTCCAGTGTATTAGATCTCCAGGGATTTTCAGTTGCTTTTGTACCTTTAAATATGCTATAAAAGAAATTAAAAATAAAGAGTAATTGTACTACACCTCCTAAAATTGCAAAAAAAGTAATAATCTCGTTAATATCTGACAACCCATCAAACATAGGGAATGCGCTATTAGTGTAATATCTTCTTGGTAATCCTGCTAACCCTAAAAAGTGCATTGGGAAAAACACTCCATAAGCAGAAATAAAAGTTACCCAAAAATGAAAATATCCTAGTTTCTTGTTCATCATTCTGCCATACATTTTAGGGAACCAGTGATAAACCCCAGCAAACATTCCGTAAATAGCTGAAAGTCCCATTACAATGTGAAAGTGGCCCACCACAAAGTATGTGTCGTGAACATTAATATCAAGTGCAGAATCTCCAAGAATTAATCCGGTCAATCCTCCTGTAATAAAAGTAGATACAAAACCAATAGCAAATAACATTGCGGGTGTAAACCTAATACTTGCTCTCCATAGCGTGGCTAAGTAATTAAATACTTTTACCGCAGATGGAATAGCAATTAACAATGTAGTAAAGGTAAATACTGATCCTAAAAAGGGATCCATTCCAGTAATAAACATATGGTGTCCCCAGACAATAAAAGATAAGAAAGCTATAGCAATTAATGAAATAACCATTGCTTTATAACCAAAAATTGGTTTTCTAGAATTTACTGAAATAATTTCGGAAACTATTCCAAGCGCTGGTAACAAAATAATGTAAACCTCTGGATGCCCTAAAAACCAAAAAAGGTGTTCAAATAATATAGGGGATCCACCCGTATGATGCAAGGCTTCTCCTCCAATTACAATGTCTGATAAGTAAAAGGATGTCCCAAAACTTCTGTCAAATATAAGTAATAAAGAAGCTGATAATAAAACTGGAAACGACAAAACTCCCAGTATAGCTACAATTAATAAAGCCCACATTGTTAAAGGAAGTCTACTCATACTCATTCCTTTTGTCCGTAAATTAAGAATAGTTACAATATAGTTTAATCCTCCTAATAAAGATGACACAATAAATAGTGTCATAGAAATTAACCATAAATCTTGACCTAATCCTGAACCAGGAATAGCTTGAGGCAATGCAGATAATGGTGGGTAAATAGTCCATCCCGCTGAGGCTGGACCTGTTTCAACAAATAATGAGATTAACAATACAACGGTAGCGGCAAAAAAGAACCAATATGACAACATATTTATAAACCCTGAAGCCATATCTCTGGCTCCAATTTGTAAAGGAATCAAAAAATTTGCAAATGTGCCTGTTAAACCCGCGGTAAGCACCCAGAATATCAAAATAGTCCCATGCATTGTAACTAAGGCTAAATACATATTTGGATCTAAGACCCCACCTGGAGCCCATTTGTCTCCTAAAAACCATTCTAAAATTGCAAACGATTCCCCTGGATTAGATAATTGAAGACGAAACAAAATAGACATAAGCATTCCTACAACACCCATAAACATACCAGTGATTAGGAATTGCTTAGCAATCATTTTATGATCTAAACTAAAAATGTACTTAGAAATAAATGTTTCATTATGATGGTCTGACATCTTGTATTATTTTTTGGTTATTAATTTTTCCGACAATGTGTTTTTTTGAGACAACCAATTGTCATATTCCTCTTGTGTTTCTACAACAACTTTCATTTGCATATTATAATGGGCAGCACCACAAATTTTATTACATAATAAAACATATTCGAAACTATCCCCCTCTTGTTCTTTCATTTCAGAAGTTGTTTTAGTTGGTGTAAATGCAAATTGAGTACTCATACCCGGCACACAATTCATTTGAACTCTAAAATGTGGTAAAAAAGCAGAATGAATAATATCCTGTGATCTCAACTTTAATAAGACTGGCTCATCCACTACTAAATGTAATTCTCTAGTCAACTTATCGTCTAAAGAAGCTTCATCTTGCATATCAACACCTAATGCATTTAATCCTTGAACCAACTTATAATTATAAGAACCCAAAGTTTCGTCTTCACCAGGATACCTAGCCATCCAATCAAATTGTTTTCCGTAAACCTCTATAACTTGAGACTTACTAGTGTCAGCATTGGTAATTTGATCCCACACACTTAATCCATATAAAATAACTACAGTAAGAACAATAGTAGGAGCAATAGTCCAAATTAATTCTAATTTATTGTTATGAGGATAATAATAAGCTACATCATTATGATCTCCTTTTCTGTATTTATAAAGAAAATAAAATAAGATTATATGAAGAATAAAAAATACAACAATTATTAAAATCATTGTAAATGCCATTAATTTATCAATAGTAACACCATGCTCCGAACTAGCTGCAGGTAACATTAAGTGTTCCCAAGAAAAATACTGCCAGACACAAGAGACTAAAAACAGAATTCCAACCGACCCCATCAAGAAAGATTGTGTTTTATTGTCTTTTTCGGTGACTTTATTTACATCCAGATTTCTAACTTCAGATAATAATTCTCCAACTCTTAAGATTTGAACTAATGTTGCGATTACCAGGAAGGCAATTAGAATAATTAATAGGTTCGTCATTTTTTAAAATTTTACGGGTGCAAAAATAGAAAATACTATCTATGAATACTATCATTTTTAGTATAATTTTCAATCCCATTAAAATTTATACTGATTCTATATTAAAAAGCAGGATTAGTATTCCATTCTACATATAAAGTGTAAATCTCCAATTTAAACTCCTTGGTTATTCTCACTTTTGTTTTCATTACATTACAATATTTACAATTCGTTTAGGAACTACTATTATTTTTTTAGGAGACCCTCCACCCAAATAATGATTTGTTTTCTCATGTTTCATCACCTGAGCTTCTACTTCATCCTTTGACATGTCAGCAGGCAAAGTAATTTTAAATCTCATCTTACCATTAAACGAAACAGGGTAATTGACCTCATCCTCTAGTAAATATTTAGAGTCAAACGCTGGGAATTTTGCAGTTGTGACAGAAGTTAAATTCCCCAAACTCTCCCAAATTTCTTCAGCAATATGTGGAGCATATGAAGAAAGCAAAATTGTAAAGTCAGAAATTATTTCTCTGGAATTACATTTTTGTTCAGTTAATTCATTTATACAAATCATAAATGTACTAACCACTGTATTAAAGGAGTGTCTTTCAATTTCTTCTGCTACTTTTTTAATGGTTTTGTGTAATGTTTTGTAGTTTTCTGTTGATGGTTTTTCTTCTGAAATGACAAAGTTGTTATCTTCATCATGAACCAGCCTCCAAAATTTTCTAAGGAAATTATGTACACCATTAATTCCTTTTGTGTCCCATGGTTTAAATTGTTCTAAGGGGCCCAAAAACATTTCATACAAACGTAAAGTATCTGCGCCAAATTTATCAACTAACTCATCTGGTGTCTGTATATTATATTTTGATTTTGACATTTTTTCTACTTCATACCCACAAATATATTTTCCGTCTTCATTTAATATAAACTCTGCTTCAGTATATTCTTTTCTCCAATTTTTAAAAGCTTCAATGTCCAAAATGTCGTTATCAACGAAATTGATATCCACATGTAATCGTGTTGTTTTATACTCCTGCCTTTTATCAAAACTTACAAAAGTATTTGTGTCTTTTATTCTATATACAAAGTTGGATCTTCCTAAAATCATTCCCTGATTTATCATTTTTTTGAAAGGTTCATCAAATCCTATAAAACCCCTGTCAAATAAAAATTTTGTCCAGAAACGAGAGTATAACAAATGACCAACTGCATGTTCTGCTCCACCTATATACAAATCTACTTGATCCCAATAATTTGATTTTTCTTTTGCGCAAAATTCTCCATCATTATTTGGATCCATATATCTAAGAAAGTACCAAGAACTTCCTGCCCACCCTGGCATAATATTAGTCTCCATCCTATCTCCTTCAAATACATTCCAATCTTCTTTTTTTGCTCTTGCAAGCGGAGGCTCTCCTGTTGAAGTTGGTAAGTACTTGTTAACCGGGGGTAAAGTAACATATTTGTCATTGTCTAAAACATAAGCTGTTTCTTCCTTATAATAAACAGGAAATGGCTCTCCCCAATACCTTTGCCTGCTAAAAATTGTATCTCTTAATCGATAATTTATTTTCCCCTTTCCAAAACCCGCTTCTTCAATTTTATAAATTGCTAAACTCATGGCCTTTGGAACTTTTAATCCATTTAAGAAATCTGAATTTGCAATAGTAACATCTTTATCTTCATTTGCTTTTTCGCTAACATCAACATCTTCAAATATGTTGATAATCTTTAATCCAAAATGAGTTGCAAAATCCCAATCCCTTTGATCTCCACAAGGAACCGCCATAACCGCTCCTGTTCCGTAAGTTGCTAACACATATTCTCCTATCCAAACTTGAACTTTTTCTCTAGTAAAAGGATGTATTGCATATGACCCAGTAAATACACCACTAACACTTTTGTCAGCTTGTCTTTCTCTTTCAGACTTTAATTTTGTAGTATTTACATAATCTTCTACCTCTCTTTTTTGTTCAGTCGTTGTTAGTTCAAAAACAAGATCATGCTCTGGAGCTAAAACTATAAAGTTTACTCCAAATATCGTGTCAGGACGAGTAGTAAAAACCTCTATTTTTTTAACAGAATTTTCCAAATCAAAATGAACTGATACTCCTTTTGATCTACCTATCCAATTCCTCTGAATCTCTTTTATGGAATCAGACCAATCTACAGAATCTAAGCCTGAAATTAATCTATCTGCATAAGCTGTAATCCTGAGAGACCATTGCTTCATTAATTTTTGTTCTACCGGGAAACCACCTCTTTCTGAAAGACCATCTTTCACCTCATCATTTGCCAGTACGGTTCCCAATCCTTCACACCAATTTACCCATGTGTCCGACAAAAATGCTAACCTATATTTTTGTAAAATATCCTTCTTTTCTTTTTTGTTAAAAGTTTTCCAGTCTGATTCTGAAAATTGAGGAGTGTCTTCATCACAAACTGCTCTTGATTTTATGTTTCCACTCTTCTCAAAATATGCTATCAGATCGGTAATGGGCATAGCTTTATCTTCTAATTTACAATAGTACGACTGAAATAATTGTTTAAAAATCCATTGTGTCCATTTATAATAATTAGGATCTGAGGTTTGAACTTCTCTACTCCAATCAAACGAAAACCCAATTTTATCCAATTGTTTTCTATATCTTTCCGTATTATCTTTTGTAGCAACTGCCGGGTGAATACCCGTTTGAATAGCATATTGCTCAGTTGGTAATCCGAACGAATCGTATCCCATTGGATGCAAAACATTAAACCCTTTTAATCTTTTATATCTAGCAAAAATGTCGGAAGCAATATACCCTAATGGATGTCCTACATGCAGCCCTGCGCCTGAAGGATAAGGGAACATATCTAATACATAATATTTTTCTTTATTCTTATCTACTGAAACTTTATAGGTTTCATTTTCTCTCCAAAAATGCTGCCACTTTTTTTCTATTTCAGAAAAGTTATATTCCATTAAAATAATATTTTTAAAGTTGCAAAGTTAAGGAATAACATCAATTAGTAAATTGTATTTTTTATTTTAGCAAAAAATTATGAAAAAATTAATTTCTAAAAAAGGATTTTCCTCTGGAGCGTCTACTATTATCAGTTTATCACTAGTATTATTTGTTGTTGGTCTTTTAGCCTTTGTTCTTATAAACGCTAAAAAAGTATCGGATAAAATGAAGGAAAGTATTGTATTTACAATAATGCTACAAAATAATTCTGAAAACGAGAGTGTTGAAATTTCAGAGAATAAAAGATTAGAATTTGAGAATTATTTGAAAAACACTCCTTATTTTAAAGACGTTCTATTTACTAATAAAGAAGAAGCCTTTGAAAATCTGACAGAAGATCTTGGAGAAGATTTCTCTTCAGTATTAGAAAGTAATCCTCTATTAGATTCGTATGATGCAAATGTACAAGCAAAATTTGTTTCTGCAAATGGACTTGAAGAAATAGAGAGCTATATTTATAATTACAAGGGGGCTTCTGTAGTACAAGACATCTTTTATCAAAAGAATTTAGTAGAAAAATTAAATAGAAATGTGAGGAATGTAAGTTTGTTCTTACTTGTTTTTTGTATCATGTTTTTTCTGATTTCTTTTGCATTAATTAATAATACTATCCGACTAGCAATATATTCTAAAAGATTGTTAATCAGAACTATGAGACTGGTAGGAGCAACTAGTTTCTTTATTCAGAAACCTTATTTACTTAGTAGTTTATATCAGGGGTTTTTTAGCTCTATACTAGCAATATTTATGCTTATTGCCAGTATAGAAACATTAAAAAAACAAATACCGGATTTTATACAAACAAATGAAGTATTAGATTTAGCATTCATTTTTGGTCTAATACTTATTTTTGGGATGATAATTTCTTGGATATCTACGTTTTTTGCTGTCAGAAAATATTTAAATTTAAATGAAAACGAACTTTATAATTAAAATTATGAGAGAAAATACTAACACAAAATTTGCATTCACAAAACACAATTATATTTTATTAGGAATAGGTGTTTTATTTATAATTATTGGATTATTCTTTATGCAGGGGGGGGGGACAGAAGACCCTACTATTCATAATAAAGAAATGTTTAATTTCCAGAGAATTACACTTGCTCCTATTCTAATTGTAAGCGGATTTATTTTAAATATATTTGCTATTCTTTACTCCAAAAAAGAAAACTAATTAATGGAGATTCTTCATGCAATTATTCTTGGAATAGTACAGGGTCTCACAGAATTCTTACCTGTAAGTAGTAGTGGTCATCTTGAAATTGTAAAATGTATATTGTCTGATGAAAACATAGGTAAACAAAGTATGTTGATGACTGTTGTTTTGCACGCAGCAACTGCCTTGAGTACAATTTATATTTTCTGGGAAGATATTGTAAAGATAATTAAAGGTCTATTCTCTGGTGAAAAAAGTGATGTATATTTTTCTTTAAAAATCATATTATCTATGATTCCAGCAGTTATAATGGGCTTAGTTTGGGAAGAAACGATAGAATCCTTCTTTGATTGTAATTTATCATTTGTTGGAACAATGCTTATAATTACTGCTCTGTTATTATATTTTGCTGACAAATCAAAATCTACAGATAAGCAAGTTAGCTTCTTTCATTCAATTATAATTGGAATTTCTCAAGCTATTGCTATCCTCCCTGGTATTTCCAGATCGGGAGCAACTATTTCTACTTCTGTTTTGTTAGGAGTTGACAAAGAAAAATCAGCCCGATTTTCGTTTTTAATGGTTGTTCCTCTAATTTTAGGGAAGATGTTTAAGGATATATTTTCAGCAGATTTATGCCTTACCTCTAACGAAAGTTTACCTTTACTTTTTGGCTTTATTTCTGCATTTATGATTGGTATTATGGCTTGTAAATTGATGATTAAAATAGTTAAAAATAGTAAATTGAAATATTTTTCATTTTACTGTGTATTCGTAGGTGTTTCCATTATTTTATACTCTAATATATATGCTTAAACCGAATGTTGCTATTTCCTCAGAGACAAATTTCTTAGACGGCACGGTTTTACTTTTTAACAAACCAATAACTTGGTCTTCCTTTGATGTTGTTAAAAAAGTTAGAAACATTGTTAAGTCTGCTAAAAAAATCAAAAAAATTAAAGTGGGTCATGCCGGAACTTTAGACCCATTAGCAGATGGGTTATTAATTATTTGCACAGGCAAATTCACAAAAAAAATTGATGAAATACAGGCAGAAAAAAAAGTGTATACCGGAGAAATAACTTTAGGAGAAACTACCCCTTCCTACGACAAGGAAACAGAGGTAGATATGACTTTTAAAACATCACATATTACTGATGAGTTATTACATTCAACTTGTAAAATTTTTGAAGGTCAAATTATGCAGAAACCTCCTATTTTTTCAGCTTTAAAAAGAGAGGGGAAAAGATTGTATCAACATGCAAGAGAGGGAAGTATTATAGAAATAAAACCTAGAGAAGTTGAAATAGAAAAATTTAAGATTACAAACATTAGTATGCCTAAAATACAATTTAGTGTTGTTTGTAGTAAAGGAACATATATTAGGTCTCTTGCTTTTGACTTTGGTTTGGCTCTAAAAAGTGGGGCTCATCTTTCCTCATTAAGAAGAGAGAAAATTGGAGAGTTTGATTTAAAAGAGGCTTATTCTATAGAATCCTTCCGGGCAGATATTCTTAAATAGCTTTTTACTTGACTTCCGCTTTTTCAGAATGTATATTTGCAAACTATTTTAAAAAAAGTATATGAGATTTAAATTATCACACTTCCAATTTGACGTGCCACAAAAGTTAATACCCCAATCTCCAAACGAACAAAGAGACGAATCTAAATTAATGGTTTTACATAAAAGTACAGGAGAAATTGAACATAAATTATTTAAAAACCTTATAGATTATTTTGATGAAGAAGATGTGATGGTTTTTAATAATACTAAAGTATTTCCTGCTAGAATGTATGGGAATAAAGAAAAAACAGGAGCAAGGATAGAGGTGTTTTTACTCAGAGAGTTAAATAGAGATAATAGACTTTGGGATGTGTTGGTTGACCCTGCTCGTAAAATCCGAATTGGGAACAAATTATATTTTGGTGAAAATGACGAATTAATTGCTGAAGTTATTGACAATACTACTTCTAGAGGAAGGACTCTAAGATTTCTATTTGACGGAACACATGACGAATTTCAAGAGACATTAGATTTTTTAGGTCAAACTCCACTACCAAAGTTTATAAAAAGAGAGCCTACTGAAAAGGATGATGAAAGATATCAAACAATTTTTGCAAAAGAGAGCGGGTCTGTTGCAGCTCCAACTGCTGGACTTCATTTTAGTAAGCAATTGATGAAAAGAATGGAAATAAAAGGCATGAATCTTGCTGAAGTAACTCTTCATGTTGGTTTAGGAACTTTCCGATCTATCGAAGTAGAAGATTTGTCTAAACATAAAATGGATTCGGAAGAAATTAATATATCTGAAAAAGATGCTGGTATTATAAACAAAGCTAAAGAAAAAGAGAAGAAAATATGTGCGGTTGGGACAACAGTAAACCGGGTTATCGAAAGTTCTAATACAACAAATAACATGGTAATTCCTTTTAAGGGATGGACAAATAAATTTATTTTTCCTCCTTACAATTTTCAAGTAGCAAACTGTATGATTTCAAATTTTCATCTACCAAAATCTACTCTTATGATGCATGTTGCTTCTTTTGGAGGGTATGATTTTGTAATGAAAGCCTATAAAGAAGCTGTGAAGAAAAAATACAAGTTCCATACTTTTGGAGACGCGATGTTAATTTTACCTTAAAAATGAAAAAAGTAGCTATTATTGTTGCTGGAGGAAAAGGGCTCAGAATGAATTCTGAAATTCCTAAACAGTTTTTGCTACTACACGACAAGCCAATTTTAATTCATACTATTGAGAAGTTTATTAATTTTGATGATGTAATTTTAGTACTTCCAAAAGAACAGACTAAACTATGGAATGAGATATGTGAGAAATATAACTTTACCATTCCACATAAAATTACTGAAGGAGGATCAACTCGATTTCAGTCTGTAAGAAATGGATTAGATGAGATAGACCACCAATCAATAGTAGCGATACATGATGGGGTTAGGCCTCTTGTTTCTGAAAATTTAATAAACTCTTTAGTGAAAGAAGTTAAAGAAGGAATTGGAGTGCTCCCTATTATTCCTGTAACCGATTCTATTCGTAAAGTTGACGGAGATACATCTACACACGTAAACAGATCTAATTTATTTAAAGTTCAGACTCCTCAATGCTTTTTAAGTTCAGATATAAAGGAAGCATATTCTCAAAAATACTCTGAAGAGTTAACAGATGATGCCTCTGTATTTGAGGCGTATAGAGGAAAAATAAATTCTTTAATAGGTGAAGAAAAAAATCTTAAAATTACAACTGAAGAAGATTTAAAAATTGCCTATATTTTTATGCAATAACACTAACAGAATCTAAATTATTTATCAAATTCAATCCAGGAATTTTTCCTTTTTCAAAAGTTCCTAAATTTTCAAAACCTAAAGCTTCTGCTCCATTTTTACATGCAATTTTTAAGAGAGTATTCAAATCAAAATCTGAATTCTCTTTTAGGACTTTCAACTCCTCTAAAATAGAAAGAGAATTATTAGAAGCCAAACTATCCGTCCCAACACAAAGTGTATCTGTATCAAAAATAGAGTAATCTGGCAAACTATTTTCAATATATAAATTCGCTTTAGGACAAGTGCACCAATAAGTATCATAATTATTTTCTTTTGTCCATTTTACATCTTTTTTAGAAGTAAATGTATTATGAACTAAAATTATTTTAGATTGTTTTGACATTTGCAATAAAGACGTTTGCAGTGCTGAAATTCCAGTTTGATTTAGATCTCCAAATTGTTTTATAAACTCATACAACTCTCCACTTCCATTTCTAAATAATTCATCTTCAGATTTAGTTTCCTGATTATGAATACAAACGATTTCTCCATTATTCTTTTCTTTTAATAATGAAAATAATTTTTCTGAAACCGAATAAGTAGCGTGAGGAGTTATCGATCTGGGATTAGGGCAATTGTTTAATAAATCCATTCCTTTATTAAAAACTATTTCTGCTTTATCCTTATTTACAGAGAACAATTCCACAAATGTATGGTACACTATTTTACTTTCTTCTTTTATAAAAAATGAGTGGTTGGTATTAGATATGTCTCCGACAGCAACTATACCATTTTTTTGCATTGTAGAATCTGCATCTATTATTGCTCTTTTTATATCATCTATTTCTAGATTTCTTTTCTCTGGTACTTTAGAAATAAAATCAACTAGTCCTGTTTTCTGTAGGAGAAGCCCTTTTAGATGTGAGAGTTCTAAATGACAATGTACATTTACAAAACCAGGGCACAAAACACCCTCAAATATTTCTAGTTTCTGTTTAGGAGCTTTTGTTCTGCTCTCAAAAATATTAACTATTTCTCCTTTTTCAGATATTTGGACTACCCCTTCTTTGATTGGATTTATATGCAAGGGGAATATATAATTTGCAGATAAATATCTCATCTTACAAAAGTAAGGAAATTGAATTACTATCTTTGTCGCAAATATGAAGAAAGATATTAGAAATATTTCTCAAGAAGAATTAGAACAATTTTTCTCTGATAATAACTTACAAAAGTTTAGGTTAAAACAGTTACAGGAATGGTTATGGAAAAAAGGAGCGAATTCTTTTGACCAGATGACCTCTCTATCAAAAGAATTACGAGAGTTATTAAAAAATTCATTTGACTTAAAAGCTGCTGTAATAGATAAAGAATTTACTTCTTCTGATGGGACAATAAAATACAGTCTTAAACTTCATGATGACAAATTAATTGAAGGTGTTTTGATTCCATCCAGAAAAAGGGTTACAGCATGTGTTTCTTCACAAATAGGATGTAGTTTGGCATGTACATTTTGCGCAACGGGTACATTAAAACTAAGTAGAAATCTAACTCATGGAGAAATATTTGATCAAGTATTTAAACTCAATCAAGAATCTGTGAAGAATCACGGAAGACCTTTAACAAATATTGTTTTTATGGGTATGGGAGAACCATTACTTAATTATAATAGCCTATTAAAAGCAATTGAAAAAATTATTTCTGTAAAAGGAATGGGGATTTCTCCCAAAAGAATAACTGTGTCTACTGCAGGATTATCAAAACAAATAATGAAGCTTGCAGATGATAAAGTGAAATTTAATTTGGCTATTTCATTACACTCCGCTATTGATGAAGTTAGGTCAGAATTAATGCCCATTAATGACTCTATTAATCTAGATTCTTTGAAGAAATCTATTCGTTATTTTTATGAACAAACAAATAATAGGGTCACTTACGAATACATTTTATTTAAAGGTGTAAATGATGATTTAGATGCAGCAAGAAGACTTGCTTCATTTTGTAGAATATCTCCCTGTAAAGTAAATCTTATTGAATACAATTCTGTTGAAGGTTTAGATTTTGAAAAATCAACAAATGAAAACACAGAAGAGTTTATTCAATTTTTAGAGCATAGAAATATTATTGTAAACCTAAGAAGAAGTAAAGGAAAAGATATTGATGCTGCATGTGGTCAATTGGTAAATAAACTTCAGTAAATTTTTTAACAATTTCATTTTTCACAGAAATTCAGGATTAAATCTTTGTATATTCGCTTAGTCTATTTAACAAAAAATAAGTGAGTATAATTTCCGAAATAAAACATCCTATTAAACAAGAGATGATTCTTTTTGAAAAGAAATTTAAAAATTCTTTACAAAGCAAAGTTCCTCTTTTAGATAGAATAATGCATTATATTATTAAAAGAAAAGGAAAACAAATGAGACCAATGTTTGTATTTCTGACTGCAAAAATGTTTGGGCAAATCAACAATAAAAGTTATAGAGCAGCTTCCTTAATTGAACTTTTACATACTGCAACTTTAGTACATGATGATGTAGTAGATGAAGCAAATTTAAGAAGAGGATTTTTTTCGATAAATGCACTTTGGAAGAATAAAATTGCAGTTTTAGTAGGAGATTTCTTACTTTCTAAAGGATTGTTGCTTTCGGTAGAAAATGAAGATTTTGATTTGTTAAAAATTGTGAGTTCTGCAGTAAAAGACATGAGTGAGGGAGAGCTTCTACAAATTGAAAAGGCTCGAAAACTAGATATTAAAGAATCAATTTATTTTGAAATTATTAGAAAAAAAACAGCAGTACTCATATCTAGCTGTTGTGCTTGCGGAGGGAGTTCTATGAATATAGAGAAGGGTATGGTTGAAAAATTAAGTTTGTTCGGAGAGAAAGTAGGTATTGCATTTCAGATAAAAGATGACTTGTTTGATTATACTCAAAGCACATTTATTGGGAAGCCAACCGGAATAGATATAAGAGAACAAAAGATGACTTTACCACTTATTTACACCTTAAATAAGGTAGATGCTAGAACAAGAAATAATATTATAAATACAGTGAAAAACCACTATAAAAACGATAAAAAAGTCGCTGAGTTAATTAATTTAGTTAAGCAGAATGGCGGATTAGAATATGCTGAAAAAGTAATGATTGAATATCAAAAGGAGGCATTAGATATCTTATCCGAATTCCCGGAAAATAAGAGTAAAAAATCGTTAGAAAAGTTAGTAGATTACGTAATAAATAGAAAAAGATGATCCCAAAAAAAACTATTGATCAAATATTTGAAAGTTCTGTTATAGAGGAGGTTGTAGGATCTTACTTACCTGATTTAAAAAAGAAAGGAACTAATTATTGGGCATGCTGCCCTTTTCATAACGAAAAAACCCCTTCCTTTTCAGTTTCTCCAACCAAAGGAATATACAAATGTTTTGGATGTGGAAAAGGAGGAAATGCTGTAAATTTTGTAATGGAAATTGGAGGATTATCTTATCCTGAAGCCTTAAAAGAACTTGCATCAAAATACAATATTGAAATTGAGGAGAGAGAACTTACTCCTGATCAGATAGACAGAGAAAATAAAAGAGATGGAGTGTATTTAATAAGTTCTTTTGCAAATTCATTTTTTCAGGACCAACTTTGGAATACAGAAGAAGGAAAATTGATAGCTCAAAGCTATTTTAAACAAAGAGGATTTTCGGAAGACATAATCAAGAAATTTCAATTAGGATATAGTCCGAAACAAAAAGACGCATTAACCAAACAAGCTCTAAAAAAGTCTTATCAAAAAGAGTTTTTAGAAGAATCTGGATTATCGTTTATTAATGAAAAAAGTTCTGCTGACAGATTTAGAGAAAGGGTTATTTTTCCTATCCATAATTATTCTGGAAAAGTTTTAGGATTTGGAGGAAGAGCACTAGACCCTAAGAACAAAGCCAAGTATCTAAATTCTCCTGAAAACCCTATATATCATAAGAGTAAAGTATTATATGGTTTATATTTTGCAAAGTCAGAAATTGGTAAAAAGAACAATTGTTTTATTGTAGAAGGATATACAGATGTTGTATCTATGCATCAAGCTGGAATAGAGAATGTTGTGTCTGCATCTGGAACAGCTTTAAGTACAGACCAAATAAATTTAATCGGAAGACTTACAAAAAATATTACACTACTTTTTGATGGGGATGAAGCTGGACTTAGAGCTTCCTTTAAAAGTATTGATTTAATCCTAAAAGAAGGGATGAATGTTAAGATTGTAATGTTCCCGGATGGAGAAGACCCAGACTCTTACTCTAAAAAATTAAGTCAAGAAGAATATCTTAATTACCTATCTCATAATGAGAAGGATTTTATTCAATACAAAACAGAATTATTAAACAAAAATAGTCAAAATAATCCCGCAAAAAGAGTAGAAGATATTAAAGATATTGCTCGTTCTATTTCTATTATTCCAGACAGATTATTACGTTCAGAATATTGTAAGATTAGCAGTTCTTTATTAGATATTTCTGAAGAAGATTTATTACGAGAAGTCTCTATTTTCTTACAAGGCATGAAAAAACAATTTACAAAAAGTAATTTCACCAACAATCAAAATAAGTTAGAGGAGCAAATAAAAACATCCACAATAAAGATTAGTTTACTTGAAGAATGTGAAAAAGAAATTCTCCGATTATTATTTAATTATGGTAACGAAATACTTGAATTTGAGGAGGAAAAAATAAAAGTTAGTGAATATATTTTTGATGAACTTCATCAGGACAGCATAACTTTTTCGAATGTCTTTTTTCAAAATATTTACAAGGAATATTTTCAATTAGAGTCTGAGGAAAAAGGTCTTAAAATAAATCATTTTCTGCAACATGAAAATTCAGAAATACAACAACTAGCGATTTCCTTTGTAAGTAAAAAACATGAAATCAGTAGAAAATGGGAAGATTTACATCAAATATTTACTGGAGATGAGACTAAAAACTTAGAACTTACTATCGAAAAATCAATCTTGAGTTTAAAACAAGCTTTTATAAAAAGTGAGATTGAGAAAATAAATGATTTAATAAGAACAGAAGAGGACCCTTCTATTCAGCTCATTACTAAATTAACAAAACTAAATAAAGGTCTTGTAATAATAAATAAATTATTAGGAAGAAACTTTAATTAATTACTTGATCCCTTTTAATCTTAATTGTAATGAAGTGGTCCCATTCCAATAATTTTCATCAACTGAATAACAAATATCAAACTCCTTGTCACCATTTGTTTTTTCAAATTCTTCACCCATTCTGAACCCAATAGAAGTAATAGGATTTTTAGAGGTGTTCAATACTAATCTTAAATGAGATTTGTCCTCTCCTACTCTTTTCCCTTTTCCTGTATCTGTTACATTTCTACTTACAAAATTTGGAGTCCTGTTTTTAGGACCAAATGGAGCAAATTGTTTTATTATTCTATAAAGTTTTGGAGTAACCTCATCTATGTCAATTTCTAAATCAACTTCAATTTCTGCTACAAGTTGTTCTTTGGTAATAGTTTCAGAAACTACTTTTTCAAACTCTAAAATAAAGGACTTTAAATTTTGTTTTTTTACTGTTAGCCCTGCCGCATATTTATGTCCTCCAAATTTTTCTAATAAATGCTCACATTTTAAAAGTGCCTCATACAAATCAAAGCCTTTTACAGATCTTGCTGAACCTGTTAACTCTCCGTCTTTTTCGGATAATACAATTGTTGGTTTGTAATATTTCTCTATTAATCTCGAAGCAACAATACCTACGACTCCTTTATGCCAATCAGAACTATACACAACAGTTGATTTTTTGTTTTCATCAATCATCTGTAATGCTTCTTTAGTGATACTTTGGTCTAAATCCTTTCGTTCTTTATTATGAGTTTCAATTCCTTCTGCCAACTCTTTAGCTTTTTCACTATCTTTCTCTATTAGTATTTCTACAGCTCTTTTACCATGCTCTATTCTACCAGCAGCATTTATTCTTGGAGCTATACCAAATACTACATCTGAAATAGAAAGCTCCCCAGATTTACCACTTTTCTCTATCAATGCTTTAAGCCCCATTCTTGGAGATTGATTGATTACTCTCATTCCATAAAAAGCCAGAACTCTATTCTCTCCCGTCATTTCTACGATATCTGCTCCAATACTTACCGCTAATAAATCTAAATATTCCCCAATTTCATTAAAGTCAATATTTCTTTTTTCACTAATAGCCTGAATCAATTTAAAGCCTACTCCACATCCGGATAATTCTTTATACGGATAATTGCAATCTTTTTGCTTTGGATTTAAAACGGATACCGCCCTTGGCGTATTTACTCCAGGAGTATGATGGTCACAAATAATAAAATCTATATCTTTATTAGAAGCGTACTCTACTTGTTTTACAGCTCTAATTCCACAATCTAAAGCAATAATTAGCGTATATTCTTCCATCTGAGCATAGTCTATCCCCTTAAAAGAAACTCCATAACCTTCACCATATCTATCTGGTATATAATATCCAATTTTATCTGTAAACCTATTTAAATAACTATACATCATAGCAACAGAAGTAGTGCCGTCAACATCATAATCTCCATACACTAGAATCTTTTCTCCTCTTTTTAATGCAAGTTCAATTCTTTCTACCGCTTTATCCATCCCTTTTAACAAGAATGGATCGTGTAAATCTGAAATTTGTGGTCTGAAAAACTTTTTAGCTTCATCAAAAGTAGACACCCCTCTTAATACTAATAAATGCGCTACAATCTTATTTACCCCTAACTCCTCAGTAAGTTTCTTTACAAGATTTTGATTAGATTGTTGTATGTTCCACTTTACCCCCATCTTTACTTCTTCATTATTTTAGTTTGAGTTATTATAGAATATT
>CEVR01172785.1_pt1 | contig 39612 bp, 35 predicted proteins | sample 356541 | NCBI WGS metagenome assembly CEVR01 (sample SAMEA2623734, study PRJEB7988) | marine metagenome | isolation source: saline water (ENVO:00002010), including
TTTTTGAGGCGATTCATGCGACGACAGCAATAAATACCCGTCGATGGTCGCCAAACTGTTCAGGTGATGACCATGGTAAAGATGCCACGTCAAATTAAGCGTTACAGCCCTTCAGCAGGTAAGCATACGCTACACACTGTTGAACGTGTCAAGAAGAAGCGTGCTTCGGAACTTCGCTGGGGTCAGCGACGTTTCCGTAAGGTTATGCGAGGATATCGAGGTTTCCCACGTCCTAAGCCTGATGGCCGTGAAAAGCCAACTAAGCGTGTGAACATTCTCTACCGTTGTACTGAGACTGGAAAAGCTCACTACGCACCATGCAAGCGAGCCAAGAAGTTCGAGCTTGTTGATCGATGAGGTGAAAATATGGTTGGCCAGTTTATGAAAGTCTCCTGCAAAGATTGTGGTAATGAATCCGTAATTTTCTCTCGTGCTACCACAGTCATTTCATGTGACGTTTGTGGCGCTACGCTCACAAACCCATCCGGTGGAAAAGCGGGACTAGTTGGCTGTACTGTTCTCGAAACGATGGAATGAGGAGGCTGAGCCTCCATGCCAAAAACCGACCTTATCTATCCAGAAGAGGGCGAACTTGTCGTTGTCACCGTTGATAGCGTCAAGCAAAATGGTGCTGATGTATCCTTGGATGAGTATGAAGGTGTAACTGGTTTCATTTTCATTGGAGAAGTTGCAAGCGGATGGATCAAGAACATTCGACGTTTTGTACGAGAAGGTCAGCGACTCGTATGCAAAGTGATGCCAAGTCGAAGAGATGGCAGTTCGCTCAAACTTTCACTGAAATCAGTTTCTGAAGAACGCCGAAGAGATCGCCTTCAACGATGGAAGAATGAGCAGCGTGCTCATCAATTGTTCAAGGTCCTTTCAGAATCACAGAAGTGGGAGTCGGACTTTTCATCCGAACTTCAACTTGAATTGACACAGGTGTTCGAGACGTTGTATGGAGCCTTTGAGGAGGCAGCCATGCATGAAGGTTCGATCGTTGATGCAGGCTTTGAGGGCGAATGGATTCAACCATTTATCGAATTGGCTGTCGAAAACATCATCCCACCCTTCGTAGAAATCCGCGGCATTCTAACATTGAAGGTCGAGACAGGTAACGGTGTTGAAACGATTCGTGATGCACTCGTCGCTGCAGAGAAGATATCTTCTCCAAAGGATGAGATTGAAGTTCATTGCTACTATGATGGTGCGCCAGAGTATAGAATTGAATTGCGTGCACCAGATTTCAAGACGGCTGAAGATACTTGGGCATCATCCATTGAAGCCGTGGTTTCGATTATTGAGGAGGCGGGCGGGACCGCAGACTCTTATCGGGAGTGAGATATATGCCACGTCAACTTCTCCAACAGTGTGTTGATTGCGGGGCTTGGTGTTTGGAAACAACATGCCCTAAATGTGGGGGAACGGCCCAAGCTGCAGCACCATTGAAGTGGTCACCAGAAGATCATAGGGCTAACGTTCGACGCCAACTCAACAATGTTGAGGCGCCGGATTGGGCACAAACAATTCCAACACTACCTTCGGTCGAAGAAATGCGAATTGGTTCACAAAAACAAGAAGAAGAATGAGGCTCTTTTGCCTCGTTCGTTGTCAAACATTATACCCCTTGATGAAAGGGTAAGTAATTCATGACACTCCTTGTCGATGCTTTTGATGAGAATATCCTCAGCAATGTCGATATTGTTCTCTTTGCCCTGCCTGGGGTTGGAGATGTCGGAAAGAATGCGATCGAGTTGTTGAATGAAGCAAATAATGCAACGCTTGCAGCCCGATTCATCCATCCAGGATTGACTCCATTGGCACGCTTAGATGAAGATGGTTTACTCGCTCCTCCTCACCTTATTGCTCATCGAATTGAAACACAAAATGGGACAACTATTCTGACCATCACTGGTCGAGGTCAACCAAGCGAATCGTACCAACAACACGATTTCACAACTGAACTCTTGAAACATCTCTCGGGTGAAGGAATGGATGAAATCGTCGTTCTAGCAGGTTTGATGTCAACTCCTGAAGTCAAGGAAGCATTTGCAGTAGCCACATCGTCCTCTCATCGAGTCACTTTGGAAGAAAGAGGAGTAGACGTTCGTCGAGATCAACCATCTGGAGGTGCCATAGGAATGTCCGCATTGATGGCATCACTTGCCCCACTGTTTGGATTAAAATCTGTATGTGCGATGGCAACAACAGTAGGGGCTAGTGGAGACGTACATGCCTCAATCCGCCTTTTGGAGTTCATATCCAAAGGATGGAATTTAGATATTCAAGCGCCTGAAAATACAACATCAAAATTACTAGCTAAATTGAATGAATTGGCTCCATCAGCAAATACTGACCACGTTAGAGAATTGATGGAAGAACCTGACGCATTTTACATTTGAGCGCCGAGAGAGGGATTTGAACCCCCGCGTCCAAGGGACAGTGGATTTCGAATCCACCGCAATACCGGGCTATGCGATCTCGGCTTGGTTGCTGCCTGTGCGCCACCGTCATAAGCGTGATGCTTCACAGGCCACTTGATGCACATCACCTTTCATGGACGAGACCACAATTGCACCGTCGAAGTGGAGAATGGTCAAACCATTAGACAAACATTGGAGGTCGCAGGAATTCTCCCCTCAACAGTAGTCGTGAGTTATGATGATCGAATCCTTCCTCATAGTACTGTCTTGAATTCCGATATCAACCTACTCGTGACCACAGTATCCTCGGGAGGTTAGTCGTGAAGGATATGGAGTCTTGAGGCTCTATACATCTCTCCTCTAGTCAGTGCAGCCCAACCATCGATTCCAATATTTGTAATGAAAACCTTGTCTCCAGGGGATAGCATATCATATTGAGAGCCCCAATCAGCTTGCCAACCTTCGATTTTTAGAGAACCAAATTCATCCATCAGCATCAATCCTTTCCGACACCAATCACCTCGGGCAGATACTCCTCTCTTTTCTGTTCTATAGACAACAGTTCCAGTTACATTCCAGCGCGCACGAGGTGAGTTAAGAGAAATTTCTTCATCACCTTCTTGCAATCTAAGAATTCGCGCAAACGGGTCGACTTTCAGAATCAGTGCACCTTTGTAATTGATCTGGAAAAATGCATTCTCAACACAAACCAACTCGCCTTTTTTCAAGTCCTCAGGAACAGTAGGGCCATCATCTTTGTACTCAGAGGCCTTAATTTGCACATCAGCAAACGCTGAGTTTCCTTCAGCGATGGTAATCCTTGGATGTTTACCATTGATGACGGCATGCACTCGACCTGTCACAGTATGTCTTGTTTTGATACCATTAAGCGGCGTTGCTTCAGTTTCTGTTACCGATCCTGGCAGATGGAATGAACCTCCATTTGGATGTTCATCTGTGAATTCACCACCCGGGCAAATATGTGACCAATCACAACGCCCACATCGACTCTTCTCAGGAGTTTCATCGGATGGTACACCCCCTGGTCCAAACGAGCGCATTGGAGCAGGATTGGGAGGGCATCCCTCAATGCTCGGAGTTTCTTCTCGCAATTCAGACCAAAGCGATTGCAATTCATCACCAATCGATTCTAGTTCCTCTGCCGAAGGAACTTGAACAATTTTAATGGAATCAGCCGCTAAGTACCAAATTTCGAGAGAATCCACGAGTTCTTTGTCGTGAGTACTCCACCAAAGATAGGCATACATTCGCAATTGTTCCACATAATCACCGGAACGATCTGAGTTACCAAGAGAGGATTTGATATCGACAATTTTGTTCTGCCCTCCCCAGCGATAGACGAGATCGTATTCACCCTGGAACCAATGTTCTGGATGAACTGCATTCATCATGAATGGTTTTGCATCAGGATCTACAAACCACGGTCTAGCAATCTCCCATGCTTCAATCAGCGTGATTGGACCTTTTTGAGCAAGTGGATGCCCATCGAGTGAATAACCGCGCCCATCCGGTGCAGGCCAGTGATGCCGCCCCCCTGCTCGCCAAGCCTCGAATTCTTCCTTACTGATGGATTCAAAACATGCATTCACTTCATCCATATGCATTCGAATACCATTCTTTGCCATCCTTTCACATCGCTCAATATCGACATCTAACTCCCAGTCCCCGGCCTTTCTGTCATGTTTTGCCCATTCGATTCGCATAGTTTCAAGACTTGCTGTAAGATGTGAGATAACGCGACGATTTGCCCATTCCAGTAATGAGTTTTTGTCGTTAGGCCATTTCGACTCAGGGAGTGTGAGCAATTGTTCAGCAGGCCATTTCTGGGCAAAATCTCGATCAGGTCTACCATCGTCATCGAGTGGAGTTGGCGCATATATGTCTTCAGGAGCAGTTGAAACGATGAGTGTTGGTGTTTCTTTGAGTGTTTTACAAATCGCTTCTTCAACGGCTCGACCTACGAACAGAATAGGAATCTGTGGCATGACAAAACGTCGTACTTTTTCGTAGTACCATAGGCGCGGACAAGCCTTCCAAGTATTGACCTGACTTGCGGATAAACGGTTGTATTGGCCGATAAAATCTCGTTCCGGATCTGGTAATCGTACAGGCATAGAAAAACCACTGGCGCCGACCCCTCAAATACTCTTGGATGCGAAGGAAGGGCTAGGTAATTCGATTCTTGTTTTCCGAACATCGATTCGCAGTTGAACCAATCCAGCCCGCCATCCTAATTCGGCACCGATTAAACGAATTTTTTCACCTGGTTGTAAGTTCAAGATGCGTTCGCTAATTGCAGATCCAAAAGCCACCACTTCTACTACGTGGCTACCGTCCCAGAGGTGAAAAGCCAGCATTGACCATGGACGTTCATCAAGGCGTTTACCGCTTTGTTGTCGTATCGATAGGACGATACCTTCTACATTGGCTCTCGTCCTTAGCAAACCAATACGCGTGCTCGGGATATCTATCTGTGATTGTGGTACAATTGTTGATTCCGCATCAACATATAGTCGTGGTTGGTCTCTCCAAACTCCAGGTAAAGCATTTTTGATGACAACCTTAGTTTCTTCTGATTCGTGCAGATGAGAAAAGGATCCTGGTTCAGCTTCTTCGATCGCAATGGTTGCCTCGCCCGCCTTCAACATTGCACCAAGAACAGGTTCGTTGAAATGGTTAGGCATTGGCCCCCACTGTGCGATTAGGTCCCCTGCAACATCCACACGTGATGGTATGTTCGAAAACGGCATACAGGGAGATTGAATTTCAACTCCTTGCATCATTGTTTGACGAGTCGCATCATTCATTGGTCCTGCAGTTTCAAGATTCTCAGTTGAGACACTACACCATCCACAACCAGCAGCTTCTCCAGAACAAGCGTGAAGATGGTCTGCATTGTTTTGAGAGGGGTTTGCAGGGATCATCGAGGCCCCTTCGCCCATCTCTCTCATCTCTTGATTGATTCGAAAGAATTCCTCATCCATGGATGTAAGTTCCTTTTCACTTGGAGCAATGTAATCGATTCTCTCCTTGCTTGAGAGATACCAACCCTCCATTTTTTGAACAGTTCCTTCCTCATTTGTTCTTGACCATAGCCAAGCATAAAATCGTAATTGGTGTTGGAGGCTTTCTGAAAAAGATGAACCTGAATGCCCCGATTTGATGTCAACAAGTCGAATGTTCCCGTCCCATCTAACGACCAAGTCTAATTCGCCAGCGGCCCAGCCATCTGGGTGAAACATGCGTTGAGGTTGGTGAACTCGAGGATCTTTGAACCATGGTCGTGCAATTTCCCATGCTTCATTCCAATGGATGTTTTCTCCTTTAGACTGCCAAATAAATGGATGATCGACCGACCAATCTCTTGCTTGTAATGAGCGGACTTTTTCTGGAACTGGAAATTGAGGAACTTCTCCCCAAGCAGGTGATGGAACTTTGAAAGGAATTGTACCGCTACGATATGCATCGACGTAAGGTCCTCCATTTTCATTGAAACAAGCTTCGACCTCCTCAAGGAATAGATCTACTCCGTTGCGAATTTTTTGACAGTAATCATCAACTTCAACGGTTGACCAATCCGAATCATCACGCTTCCATAGTCGTCTGTTCCAAACCTCTTCTCCTTCTTCCCATGCAGTTTGAGCCTCATGTTGGGATAACTCATAGGCCCATGTGCGAAGTGAATCCAATGATTCCATTGGTCCAGGGCGATGCATCATAACTCGGCAGAGTGCGTCCTCGATGACAATTCCGGTTACTTGGCCGATGGATGAAGGTGATGATAGACCGACCTTACGGGTCAGATACCATTGCCTAGGACATCGAAGATATGTTGTCAATCCTGAGGCTGAGAGCCGTGAACGGCTCCGACCAAGAGGTCCTCCTTTTGGTGGAACGCCGACAGGCATATTGTCTCCTCATGGTGGTGGTCTTTAGAAGTCGTGACGTTCTACTTGTTATTGAAGGAGTAAAAGTCACCAATTTCACGTTGTTCACGATCCTTTCGACTCTTAGCTTTGTTAATTCGTGGACGTTTTGAATCGTGGTCACGACGGAATGTGACGTTAACGTCATTGAGGAAACGATTCATTCCATCCCGTAGTGAATAGGGGCCCATAGCCTTGCCTCGAACCCCTCCTTGTCCTTCAAAGACAAGTAATGAGTCGCTTACAATATCGATGAAGTATACGTCGTGGTCAATCACAAAGGCCGACTTTTCATTGGCTTCCATCGTTCTTCGAATTGCTTTGGCTGCTTCCATTCTCGCATTTGCATCAAGATGCGCAGATGGCTCATCGAGAAGATAGAGATCAGCTTCTCGGCCAAGACAAACCGCGATAGATACTGCTTGCCGTTCTCCTCCAGACAATTTTTTGACACGTTTTGGAAGCAATTCATCGACTCCTAAGGCGCGGATAACGTTGACGTTGAATTCACCGCTTCGCCAGCGCATACCGAGTTCGCTATCAAGCCACATCTGTACCGTACAGTCCATATCAACATCGATATGTTGTGGTTTGTAGGAAATCTTTGCTTCGTTGGTTACCCAGCCATTATCATACTCATGTTCGCCCGCTAGAATTTTGATCATCGTCGTTTTTCCAGTTCCGTTCGGACCTACAACTCCAACGACTTCTGAGCGGTGAACAGAACCTTCTCCAGTGGACAATTCGAAGTCTCCTAACTTCTTGCCAACATCGCCCCATTGTACAACTACGCTACCTTTCTCTGAGTTTCGTTCATGATGTTTGAGGAAGCGAATTGGTTTGTCACGAATTCGAACGTTTTCCTCGACGAGGAAACCGTCAAGATAGGCGTTGATGGCGGTTCTTGTTGATCGAGCAGGAGTGAATATACCGAATGCTCCTTTCTTTCCATAGACGATGTGAACCAAATCAGCGAGGACGTCCAATACAGCGAGGTCGTGTTCAATGACAATGACACGCTTTGTTTCAGCCAATTCCTGAACGATTCGAACAATTCGCATACGCTCATGGATATCAAGATAAGAGGATGGTTCATCGAAGAAGTAGACGTCTGCTTCACGTAGGATGGTGGCGCATATCGCCATCCGTTGCAGTTCACCGCCCGAAAGTTGCTGAACAGTTCGTTCTAGGAGATGAGAGATTCCCAATGCTTCGGTCATTTCATCAAACATCTTGCGTTCGTCAACTTTGCGAAGAAGACTTTCAACCGTTCCTTGAACTCGCTTTGGGAGACGATCAACATTCTGAGGCTTTAGTGCTACTTTGATTCCACCATCGCGAACTGAGATGAAGAAATCTCGAAGTTCACCTTTTGGTAAAGAATCGATAACATCGTTCCAATCTGGTTCTTGATTCAACCAATCTCCTAGATTCGGTGTTATTCGACCAGCAAGCGCATTGAATGCAGTTGATTTCCCCATTCCATTTGGCCCTAGAATCCCAACTACGGACTCCTTAGTAGGCGTTGGAAGGCGGAAAAGCCTGAAACCATTCAAACTGTAACGATGAATCATATCGGTTTCGAGTTCACTGGGTAACTGTTCTATGATCAATGCATCATGAGGGCATTTGTTGATGCAAATTCCGCATCCAATGCACAACGATTCTGAGATGTGAGGTTTCCCGGTCTTGTCATCCATGATGATACATTCTTGACCATTTCTTACTGGAGGGCAATAGTGGAAGCACTCATCATTGCACTTCTTTGGTTGACAATTGTCTTCCTTCAGAACTGCAACTCGCATCTTATCACCTCATTCCTTCCAGAACTTCATCATCAATGAGCATTCGCATAACTGTACCATCATTAGATGGTAAAGAGAGAGTTGTTCAAACAAGTCCCTTGAGGTGTTCTTTACCACGAACAACACGAGTGGTTGTTGGCGTTGGGAATTTCATTCCTGCCTTGCGTAGTGCATCCTTGGCAGTCAAGTAGTTCTCTGCATTACAGTGGATTGAGATGACTCTTTGTCCTCTACGGACACGGGCAGCAGTTCCGACATTCTTTCCGAATGCGCAACGCATTCCTTGGGATACACGGTCAGCACCGGCACCTGTGGCTTGCTTGTTTTCACGGAGAACATGGTGAGGGTAGGTGTGGACGCGGAGCGCATATCCTTGCATACCAGCAGCGGCACGGATAGTGGAATTGGAGATAACACGGGCTGCTTCAAGAGCGGTGTGTCGGATTTGGCAATCGTTGTCAGCCAGAAGCTCGAGAACGACAGGGAATCCGCCCGTTTCCGCAGCACGGCGATTTCCAGAGTGGAAAGCAAGGATACGGTTGTTCGGAACACCACCGATATACTTGCGTCGAGTGTAGGCTGGTCCCTTGAGACGGCGATACATGGATGCGGGCTTACGTGCCATATTGAGTCCTCCAAGCATCCTTCCGACTAATGCACCCTTTATCATCCCTCCGATGCGTTACCGCTGTGTGAATGATAGCCAAGTTCTCAAGAATTTAATGGGAAGGAACTTAATCATTCAACTCTACCAACGGCCATGGTGAGTGGCTGGAGGAAGTTGCTCGAGGAAGAATCGGAGCACCAATGGCTAGCAATCGGCTTGTTCTTCGTATTCATTATCATCGGTGGTTTTCTAATTGGCGGGACAAGTTCTCTCGAAGGTATGATGCTTGGTACCGATCCAACCGATGAATTGGTATTTGAAGAAGGAGAATTCTTGCTTGAAATTGATTATCATCAAGATGCTTCGTGGGGTGAAGCCCACAGTGCTATCGTGAAAACACAAGCGGGCCTCAAGATGTATCAACAAATGGATCCGGATGACGTTGACGATATACTGCAACCCAATGATCCAGCGATTGAAAACATCACATTGTTTTCAGGTGATGAGGAAGGTGTTGTAACGTTCTCAACTTCTCTGAACACCGTTTCAACATATGTTGAAGGGGCAATTTCTGAGAAAATATTGGATGACACATATGGTTCAGAATTTGGAATCAATGGTTTGGCAGTCGACACCTCTTCAATGCTCAAAAACAGATTGCTCATCACCTCTGAAGATGGAGGTTCTGGATTCCGTGGATGGAATGGCCAAACCATTGTTACGGTTAGTTCCCCTATCCAAGATTCGGTTATCTGGGACGACGTGGTCTATATGATGGATTCAACGTTCCTAGCAGTCGGCACATATACCGTACAATCCTCTCCATCTCAAAGCCCCGCATCCCCTTCCTCTCAAATTGTTTTAGCACATGTCTATTGGGATGGTGATATGTCAACAGCGCCGCAGGTAGTTCGACAAATGATGGGTAATGGAAGTGAGATCCATTCTCTCAGTAGAACAGTTGATGGAGGTGCTGTTGCTGCTACAAATCAAGAATTTTACATCGTTTCAGTAAATTCGGCACAAGTCTTCTGGTATACTTCGACTTCGATGGTTTACGAAGCGGAGCATGATCGATCTTGGTTGTTTGGTCAGCGAGGCAGTGAATCCATTTTACGTGTTGACCTCGATACTGGAGAAACCAGTTCCAAAAATCTCGCATATCCTCTTCCATTACAACCAACAGCAGGCTCTATCGAAGGAGATTCTCTTTACATCCACGGATTTGATTCTCAAGGAGAAGCAGACCGTCTCTCTCTTGATTTGACTATCGAAGGTTCGCTTTCTTCAGGAAGAGGTTTCCTGAACTTTTCTTTCATTATTGTCGGAGTTATCATGATATCTACACAAGGATACCTGATGTTTGAGAAAGCAATGCACACCAAGAGAGCGTAAGACACCGACTTTTCCGAACCTTAATCACCTCTCGTCATCAGGCACAATCCTGCATACTGCTTGGTAGGGGTTTCAATGGCAAAAAGGAGCATGATGGACCAATTCCATGAGCTCAAAGAAGCCAATCCTGAAACTATTCTCTTTTTCCGAATGGGTGACTTTTACGAACTATTTCATGATGATGCGGAAATTGGTTCAAATGTCCTCGGTCTCGCATTAACATCACGCGATAAAAAGGCTGAACAACCAATTCCAATGGCAGGTTTCCCATGGCACCAACTTGAAGAGAATTTACGACTCATGCTAAGAGCTGGGTACAAGGTTACAGTTGCTGAACAAGAAGAAGAATTACGAGAAGGTGCAAAACTTCTCGAACGTATCGTTACCCGGATTTACACACCTGGTTCTTTGTACGAGGAATCGCTGATTGGATCTGATGCATCCGCATTGCTTTGCAGTCTATTAATTGAAGACGAAACTGCTGCTATTTCGATGATTGATGCATCAACAGGTCAGGCTTGGGCGGTTGGTTTCCAAGGTGAGGGAAAATGGGCTTCGGTTTATGATGAAATCATGCGATGGAATCCTAGTGAATTAGTACTGACTCCTCAGGATGCTGAGCGTAGCGAATTCCTAAATCTTCTGAGCATGCTCGATTCGGTTCTCGTCAGTCAACATTCAGTACAGCCGAAAAGAGCTCATCAGCGACTAAAATCGATGTTGGAAGTAAACGATTTGGGCCATATTGATCTTGGCCAATCTCCTGAAGCGCTTCAAGCAACTGCTCTTGCTGCTGACTATCTGGCATCAGTGCATCGTCATGATGATATTGCGATTCGAGATGTTGAAATCCAAGATAACACTGAAGGCATGGTGCTTGATCAAACCACATTGCGTAATCTGGAAATCACACAAACATTAGCGGGTGAATACGAAGGTTCTCTGCTTTGGGCCATGAATAAATGTAGAACTGCGATGGGCCGAAGATGTCTGAAATCATGGTTGTTAAGGCCTTTATCGGATGTTGATGCTATGCAAGCACGACATGCTTCGGTTGGAGCCTTGATGCGTTCCTCAAAAAGATTGGACCATATCCGTGAGAGCCTCAAAGGTATGTTGGACCTTGAACGACTTTCAACTCAACTGAAGTATAATCGATCAAATGCACGGGATCTGCTTGCAACAGCAAATGCGATCGAGAGATTGCCCGCCATACAACGTCTTTGTAGTGAAACAGAGGATGGACTTTTGATTCATCTTGTCGAAAACCTTGACTCGTTGGTCGATGTTGCTGAAGATATTCATCGAACTCTAGTCGATGAAGCACCTCTAGGGCTAAGGGATGGAGGTTTGATTCGAACAGGCATTGACGAGGAACTGGATACCTATCGAAATGCTTCAAATCAAGGTCATGGCTGGTTTTCCAATCTTGAAACTACCTTGCGAGATGAACTTAAGATCCCTAGTTTGAAAGTTCGAATGAATCGTCAAATTGGTTGGTTTATTGAAGTGACTTCAACACATGCGGACAAGGTTCCTGATGAATGGACGAGAAAACAACAGATGACCAATGGAAACAGGTATGTTACGGATGAGCTCAGAGAACAAGACGATCTTCTTCTAACAGCAGAGAGTAAATCGAAAAATATCGAATATGCATTGTTCTGTTCACTTCGTGACCGTGTTAGGAAGCATGCTAATCAACTTGCTCAAATCGCTTCAAAGGTTGCAGCGATCGATGTATTGCAGTGTTTTGCATCAACCTCTCGACAACGGTCCTGGGTGAAACCGGTCTTGACCGAGGGTCGGAAAATGGTGTTGAGTCAAGCAAGACATCCTGTTTTGGAAGTTCAACAGGGTTTCGTACCCAACGATGTTGTTATGGACGAGAAGCGACGCTTCTTACTTATCACTGGACCAAATATGGGTGGTAAGTCAACCTATCTTCGAACAGTAGCATTGGTAAGTATTCTCGCCCAAGCGGGATGTTTTGTTCCAGCGGAGAAGGCTCGTTTGGGATTAATCGATCGAATTTTCACCCGTGTTGGAGCGAGTGATGATCTTAGGCGAGGTCGTTCTACCTTTATGATGGAAATGATTGAAGTTGCACATATTTTACGACGTGCAACACCAAATTCACTACTTCTTCTTGATGAAATAGGTCGAGGTACTTCTACCTTCGATGGTCTATCCATCGCTTGGGCGGTTACCGAAGATGTATGCAATAGAATTGGAGCAAGGAGCCTCTTTGCTACGCATTATCACCAACTTGTAGGACTTGAATCAGAGGTCAATGGACTAGCCAATGTACATGTTCAAGTTGCACAAAGTGATGGAGAATTACGCTTCTTGCATACGGTTGCAGATGGACCATGTGATGATTCGTATGGGGTTCAAGTCGCGGCTTTGGCTGGATTGCCTCGTAATGTGGTTGAACGCGCTACCGACCTCCTTGCTTTCCTTGAGCAGCAAGCACAAGGAGCTAAGGCTGGACGAGATGGAGCCCCTGGAACTCGTGAACAAGGGCAGTCTTCGCTTCTTGGATACTTTGCAGCAGCAGCAATGCAAAGCAATGAATCGAAGGGGCCATCAGTAACTGAAACACAACAAGAAGTTCTATCAGCGTTATCCAACCTTAATCTCGATGACCTCTCACCTAGAGATGCCTTTGCATTGATTGAACGTTTACAAAATAGATTGGAGGGCGAGTAAATTGAGTGAACCGAACAGAATCCAGCAACTAGACGATTTCACCATCGGTCATATTGCTGCTGGTGAAGTTGTTGAACGTCCTGCACAAGTCGTTAAGGAATTGCTTGAAAATTCCCTTGATGCTCATTCAACTTCCATCCACGTTGAGATTGAGAAAGGTGGTTTTGATCTCATCCGTATCGAGGATAACGGTAGTGGAATACACGAGAACGACCTCCAACTCGCCCTATCTCGACATGCGACCTCGAAATTAAGTCAACCAGAAGACCTCAACGAAATACATACGCTTGGATTCCGTGGTGAAGCACTAGCAAGCATAGGTATTGTATCAAAACTAACGGTTGCCTCTCGACCAGATGGCCAAGAGGGACGTAGTATTTGCATGGAGGATGGTGTCAAACAATCCGTTGAACCGATTGGAATGGCTAATGGTACTGTTGTAACAGTCGAGCATTTATTTCAGAACACACCAGTCCGACTTGGTTTCCAACGTCGTCCTGCAACTGAGCATGCCCGAATTGTCGAAGTTGTTGTTGCTCATGCAATCGCTAATCCCAATGTTGCCTTTCGATGCACAATCGATGGTCGTTCGACACTGAATTTGCCTTCGAGCAGTTCTATTGAGGACCGCCTCTACGATGTTCTTGGTGGTCAGTCATCCAATCTTCTTCCTCTTGTTCCACCAGCACATGATTCCGATGTTCCAGGCGATGAATCTTGGACAGGATACATCAGCGCTCCTGATATTTCACGTGGTAAAGGCGATGAAATTCACATTTTTGTCAACGATCGACCCGTTGCTTCAACACCATTTCATCAAGCGATACGTCGAGGTTATCGCACACGATTGATGCAAGGACGTCATCCCGTTACAGTACTTCATCTTCATGTACCTGCAAACGAAGTTGATGTCAATGTTCATCCAACAAAGCGGGAGGTGCGTCTACGTCATTCATGGCGGGTTTTGGAACGCCTCGAACGAGCTATTGCTCACACACTAGCCACTTCTCCTACACAACCTGATTCAAGTGGAGAACTTCAGGAATTGGAGGGCTTGGCTCAATCCGAACAGAATCAATCTATTCAGGAGTTGTTGGTTCCTGAACAAGAGCAAGATTCGAAACCGACATCAGCCCCGCCTTGGGCTCTAGCAGCAGGGACACAACTCAATCTTATTGGACAGGTGGCAGAAGAGAGCGTTGAAAGTTCGGAAAAGCCTCGCCCTCAGTCGTTTGCAGCGGCTGCGCAAAAATCACTTCCTGGATTATCGACATCACCTATTGCTCCTGCGCTTTCGCATCAAGAAAGGGATCTCCATCGTCATGCTGGATGCGGAGGAAGCGTTTCACCAACAGATGAATCACCACTCACTATTGTTGAAAATGATCTTCCAGTAATGGAGCCATTATCACAATTTGCAGATTCTTACATCTTGGCACAAGCTGGTGAAGAGTTGCTATTGATCGATCAACATGCTCTACATGAAAGAATTCGGTACGAGCGTTTGCGTAACGATGAGAGTCTCTGGACTCCCCAACCACGCTTGATTCCTTCAAGAATTGAACTTACACTCGCTCAACAGGCACGACTCGAATCATTTTTACAACGGTTCCAAGAATTGGGCTTTATTCTTGAAAAGCAAGATGATGGACAATGGGATGTTTTACAGGCCCCTAGATTATTGGATGGTGATGAGGTAGAGCCATTCCTTCTTGATCTATTGCAGGACATGTCTGAAGATGGTGCTCCGCTTGAAACCATTGAGCGCCGTAAAGACCACCTCTCCTTCCTCAATGCATGTCGTGGTGCGGTCAAGGCTAATGATACACTAACCATTGCCCAAATGCGGCGATTGCTTGAGGATATGAGAAATGTACCCAACCCTTGGGCATGTGTTCATGGCCGTCCTACAGCATTACGTCTATCGCTGGATTCCCTTGACAAGCACTTCGGACGGCATGGATGAGAATCGTTCCAAGAACTCAGAATCTGCAATTTGATGCAATCTCGGACCTTCAATGGTTCCTCCAGTCTCTGAGGCGAGGAGAACAGCGGTCATCTGAATTCGATGATCGCCATATGTATCTACAAGTTTGGTGGGTTTATTGAGAATCTGACCTCCTTCTATAGAAAGACCATCATCTTCGATTGTGCATGTTAAACCAAACGAATTGAGAAGCTCGGCTGTTGATTCTATGCGATTGCTTTCCTTGTGTTTTGCGTGTGAAGCTCCACGCAACCGCCCACCTCCAGAAAGTGCAAAAACTGCCGCCAATGGAGGTAGGAGATCGTTTGCATCACGAAGATCAATGTCCACGAATCGACTTCCTCCCACGTAAGTGAGCGTTTCATCTTGCATTTCGATTCCAATTTCTTCAAGATAATCAATTAGTATCTCATGTCCTAATGCGTCCTTTGGTCGAACGGGATTTTGAATTCGTATTGATTGTTTTTTTATTATACAAGCTAAGATTGGAAAGGCCATCATCGATCCATCTGAAGGAACCTTCCATTCCTTAGGTGGATTCGAGGTCCACGGGGAGATGGTTGTTTTTTGTTCATCAATCTCCAATATTGCACCACTTTCTTGCATCAATTCCACCGTCAATGCTGCATGTCGACGACTAACTGCGTCTCCTTCAGCGCTAATGACGCAATCGGATTCCAAACCGGATGATGCTAGAAGCAAACTGGAATAGGGCTGTGAAGAACGCCTAACATCAATATTCATTTCACTTCCATTCCATGGGCCATGGACGAGTATTGGCAGGCGTTCTTGTTCAATACCATAGGATAATTTCACATCGAGAGGCGATATTGCGTTCAACAAATCTGAGTGATTTCGATTTCTCAAACTAGCATCACCATCGACCATGCTAACGAAATTAAATCTAGAGGCCAATCCAATTAGGAATCTTAGTGCAGTTCCAGAATTACCTGCATGAAGGACGCTCGGAGAACGATTGAATCCTTCCATGCCTTTTCCTGATATTTCGATGCCATCCTCTGTAGGTGAAAATTCAACTCCAAGTTGGGATAAGCAACGTAACATACTATCTGCATCTTCACCCATTCGTTTGAATCCAACCAATGTATGTTTATTCTTACTAAGCGAGCAAAGAAGTAACATGCGTATTAAATGGCTCTTCGAGGGAGGTAGATTCCAAGACGAATCTCTAAGGGTCGTCGGCTCTATTTCTAGAGCAGGAATATGGCTTGGACGGTGCCCTTTTCCTCGGGCCCCCCATCTTTTGACCCAACCTTTGCCCATGTCCTTTCCAGAGAACCATATCAGATGAAGCCTTGCAAACATTCACAATACAAAGCCGATTGGAAAAATCATGGTCATTGAGGACGTTCTGCATCGCCCTCTCTTGGACTTGCGGATTTCAGTAACCGATCGATGCAATATGCGATGTCGTTACTGTATGCCGCGGGAACATTTTGATGAAGATCATGAATTCCTTCCAAAAGAGGACATTTTGCGATTCGAAGAGATTGCTCGTGTGGTTCAAGCTTTAATTCCACACGGACTTCGCAAGGTCAGATTAACTGGAGGAGAACCTCTCCTTCGTCGAGATCTGCATGAATTGGTTCGCCAGTTACGAGAGTGTTCTAGCGATCTCGATATTGCGATTACGAGCAATGGGCTGTTACTCAAAAAGCAGTTGAAGAAACTGCATGACGCTGGTCTTAGTAGGGTAACCATCTCTCTTGATGCTCTAGATGAAAACATCTACCAGAGTATGGGCGATACCGATGCAAGCCCATCGATTGTTTTGGAAGCGATCGATGCAGTTGAAAAGATTGGTCTTCCAATAAAAGTCAATACTGTAGTAAAGAAGGATGTTAACGATAACCAAATCCTTGCTATGGTCAATGAATTCGGCCCTCGTAAGATCCCAGTTCGATTTATCGAATACATGGATGTAGGTTCAACAAACGATTGGAATCTTGACCATGTCGTATCTGCGAAAGCAATGCGTTCACTTCTTGAACAAGAATTAGGTCCACTTGAGTCAAATAAGCCACTTCATACAAGCGATGTTGCAAAGGTGTATACAACTCCAGATGGCTGGAAAGTTGGATTTATTGAATCGATTACAAATCCATTTTGCGGTAATTGTTCACGAGCGAGACTATCCGCTAATGGAAGCGTCTACACCTGCCTATTCACCAATCATGGCCATGATGTGCGAGGAATTCTACGTATGGATGGGTCGCCTGAAGATATCACTAGGGCCATTCAGTCGATTTGGATTAAACGTTCAGATAGATATTCCGAAGAACGAACCAATCAAACAACAAAAATCAAGGTTGAAATGTCTTACATCGGTGGTTGAATCACAATCTGGATCATGAATTCATAGGAGGTAGTTCCACTCGTACGAGAACGTACTGGATGGTTTCCTCAAGCAGAGCGAAGCTCCACACCCCTTCGTCAGCTCCAATTTCTTCAGAGTGAATAACGAAATAATCACCTGCTGAAATCGAATAACTTGCATCACGATCATGGAATGATATGTTTGATCCAATCACCGAGTACACCTCAGCATCATTGACATATCCAGTAAACGAAGGGTTTGATTCGTTACCCTGTTCTTGGAGGTTGAATGAAATCCGTCCTGGGTCGAGTGTTTGGTCTAGGCTTGTAATTCGAATAACATGATATCCATTATCGAGGGAACGCACGCTAACTGTCATCTGAGGCGGTGCTTTCTCCGCTGTGTTGAGGGCTCCTTGCATCAGTACGAAGACCATCCCTGACAACATTACCGTAATGGCAAGAAGAAGGACGGTTGCGATAACGGGGCTGACCGCCTCGTCATTCTTGTCCATCGTCGCCATGTGATGTGCTAACATCGCTAAGACTTGAACACACCGATGAAAATTTCTAACAAACTCATCTTATAGAACCCAAAGGGGTTTGTCACATTCCATCGCCCTTTTGATACCACCAATTGGGCCAAGTATTCTCAAAAGAACTTCCGTAATTAGATCGTTTTGAAACATAAGATATCCCATGTTTTTAGAGCGTAATGAATTCTTTAGGGCTCGACCAAAGCATGATTTAACACGCTCTTGGTATGCCTCTAGCGGCTTTCCATTACGCTTGTGTTCAAGATATGCTTCCGCAGCAAAACATCCTGATATCATCGCTTGGGAAATCCCTCCCCCATTAGATGGCATAACCAATCCAGCAGCATCTCCAACAGCAATGACATTCTTGTCAACCATCGTTTTGATTGGACCTCCCATTGGAATCCAGCCACCTCCAATGGAGAGAATTTCAAAGCCAAGATCATCACAGAACTTCTGAAGATGTTCTTTAATTGAGCCTTTTAGGGCACCTGCCCGAACACCCACTCCTACATTAGCGGTGTTGGGCCCTTTCGGAATAATCCAAGCGTAACCTTTTGGTGCAACACTTCCAAGGAATACATCGAAGGTTTCAGGAACGTTACCTCGAACTTGAGCATAAGCGGTTGGTACTTGGTCAGCAGGTCGGAAGTCCTTGTTTTTCCCATGAAGACATCTTGCAACATGGGCAAGAGAACCACTAGCATCAATCAATAGATCGCACGTATAACGTCCCTTTTCGGTCACGATAAGGAGCGAGTTTGATTTTGAGCGTCGCTTAATGTTTGTAACCGGTTCAGACATCCGGATTTCAGCACCGGCTTCAACAGCCTTTTCGGCAAGATATCCATCGAATTGTAATCGGTGACCTGCAAAGGCATCGAGTTCAAAATTATACGATTTTCCGCTCGGTAGAAACACACGCATGTGGTCGAGTCGATGCAGTTGAATTCGATCTGGAAAGTCGAAAGATTCTTTCAACCATTCATGGTCATCAATGCCATGAAATGTTGCAACTACTTCTCCCCAATTGGGAATGCATTCTCCACACTGAGCAGGATTGCCAACGATTGCTCTTCGTTCGAGAATTAACACATCGATTTCATCTTCAGCCAATCGCTGGGCACATGTCGTTCCTGCAGGGCCTGCACCGACGATTATGACCTCTCGGTGCTCAGTCTTCATCGCCTCACCTCAAGAATATCGGTTGTGGACATTTTCAGCAACTTGCATGAGCAAGGATTTTGCCATCGATGTTGGGAATTTATCCAGTTCATGGATGGCTCGCTCAAGGTGAGTAAGCATCAATGATTCCGCGTATGCAATGGAATCTGAGGTTTCCAGCAAACCCATCAATTCATCCCAAAGACCGTCGTTGAAGTTGTTCAGGATATCGGCTAGATGACGTCGTCGTTCACCATGAAGAAGGGTTAGAGCATGAATCAAAGGCAACGTCATCTTCCCTTCGATAACGTCTTTTCCTCTCGGTTTACCCATTCGTTCATCACCATGAAGGTCAAGAAGATCGTCCTTGAGTTGGAACGCAATACCTAGTTCCATTCCGAATCTTCCAAGCGCTTGTATCTGTTCAGTTGACGCACCTGCAACTATACCTGCACTTTCACAAGCGGCTGCAAACGGACCTGCTGTTTTTCCTTTAACGATCTGAAGATAATCTTCTGGAGAGGTGGACAAATCAAGAATATGATCAAGTTGTTTAAACTCAGAGATGGCGATGTTTGCACAAGAATCTCGAATCAAATCGATGCACTCTTTACTGTATCGGCCGCTTAGGCCATAACCGTGAACAAAGAGCCAATCTCCTGCAATAATGGCTTTTGGTTGACCTATTCGCTCATGTAATGTTGTTACACCTCTGCGAAGTTTCGCAGCATCGTTGATATCATCGTGAATAAGTGTAGCCGTGTGAATCAATTCAGAGGCTAGGGCAAGATCCATGATTTCGTCCAGATCCTTTCCCCCAGCAATTTCGTAGCAGAATATTCCGAGCAAAGGCCGGAGTCTTTTTCCACCCGACAACAAAATCTCACCTGAGATTTGAGCCACTTCGCCAGCTCCGTTGTCAATTTCACGCTGAATGAGTGACTCAAGCGCTAAGTTGACTTTCTCTCGAAGACCTTCGAGGCGAAGAAGTTGCGCTTCAGGAATTGCTTGCACAGTACAGTCTACGGGGGTTCCCTTCTTAATGAGTGGTCTACGCCCATAGACTGCTGAGGGCCCCTTAGCCGAGGTGAGAAGATGGACAGTGAGCGTTTAGTGTTCCTTTCGACATCATCTCACGGTGACGGTGTACGACAACAAGTCGAGAGAGTCTTAGAGCAACGCAGTAAGACGTTTGATGCCGTCTTACGTCAAACCCCGGCCATTGAGGATGCAATCGCCCTACTCGCAGATGGTGTTGGTGATTTGGTGGCCATGAGCCCTCAGAACTGGATCGATCATCAAAATGATGACATCGCCATCATGGGATTACTCTCGCGCCGAGAACCCACTTGGGTCCTGGTAAGCGATGATAAGCCAGAGTATCTGGTTAAGAACGCCCGAATCGTTTGTCACCATCCACTTTTACAACGGCAAATGCATCGTTTACGTCAGGATTTGGATCTTTTGATGAAAGATGAGGTTGAACTAGGTGAATCTGAATTTGATTCTCGTGAGGAAATTGAACAACTCGAAGCACTAAGGACGGAAGGAACCATCGATGGTTACGTGGTTAAACGCTCGCAATACAATCTGCTTTCGAGTAAAACTCGGCGACACACACTTGGCTTGCACAAAGGATCTCCAGAACGTTCTCATTTCGTCCCACCTCCATTGAATGGTTTTACACTTCTTGTTGGACGCATTGGTTTTCCGAAGCATAAGATTGAGCATATTATCGATCCGTCGGCAGAATTTGCTTATCGAATTGAATCTGCACTGCTTGAGAGTATACCTAGCGATCTAGTTGAATTAACAGGAATTCATGTTGAACAACGAGGAGTAGGTACAATTCTACGTGAGGCGAAAAGGAATAATGATGATTGGACCATGACTGCAATGATTAATCCTGAAAAGAAGGTACGAGATTCTAGTACTCGTGTTGAAATGAGAATTGAGACACTGAGTGTTGATGGTAAAGTTAGCGCTTGTGCTGAGCAGATCGGTCCAATCGAAAAGCATCGTGTTGCTATGATCAATCTACTTCAAGAATGGGGCAGTATGTTGACAACGCTAACATCTGAGCATGCGGCTACAAATCGCAGAGTGTGGAATATGCCCGATGAGTTCCATGAGGAACGACCTGCAATGATGCATCTTCATTCCGATGAATCAGAATAACCGAGTTGACGTCGGGCTTCCTCAAGGGCTTCTTCGCTTCGGTTTTCACCAACCAAGACTATTTCAAATCCATTTTCAGTGAGATATTTTTCCAATTCGATGAGAGCAACATCTGGATTCGGATCACACATATTTGCAATGATTTCATCGATTTCTCTCCCCGTTGCTTCCCATCCGCCAGCAGCCTTCTGCAATTCTATTGCAAAACGTTCAACAATTTCAACTGCAGAACGACTCGGAGTTTGTGCTTCTCTCAATGATTTTGCAACCGTTTCGTGTTGTTCGCGAAGTAGTTGAATTTCGGTAAGTGTTGATCTTAGGATCTCACGAAACTCCTCGATATTGTTATTCTTTGAATATTTACGATGCGCCTTTTCCAATTTACTGCTGATTGAAGATGCGCCCGCTGCAATAGCTTCCTTGGCTTTGACCGCCTGAATAATTGCTTCACTTGCAAGTTGAATCCGTTGACTCAAGGTATCGTTGAATCTACGAGTTTCATCTGCTATATCTCGGCGGACAATTTCACGGAGCGTATTGCCCAATTCATTGGCTTCTTTGAGCATGCTTCGTGCGGTTTTTTCAGCGGTTGCCATTCATTCACCATAGGGTTCTGAATGTCGAACGTGTTTCAAGGTTTAGCCTAATTCAAGCCAAATGGAGGTTATCTCGCATTGAAAATTCGGACCAGAAATCGGCTTATTGATGCTGATTGGACGGCGAAACCACATATACTGTAAGGAAACAACGATGCATAGGTGAAGTGATGAGTAATCGTTCGAGTCTCTTGTCTGAACTCTATCAGGCGCGTCTTGAGGACCTCAAAGAGATAGCATCAGCCTATGGGCTTGCGAAAAATGGATCTGTTGAGTATCTTCGTGCCCAATTGATTCGTGACCTCATATTACCCGAATGGGATTTGACATTGGATGGCTTGAATAATATCTTGAACAGCGATCTTGGAAGTCTTCTTGGCGTCTTTGGAATCAAGAAGACGGGATCACTGCGAACACGCCGCCAGCGCCTTTATCTACACCTGAATCACGATCCCAAACAACTCAAAGAAGAAAAGCTTGACAAAATGACGAAAGAGGAATTACATGCATTGTGTAAAGCATTGGAACTACCTCGTTCGGGTAACCGCCAAACACTTTTGATACGTGTCGCTGGAGTCCTTTCCGCACAACATAAGAACTGGGGAACGATCAAGCGTTCTCTCAAACGTGGCGGCGGCTCGGTTGAGATACCTATGCCAGAAGACTCCGATGAGGAACAAACTTCCCAATCACAATCTATTGAGAAAAAGGTGGAGACATTTGTCAGTGATCACCCTGAAGGATGGACGTTCGAAGAAGAATCTGAATTGATTGAAACAATGGAAGAGGAAGGTCTCGACACTTCTCTTTCCGATGTAGCATCTTCTATAGAAGAAAGCCTAACTTCGCATGTGATGGATGTTGAGCAACCAGTTCCTCCAATGCTGCAAGAACTTTCATCCGAAGAACCAACCCTTGAGGAAGAGGCTGCATTATTGGAAATATCTTCACGCAGAGCAGAGGTTGAAGCAGCAGCCAGAGATTATCTCTTGGTCGGAAGTACAACCGATTTGGATGACATGAATTCCTTCATATCAAGCCTATCAAATCATGGATTTTCAGTTGAATTGGCAAGGGTTCAAGATGCGATTAGAACAATTATCATGGAGACTGCATATCGCTCAGAACAGGAAAAAAATGCGCTATCGAGCAAACCGGGGTCATGGTCCGAACGAGAAGCCATCCGGTTGTTTGAACAGATGCGGCCACAATTGCGTGAGAGAATTCCTGAAATTGTTGCAGGACGTAGAGAGAACCTAGTACAAGCGCGTATGGAATTTGAGGAAGAAGCGAGAAGTCTTGGTTTAGATTTGAGAAGTCCAGCCGTTTCGGGACGCTTGCATGCCTTGTTTGATCTTCATCTTGAAATTAGTGAGGCCGAGGAATTACAAGATCCTTCAGCTGCTCGAAGAAATCGTATGCTTCGAATTCTCTACCACGGTGCAGTCCACCTTCCTGATGAAGTACGAAGGACTATTGAACGTCTTGAGAGAAATTTACCTTCCTTTGAATCGCTTGTTGAAACAGTACTTGAATCGAGCGAAGGAGATTTCTCAGAAGCACAACAGGGTCTAATCATTCGATTCCTTGAATCAAAGGGATATCTTGTCAATACGTCAGAATTACGTCCTCGAGTATTAGCTTGTGCTGGAATCGTTGGAACCGAACTTGGATATTTGACTCCAAGCCAAATTCCACGTCTAGCACCAGGGATTCTTGTAAGTGATGAGCAGGTAGATGCTATTGTTGCAGAACTCAAAGCACTTGCTGCAACATTCAAGCCTCAAGAAGCTGAAGAGGAAGAACCTGAAATGCAGGTTGCAGAATCTGTTGCAGATGCTTCTGACCGTGTTGGCGGTGTTAGAGGACAAATCGACCGAGTCGATTCTCTATTGTCACGTCTTAGATTGCAAGATGATCAGTGATTATTCTGAGCATAGAAGTTCTGAATGACCGTTGTTACTGATTGGATGTCAGTAATGTCTCGTGCGATCAAATCTTCGATAATTTGTTGGCGTTGATGGACATGCTTCTCAAAGATGTCTGGAGATACGCCAGCAGCACGACAAATAACTTCACGGAGATTGGAAGGGATTCCAGTTTCTTCGATTTGGTCGGTTGATGCATTGTATTTCCAAATAGTATTCAATCGAGGCTTGGATCCCTCCATACCTGCAATCTCGGCCACTTCTGTAATCTTACGGGCAGTTTTTCCATTGACGTGAAGTCTTGCTTGGATAATGATGAGATCAAGACCCGTGAGCATAATCGGTGGAACATTCATTGGTGGATTGATCATTCTTGTGACAGTTTCTTGAGCAGTATTTGCGTGAAGGCTACCAAAGGAACCATCGTGGCCTGTATTCATTGCAGTCAGTAATGTTGCAGCCTCAGGTCCGCGAACTTCTCCCACAATGATACGATCAGGACGCATACGTAGGCTTGACTTTAGGCAATCGTTCATATCGACTTCAGGAGTTCCATCAGGACGCTCACGTCTTGTTTCCATTCGTAACCAGTGATCATGGTAAACTTGCAATTCAGCAGTATCTTCAACCGTTAGGAGACGACGATCCCAAGGAATGTACATGCCGAGACAGTTGAGAGTTGTGGTCTTACCAGAACCCGTCCCTCCTGCAATAACGAAGTTTGCTGGCCGACTGTCAAGTCCTTCAATCCACACCCACATCATTGCTGCAAGACGGGAATTGACCGTACCGAATTTGACCAAATCTATCATTGTTAGTGGATCCTCCTTAAACTTACGAATGGTAAGTGTTGGTCCATCTGGTGAAACAGGTGGGATCGTTCCGTTAACACGTGATCCATCAGGGAGACGTCCGTCAAAGATGGGAACCATTCCAGGCCCATCTCCGAGTGGAACATTGGTAAATGCTGCAATATTTTTAGCGATTTGAAGACCTGCTTCATCGTTAATCCAAACATTTGTACGGCACATTCCGTGCTTTCTATGCGCAACTTTGACGCACTGTGTTCCACCATTATACATGACTTCTTCCAGATTATCGTCTTCGAATAAAACAGCAAGATCGCCATGTGGGTTTGGAGCCACGTTACCTTCGACATGATAAATCGGTGAAGGATGATTTGATTCAGTGTAAATGGTTACATTTCCATATTGTTCAATAATTTGTTCAGACATGTTTCAACCTCCGATAAGTTTGGTAGCACCCAAGAAAATAAACATCGACATTGCCATCCAACCCGGTACAAACCACATCGTGTCCCGCATACGGCCAAGCATACGTCCCGAGACAGCAACACCAACAGCACTCGCAATTGCGAAGAATAAACTGAATGTTGAGAGGAAACCTTCGATTTGGAAACCTGATGAGGCTGGAGTAAAGAGTCCAACAAGGAATCCAATCAAGCCCGGCAAACCGATGCAGACGAATAAGATGATGAGGATGCCTCGTCCTTGAAGTTCAGACTCCCTCTTGTTCATAAGATCGTTAAGGCGTTCATAGTCCATCGAGAGATTCATCAATATCTCTTGCAGTGGAGCATTTTGTTCAATTGCAGTTTCTAGTAAATGCATCACTCTTTGAACCTGAGATGAACGTGTTTTTGTTGCAAAACTTGAGAGTGCAGCATCGAATGAACTCGAGTGGCTTTCTTTGAGAGTTTCTTCAAGAAGTGGACCAAGTGGAGCAGGTGCTGTTTTTGCTTGATGTTGCATAGCTTCCTGTATACCAAGTCCTGCTCCGACTTCGTCGGACAAGCCTTCGAGGAATGAAGGGAGTGCGTTTTCGATTTTGCGTCGTCGAATACGTTCTCGGATTGGTGGAATTCCGCCTCCAATCATACCAAGTCCAAGAACGCCAAGCATCAGCATCATCGGTTGATTGCTAAAGGATTCAAGGAAACGGAATAGCATAATATCACAATCCAGGATCCTTCGTATGGGTTTTGATACCAATCATAATCATTGCAAAGAGTGTAAAGAAGAGGCCAATGTTGACGACAACATCGATAGTTGATTGTTCAGGCATGCTGAAGAATGAACCCATGTCTCCAACCAATTGTGGGAATAGTCCGAGAACTGCGAGAATAATTGGGCCGATCATACCTATGGATAGAAGTGATTCCGGAACGCCACTCAAATCTTCAATGTATTTTTTCACATCTTCAGTACGTTCTTCTTCCATTCGAGATCCTTGCTTTTTGAGTGTCTCGATGATGTCGGTATTTTGTGTGATGTTCATGTGCATAATGTTGAGTAAGCGGCGATAACCTTCAGTCTCAACCTTTCCCATGAGGGATTTGATTTCTTTTGCAAGAGGCCGTCCACCCTTGCGAACCTTGGCCATCATATCATTGAAATCCTCTGAAATAATCCCGTATCCACCTTGTGAAATACTATGAACGGTTGCTTCCAAACCAATTCCTGATGACATGAGAACGTCCATTGCACGAATAACGTAGAGAACTTCACGCTTTTCGTCAAGTTTTCTCATGCTTGTCCACCTCAAATGACATCTTCAATGAGCTCGAAGACAAACTTCTCTGTTGATCCCTCATATTCGAGGGTTGCAAAAATGACCTTGACATCACGTTCTTCAAATGGGTCGTGAATGAACGGTTGTCCAGTACGGAACATCTTCAAAATCTTCTTGTAATCATCAACTGACAAAATGCCGCGTACTGTGTAAATGGTTGATTCAGCGCCTTCATCGTGAAGATTATCGCCTTCTCCGCCGCGAATAATTGTTCTTGTTAATCGTCGCGCAATTTTGACATCAATGTCCGCATTTGGTATACGAACCCAATCTGCTGACCCCGTTCCAGTTGCCGGTCGAATGAAGAAATCCATGCCTGCCATATTGACCCCTAATTGCTTGAGGGCGGGGGCAAGATTTGAATGTAATGGAACAATTCGTTCAAGCAACAATCTTGAACCAACCAAATCGAGGTTCATGTAACAAGCCATCATCGCTCATGCTGTCCAGTTCTGCTTCCGATTGTTCGCGTGTAAATCCACGTGCTGCAAGGTTGCGCACCAATGATTCGAAATCCACACCCTCTCCGTTATCCATTGCTTTGATGCACTCAAGAATCACGCCTTGGAGATCTTCATCGGCATCGCCTGAATCTTCATCGGAAGACGGCTCAGAGAGTTTGAGGGCCGGGGGGGCAGTCGTAGCAGCAGCTATTTTTCCTTCAGCGATATCGAGTGCTTGCATGACATTAAGGCGATATCCTTCGGTATCGATTTGGCCATAATGGGTTTGAGCAGACATAAGTCCATCAACCATTTCAGGACGAATTCCTGCCGAGAGCATCGCTTCTTTTGTCGGTTCGCAATTCAATGATTTCTGATGTTGATCAAGTCGTTCAAGGGTTGCAGCACATGCACGAACAAGCCATGAAGCATACCGGTCACGAGAAACAATAGCTGCCTCTTCGGGACGTAGCGAGGTGTAAACAGCACCTTCATCGGTCTGATACCACCGTGCTTTCGCAGTCATACTGAGAAGAATAGGTTCTCCAGAATCGACTTTATCGAGCAGTTTGATAGTGAATTCACGCATTGATTCGGATGCATATTCCCCGACCGAGAAGTAATACAGTCCAGAGGGATCACGTAATTGCCCTTGGTACATCTGTGAACCATTGCTCGTTTCACGTAGTTCAAGTCGTTCAACGAGGCCCGATACAACGACACGATTGACCTTGGCACCAAGTTTTGTAATGACATAGGTTGGATCAAATTCTCCTGAACCCTTCTCGTTTAGGGTTGATTCACCGAATTCAGAAGCGAGCATAATCCATGCAGGTTGTCGTTGAATTTGTCGTGATTGTGCCATCATTGCAACCCCCATTGTGTACGTAGTTCGGTCGCTATCAAACCGGTATCTGATTCAACGAATGTTGCCCCATCACACAAAATCATCGCTCCTTGGCCGTCGTTGATTATTCGTCCAGTAACATCTAGTTCACATCCGAGCAACGAGTCCCTAATTTTTTGGACATATGCCATCGATCCGTTAGCTTGAATTTCATCGACCATTGTAGCATGGTCTGTCTTAAGAAGTTCTAATGCAGCATCTTTTGCCACCAGAAGAGCACATGTAACCGCCTTGTCATCAATGACCAAACGAAGACGGACATCCTCGTTTCCTTCGACATCACCGTGTTCAAAGCATTGTCCTTCACGTAATACCCGGCGACATTCGGGACAACGCATTATCGTCCCTGAATCTTCTCGTACGGAAACAATTGTTCCACGTGTTGCGATACCGACCCTACTTGCTCCGGATACAAGCTCATCGAGTGGGACTTCAATCTTCAAGTTCTCAAGGTCCAGTTCTCCCTCCCATGGAGTTTCTTCCAGAATCGTCAATTGTTCTTCACGATCGATGGTGATGTCTGGAATACCTTGCCATGCACGTACGCGTGCATCTGTGATACGAACGGTCATTGGCAGTGATGAATCATCGATTGGCAAATCGGTCCAGGCACTGACTCTGCACTGTCCTGTTGGATCTGCGATCTGCCCTGACCAAAGATGCCGTTCTTCACCATCTTTTGTGAAGGTTCTTTTCTCCCATGAAGTGATACTGACAACGATCTCAACATCTTTTGAACCGTCTCGCAATGTGCTAATGGTTGATGCCATCCCTTGTTTGAGCGTGTCTGTATTGGCAAAATTTGCGTCGTGGAATGGCTCGATCTTGGTCGTTCGACCGAAATTTAATTCTGGCGTGTCTCTGAATGTTTTGACCTGCGCTCCATCGATCTTCAAGAGCGATCCTAACTCATAATCAAATGGCTCCCAAGATAGGAATCCTATGGCGCCTGATTCGTCTGCAATTCTGCCACGGACTACATCGATGCTTCCGCTACCATCACGACGGTGAATTTGATCGGCTCGAGAGGACATCAGGCGCCCAACAACACAGACGTATCCATCGCTTGGAAGAGCAGAGATGTCGATCGGCTCACCCGGTGCAACGACAGGGCGAGTCCCTTCACGAAGAACTGCGATGCGAGAGGATTGGTTAATGTTCAAAGACATGCGTCCTTGGTACTCATTGACAGATGCACCTTCAATGCGAACCACTGAACCGGGTGTGATGTTGCTATTGTTGCCCCAATCTTTGTATTCCCAGCGTGTGCGTTCCTCATTTCCTTCTTGCCAAGGATCGTCTTCGAGAAGACCAAACGCAATGGATTTTGATTCACCGCGTATCATTTGTTCACGGACATTGTGCGAGACGATTTCAACCTCGATCTCGATATCACGATCATCGGCTTTCAATTCAGACAAGCGGTTAACTTTCTTGGTTGGGCGGTTGGATTGGCCCGAACTCTTTTTTGTTGCAGGAGTCGCATCAGATTCACTCTTGAATCTGCGGACAATGGAACGAATCGCATCCTGTGGAGGGATGAAGAATTCTTCCTCGTATTTTTGGAATGCAGATTTGACAGCTTCACGATCTACGCCGGGACATTCCTGCAGTACGGCGGCAATGTGATCATTGTAACGATCCTCATCGCTCATTTATTTCACCCCCGCCAGGCGTGTTGTTTTGATTGAGCCTGTGCGGAGAACAGGCGACGGGCTTTTGTGCGGATTGGTGAAGACGATACACTCCCATGACCTCCATGGAATCAATCAAGAATGACGAGGGGTGATAAACAATACCCTCTGTAATTCAGGCTGGATTAATGCGCATTCCTTGTGAGAAGAGGATGTCTGAAAGATGGTTACTTCCAGTACTGGAGACTCCATTCTCTGTTGAAGGAATACCAAGTTGAACTCCCGTAGAGATCGCCTTGAACAGATTACCAGAAACCCCAGCTTGTTTCAAAGACCCCTGTATCTCCCCATTTTCTACTTTGAGAATTGTACTAGTTGTTACTGAGAAATCTCCGCTCGTTGGATTTGCGGTATGTGCTCCCATCACACTATGAACGATGTATCCATTATCCATTGTCTCGATCAGTTCGTCCCGAGTCTGTGATTTCATCGAAGATAGTAGTTGAACATCTCCACAACCTGTTGTTGGGGGGGACATATGACTTCCTCTTGACGCGGAACCGGTTGTAGAAGCAGCATCGATTCGTCCTTCTGCTACATTCTTTGCAGCATCACGTGTCGACCAAATCATTTTCTTGAGAACACCATTTTCGACGATGGTATGGCAAGAAGTTGGAACTCCTTCTCCATCTCTGGTGGATGAAGCGAATCCTCCTTCCAATCGGCGATTATCGAGCATAGTGAGGTGTGAGTCAAGAACAAGTTCGTTCATTTTCTCAGACCAAAATGATTCTTTTCGAACCATTCTTTCTCCAAGAATCGAAGGACGGATGATGTTTGAAAACAGAGAACTGATTCCTTGAGGAGTCATCAATAATGGTGTATCCACTGGCTGTGTTTCAACCGATATTGGATCACGAGTTTTCTGTGCCCATTCGACCGCCATTGGAACGCAGGATGGAATACCTTCCATGAGTTGTCGTGAAGAACAACTTTCCCATGAACTCGTCATTTGGCCATTCTCTTCAATCGAAACTTGGACGCCAAGGCCATGCGAAGTAGTGATTCCTGATGCTTCAACACCTTCACTGGAAAGCATGACGTTTGCTTCCGCACCAATGCCCACGCCTCCACCGATGACAACTGCTCGTTTATCCAATGATGCAACCTCAGAAATGATATCATCACCTTGCATCAACAAATCTTCTGCAGATAGGCTCAGAATCGCATCATCGCTCATGCCTTTAACAGTTCCAGCCTTTGTAGCATTAGGTAAGGTGAAACCCTCGATTTTCGGGCTGGCTTTTGCAATCGAAGATGCTTCGGAAACGGCATGCTCTGCTCCACTTGGATCGACGAGGTGCGCATAACCGTAGCGTCCATCTTGTAAGACTCGAACACCAAAGCCACCCTCGCCTCCTCCTGAAGCTAGAGAAATTCGCCCTGCTTCAATATCGAGAGAGCGTCCATATCCTTGCGATGCTACGATTTCCCATTCTTGAATGCCTTGTGTTTCACATTGTTTCGCGATTACTTGACAACCTTCGAGAAGGCGATCGATCGCATCATCAGGAATCATTGGTCATCCCACCAATGCTTCACGAATACGCATGATTGGGCCACCGTCACCGACAGGAACGGTTTGACCCTTTCCACAGAAACCAGGGCTTGCAAGTTTTGCATCCTTTGTCAATCCATCAACATCGTTGAGAATTTGTAGCGTAAGTCCACTGACACTGACGTCTCGAAGAGGAGTTGTAATTTCTCCATTCTCAATTAGATAAGCTTCTTGTGCAGCAAATTGGAACGAACCTCGGCCAGTATCGACTTGCCCACCGCGTGAACCACATGCATAGACGCCATATTGGATGTCTTCTGCAAGTTCGTCGATATCTGTGTAGGAACCCCCCATGATCATGGTGTTTGACATTCGAACGAGTGGGTGGTGCAGGCCATCTTGTGCACGGGCTCCAGCATTGGGTTCGATACCAAAGTGATGGGCTGTCTCTCGATGGTTGAGATAGTCTGTGAGAATGCCGTTCTTGATGAGTGTCTTTTCACGTACGTCGAGGCCTTCATCATCGATTGGATAGGCGCCATAACCACCACGCATGTTTGGATCGTCAACAACAGTCACGATGTCATTCCCTATTTTTTGGCCAAGCTTTCCATCAAGACATGAATCTCCAGCAGCAACAAGGTCTGCCTCACATGGGTGGCCGAGTGCTTCGTGAATGTAGACGCCTGTCAAATCACGGTCAGCAATGAGTGGAAGTTTTCCACTTGGAGCACGTTCTGCCTTGAGTAATCGAAGTGCAGAAATTCTTGCATGTTCGCCAAGACCTCCAAGGTCACATGCTTCGATAAGTTCTAGCCCACCTTCTCCTCCATGCCTCATTCTATAGGAGACTGGGTCGCCGCCATCTCGGGCAGTAACCATGCCGTTGACCATAGAGCGCTGGAAGGACCATGTGCGGTCCATGCCTTCTGTGGTGAGGAGTTCAGTGTGGAGATGTTCATCGGACCAACCACAAGCAACAGAGATAATGCGATCATCATCGTTGGCAGATGAGTGAATGCTTTGGAGCATGTCCAGTTTTGTTTGAAGATCCGTGTTTCGAACATCTTTCTTTGGTCGCCAATGAATCTCATCTTGAAGGACAGGGATTTCAGCAAGTTGTATTGGTTTTGAACCACTTGGTCGTCGAGCAGCAACTGCTCGTGCAAGTTTGACAGTCGATTCAATTTCATTAGGAATATTGGAGATGTCTGTTGTTGAATGAACACCCCAAGCTCCATCTGCAAGAATCCGTAGTGTTGCACCAATCTCTTGACCAGGTATAGCATGTTCCAATTGGCCGTCTTTGAGACGTACCGAGGATGTCGTCTCAGCCATTAATCGGATCTCTGCATAGGTTGCACCAAAGTCCATTGCTTGCTCTAAGGCATTGTTCATTCGAGTTCGGTCGAGATACTTCGTCGAGCGGCTGTGGTCGGGTGCATGTTGTGATTGGATGACCATGCTTCGCCAAGGAGAGGGTGGTGTTTGAAGTCTTTGCTCAACTCACTTTTTCTTTGTAACAATACTATTACTATTGGTAACATATCTGTAACCTTTGAATTAAGAACATCCTTCAACCTTGCATTGTTGTGAGCAACGAATCGAATCAGAATTGCGACCCACTCTACGGGAAGGTCGATGCACTTCTCGAGCAGTTGACTAAGTCCAAATCGTTGCACATATTGATGATTCTTGAGCGAAAAAATGCACCACTTCGGTTTTCAGAAATCAAAGAGCGAGTTGACGCATCATCAACCACCGTTTCACGAAGATTAGGAGAACTCATCGATTTTGGATTGATTCAACGGACAAAAGTTGATGACTCGGTAAAAACATTCGAATACGAAATTTCGGAGTATGGGAAACAATTGAGCCCAATTATGCAGTCGTTTTACGATTGGGTTAAGCAAGGAAATCAGGATTGAATTCATTGAGAACTACTTACATCAGCAAGTAAAATGTGGCCAATAAGCGATGCTTCAATTCGGTTTGAATCGATACCATCATCGAGGGCAATACCGAGATTTTTTGCACCAGCAATGTTGATTTCCAATGTTGAAGATGTTTGAGATAATCCAAGGTTTGTCAATAGTTGTCCCGCGTTTTCATCCATGGTTTGCGTGTCCGTAGTGGAGTTTTGATCCGGAATATGAAGAAGCCAACCTGATGTTGCCCCGTTTGGAAGGCCAGCACGTTTGAAAGCCTCTGAAACATTGTGTGTACCTGCTAGGACACGGAGGAATTCAGCATCTAGAGAACGTGCTTGGGCCGTTCCTCGATCTGTGTTTCTATTGCTTACAGTTGCTGCAGTCCATAATTGGCGAGGTGTTTGTGCAACATCGGAGCGGCAAAACACCCAGCGCTGGTTTGGTACAATTTTCTGAAACGACTGAACGAACGATTTCAATTCAAGTGGTTCTGAACTTTCCCATGACCAACAAGGAAACGTCTCCCACATTGCAACGCCCTGCTTCATCATGGCTCATCAAGTCTACGCCCAATCTTCACCGTCGAGGGGCATATCATCACTTCGTTTCTTAACCGGAGCCTTTCCATCTTCACGTTGAACAACCTTCTTGACTTCAGTTATGATGTTGCTAACAAGTTTTGGACCCCAACCCCTCCATGAAGCAATCTTCTGCTGATCATTGCGAGTCATTGCAAGAACATCCTTCGGAGTACGAATTCCAATCAAGGCAAGAGAACGAGCACGCTGGCGGCCAACGTGGCGAATTTTCACGAGTTTCAACAAATCGGGTTTACATCCATGTCGAACACGTTGTCGGAGCGTATCTAGATCGGAAGATAGTTGAGCAAGTATTGGCATATGTTCATCCGCAAAGACATCATCGGTCATGAGAATTTCACGACCAGCATACAATAGCCAACCCATCAGATCAACACGGTGATGTACATCGCCAGGTGAGACATCGAGTTGCTTCTCAATTTCCCGCATGGTTTCTTCTTCAAACCAATGTTCAAGACACCATGCTGATTTCACAAGCCCGAGGTGTCTTTCCTCGTATGGAATATCGTAGAGTAGTTCATCTTCAACAGCTGCTGCCTTGAGTTGTAAATCCGAACCGATTGTAAGATCGGCTGTCTTGGCCCATAACGATGCGAAATCAGGGGTGCTGCAAGCGAGATGGGTCAAGCTGAATTCACTCACAACCCCATCTTGTCGAACAATTCTTCGAACTGCACGACGCATGCCTGTGCGTAGAATCGATGCAGACAGAGGGTCGAGGTATAATTGAGAAACCCTCTCTCCCATCGGAGTTGCCTCATATTTCATTGCCGGCGGTTCGCCAAGAGTTTCATTCCATCCACCAACATTGTTCAAGGAAGTAGCGGAAACAAAACCGAGAGAAGGTTTGCTGTGCGAGGAAGGGAGAGGTACTTTTACCCGTTCTTCTCGAAGAGAAACACCACCAGAATCTTGAGCAACATTGACCCAAATGGGGATATCATCATCCCATGTTTCATCTTCATCGATCGCACGATCTTGTCTGCGTAATTCATACGATTCATCAACGCCTAAACGCCGCAAAAAGCGTTCTTCAACCAACCAATCAAGCATTGAATCGAGTCGTTCTTGAAGTTGCGAGTTCGGCATTGTCGTACCTAGGAAGGTGGCGTCAAAGAACGAACCAATCGCTTCACGATGAAGCAAACCTCCTGTGGCAACACAAGACAATAGATGCATACGCATAGCAGGTTCAGCAGATAATTTAGATGAAATATCTTCAATTGGACCAAAGAAGTAGCGTTCGCTAACATCATCAGCAACTTGCCATCCATCCGTTCCTTTACACAACACCCATGCTTCTCCTATAGGGTCATATCGTGGTCTTCCAGCCCTTCCAAGCATCTGATGAACTTCCATAACTGGAAGTGGTCGACTCATCCCATCGCCCCAACGCTTGATGTCTCGGACAAGAACACGTCGTGCTGGAAGATTGACACCTGCTGCAAGAGTTGGTGTTGCACACAATGCAAGAATCGTTCCGTTCTTGAAACCCGATTCGATCGTTTGACGTTGCTTGTGCGTCAATCCCGCATGATGGAAGGCAACACCGCCACGTACGCAATGAGCAAGAAGTTCCCCCATACTGGTTTGGCTTCGTCCTTCAAGTGATTCTGCGAGTTGTTCAAGTTCGATCAAACGCTCTGGTTGTTCCTTCGCAAATCGCTTTTTGACACGTTTCGAAAGTTTCTTTGCTTCGGATTGGGCACTTCTCCTAGTGCCAACAAAGACCAAGACTTGACCTCCTTGCTCAATCGTATCTTGAACTACTATCCACGAAGGATGGCTTAATGGCCCCTCGAGATGGCGTGGAGGTGAAAGTTTCTGTTGGGTGGAATCCAATGAAGACGATTGAATTTTGCGAGGTTCCAAATGACGGTCGTGCAATGTAGCGTATTCGAGGTCGACTGGACGCCAATCGGATTGAACCAAAGTCGCATCGAGCCATTGGGCAAGAATATCACAATTTCCAACGGTGGCGGAGAGAGCGATCAATTGTGCGTTTGGACGCAAGGTCCGCAATCGCGTCAGATTAATTTCAAGCGTCGGGCCACGAGAAGCATCGTGTAGAAGATGGAATTCATCCGCAACAACCACGGAAACGTTGCTCATCAATTCTGAGCGGGTACGCATAAGCGAGTCCAATTTTTCAGAGGTACAGATGAGAATATCAGAGTCATCAATGTTCTTTGCTTCAGAAGTAGAATCGCCTATACCGAGTCCAATTTTGAGGCCAAGATGGCTTCCAATCTCTTTCAATTCTTCGAATTTCTCACTAGCGAGAGCTTTGAGAGGAACAATGTATACGGCTCTTGAACCAGGGTTGAGGTTCAGAAGTTGATTTAATATCGCTATGTAAGCAACAAGTGACTTGCCTGATGCAGTTGGTATCGCGAGCAATATATTGCTTTCTTTGAACAACGGTTCCATAGACTCAAATTGAGGTGGATGAAGATGGGTAATGCCCCATGTCTTAGAAAAAAATCCTATGGCTTTCTCTGGAAGAGATAGGTTCTGAATCGACCTTTCCTCCTCGCCCATAACCGTAGGTTACGCCAACGGCTGAAAAGGAATGCGCTTGAACTTCGATGCCGACACGCCTAAGACCTTCCACTTTCTACGAAGTTTATGGACGACCAGACCGAACTCCTAATCGAACAACGCCTGTCGGTGTTTTCAGACGAACCTGACCTTAATGATTGGTTCGAAGTGATGTGTGGTGCAGCGATGGCTGTTCTTGGCCTCTTTCATCTGATTACACCCGGAGAATTAGTCGATCCAGATCTTATGCGATGGTTTGCAGCAGCAGTAGTGGCAGCAGGAGCTGTATGGTCTGGACACGGCTTGAAAGATATGGCCGTTAAAGAAATGCGACGTTCTGCCGCAATGATGGAATTGAGCGCTTCATCGTCATCGAGTGGAAGCGTTGATCATGGTCTTATTCGAGATGTACTTCTCAATCCGGACGCTTACAAAGAATTCCTTACCACTGCCTACGAAGAAGCGTGGGAAGATGGTATCATTACAGAAGATGAACTTGCTGACTTGAAGCGATTCCAAAGTGCTTTGGGAATCAGTGATGAGGATGCTGAAAACATTTCTAAGAAGGCAAAGAAGGCGTCCTCTTCAGAAGAGTGAAGTCCAAATTGAAGTGCTAGAAGCATAATATTCTGCTAACTTTTTCGCCTTTCTTCTACGGTTTTCCTCGTTGAAAACAATCGCTGCACAAACCAGTAAAGTGATCATTGCTACAGGTCCAGAGTGGGTTATGATTCCGTTCGATTCGTTGAGAGCGCTAAATTCAGGGGCATCTTCTGCATCGAATTGATTGGAATAATCGACTTGTAGATCGAGTAAATCAAGTGCACAGTCGCACAATGTAACTGTAATCCTCTCTGGATAGAGGGATGTTTGCAATCGCTTCCAAGAAGAATCATCGATTCCGGCAGGACGTGTTGACCATGTAGGAGAGGATATGGATCCAAACGATGATGTTTCGATCATCGCAGTTTCAATGTGATAGATTGAATTCATTGGTTTTTCATCGACAACGAGAAGTGCCTCAAGCATCATCAAATCAAGAAGAAGAGCGCGCGTAGAAATGATGGAAAATTGAACGATTTGTTCATCCAATCCGTCAACAAGTCTACCGCTTCTCGCTTCAGAAATTTGGTTGAAAATCAGTTGATCAAGCCGTATTTCATCCATTCCAACAATTTGTAATTGCCATCTTCCATCCTCTCTCTGATAGGCGGAATCAATTTCTAACCAGAGATTGAATGATTCACCGTCAAGAATTCCAAATGTTGCACCAACGTGCTTTATCATCGTTGCTTCAGGTGTTGCAGGGCTTGATACATCCCACAATTGCTGCACCCTCTCCTCCAAGAGTTGGTCCAGTGTCCATTCGGAATCGGATTGTATTTCATTAGCCATGGTCCAAAGAGGACTGATGACTCCACTCAAGAACAGTAGAGCAATTGACGGAACAAAGACAAATATTCGCAGTCGTTGTGAGGTTGCTGATCGATAGAACTGAGCCCCAAAAAAGATGAGAATTCCAATGATTGGGAAAAGAAAGATTCCACTTTGAGGAGCCAATTCTGTATCTTCACCAGTTGAAAAATCGAAGAACTGTGCTTCATATTCGACCTTTCCCTCAAATTCAGAAGCATCGGTAGGGCCAGAACTTTCTACAGCGTAAACACCGCTCCAAATGTAAGGTTGGAATCGATCGCTTTGACCATTCAAACAAAATACATAATCTCCAGGATCGAGTGCTCTCCAACGATAATTGGTCAAAACCTCATCACCTTCTGCTTTGGTAATGATTTCAGGAGCTGCAACCTGTAGACCCCCAGCAGTTCTCAATCTATGCACACCATTGCTCTGTTGCAACTCTAGTGGAACATCCTCCCATTGGATCAGAATCCGCATGATTTCATTCGATTCAACATTGAAAGACCAGCAATCCGAATCATCACCGACCAGCGCCCCATAGTGCACATCTTCAAGCGATGTTGATTGTGGTTGTAAAGCACTTGAAGGTTCATCAACATCCTTTGATGCCACGTTTTCAGACCATGCGATGTCAAGTTCGATGAATGATGCTCCTCGAAGATGCAACTCCCAAGTCGAAGGGCGATCGACAGTGAAAACAATGCGTGCGCGGACTACATCTTCAGGCCACAGTAACCTTCCTTGCTCAAGATTTAATGGTTCATCCACCCATCTGTGGCCCGTTTCTCCATTTGATGTTGGAATCACAGATTGCTCAGATTCCAGTGTTGTTACGCTCGATCCAATGATAAGTTTCACTTCTATTTCAGGAGTGTAAACGCCTATTGCATCTCCCTGAACTCTTAAATCGATAAACAACTCATCGATAACATCCGGTAAAACTGCAAGTTCGGTTTGTTGAGGAGTCATCTCAAACTCAATAGTAACCGATTCGGTCATCAATGGATTTGCTTGAACCGAACCAGTGATTACTTCCTCACCTATGGGTACTGACGTCAATTGGCAATCATCATCGGAATCGCAGGAAAAGTACAGTTTTCCTCCATCTTCCTCATCTGTAAGCGATGCATCAACAGGAAGGGGCAAAATGCAGATAAGAATCAAGATGACCGTGCATCGTATTCTCCATTGCATAGATTGACCTCACCACTCCGAGATATGATGACTTGTTTAGTTTGCTTCCTGCATGTTCGCAACATCGAGGAGTATCGATGAACAGATTCTGCATCGATATCGGCGGTTAGCTTTTCGTTTTCGAGGATACTGTTTGTCACATGTTTTGCAAACCCATAGCCAGGTTGCAGTTCGCTGGCGTAGAAACTGTGTGAATTCACGACCTCGTTCCGCTCCAGAAAATGGCCAAAGGCTTTCCAATCGGCGAAAGGTTGTATCATGAAACCTATTTCCTAAGGCGTGAAGATACTCATGGTACAAAACAAATCGAGCATAATCGTTCCATGATTCATTCAATAATTGCGGATGAAGATCGACTGTTTCAACATCCTCGATTTTCAATTCCGTGGCACGAGCCCCTCTTCGAAAGCGAGTTACACCATGACGTTGTGTTGCATTCCTTCTCAATACTGCAAGAGGAATATCTTGTAGTGGTAGGAGTTCTTCTTCACTCCAATGCCCCATCGAAATCATTTGAGAGAGAATATCCTCTTTCAATTCAGCAAGTATCTTTTCCTGCTTTTTGGATGGTTTGGCCATAGTTGTTCCTCAATTCCACCGATGATAAGCAGGATGGCCTTCCTTGACAGCTACAAACAATCCTTTTCCTGTTGCACATACTTTGTCGTTAGCTTTCAATTCCATTCGAACATGAACTCTATCTTCACCGATCTCTTCGGGATAGGCTTCAACGTGTAATTCAACGCCAAGAGGGGTCGGTCGTCGTAAAGAAACTGAATAAGAAGCAGTGACGGTACAAGGTGGTTCATCCAATCCATGCTCATCCATCAGGGCAATGGCAGCAGCCCAATTCCCATGACAATCAAGCAATGTACCTATGATTCCACCATTAACCATTCCTGGAAAGGCCTGATGCTCTTCTGATGGAGTGAATTTTAATTCCAAACCGTTTCCTTTTCGAAAAGAGTCTATTTGTAATCCTTTTTCATTTGCAGGGCCGCATCCAAAACAAATGGATTTGGGAGCATACTGGCGCTGGACTCCGTCTTTCATAGTTGAACGTCGAGATTGAGAGTCAATAGATTATCCCATTGAAACAAATAATTCAATTTATTACTGAAACCGTAATCGCTTGTTCATGCAACAAGGACCTTATGTGCCTATTCAATCCAGTAATGG
>CEVR01061394.1_pt1 | contig 39418 bp, 47 predicted proteins | sample 356541 | NCBI WGS metagenome assembly CEVR01 (sample SAMEA2623734, study PRJEB7988) | marine metagenome | isolation source: saline water (ENVO:00002010), including
CGCCTACGCTCCTCAGTGTCGAGGTAGATGTAGTTGGCCCAGACCTTGAAGGTGGAGCCATCGGAGTACTTGGAGAATTCAGACGACAGGTCAAAATCAAGCCTGCACTCGTGGTACTGAAGGCTGATTAAAGGAAGAGCGAGACCATGGTTCCTGTTAAAGAAGAAAATGAGAGGGAGGTACATCTTACCACCGTTAGCAGAGGGGGTGGTCATCTTACCCCAAGTGAGCTTCTTCGACTCGTCGAGGTAAAGCTCGGAGTAGAGGCGCCACCAGCGCTGGTAGTGCTTGTCAATTCTCTGTCCTCCGATTGACAATTCTACGTCCTTGATCGCACGCTCAGCGGCCCAGTTATCATCGTCGACGTCGCCAGCCGCGACGGCGGAAGTGGGGACAACGGACGCCTTAGCCTTGAGCTCGACGAACATGTCGCCAACGAGATCACCGTTGCGGGCAACGGTGACGGAGACGCGGCCAGAGTTAGCGGGGGTACCGTTAACAGTCTGCTCGATAGTCTCCATAGCGAAGTTAGTGTGACGGCGATAGACCGCCTGGAAGAAAGTTACCTTGGGGTTACCAGTGAGATAGACATCTTGGGCACCGTATGCCACGAGTTGCATAAGACCGCCAGCCATTTTGAGAGTAGTTGTACTATATACAAAGAAAATAATTTTGGGTAAAGTGCGAAATTTCACACATCATTTTTCCTGAACATAAATTACAATGTCCTCTCGTGGTCGTTCTCCTACACCCCGTTCCGAATCTACCGATGAAGCCGTCGTAGACCCCCAGTCTCAGGGCGATGAGGTCGAGGATATCGATCTCGACGACTTCGACGACGAATCCCAAGCGTCTGATTATTCCGACGACTTATCCGCACTCGAAGGACTGTTAGCCTCCACGCTGACGACCCCCGAGGGTGATACCGTGTGTTCGGCTCTAGTTCAGATGGCTCGCCAGATGGAAATACAAAACAAAATTTTAATCAAACTTCTCAATTCTCTTCAGAAGAAAAATGAGGCTTAGAAAAATGGGGCCTTACTATATAAATAAATAAATGTCGGAGCCAATTCACTTCATCGGTGAGGCGGCTAACTACGACGACGCTAATAGTGCCCTGTGGTCCAACCACATTCAAAAATTTTCCCCGGATCAGGTCATGGACATGCTCCTACAATTAGAACATATGTGGAAACTCACCGAAAAAAACGATAAATATATGTCTTATCATGTCGGTTATTTGAATTTTTTTACGAAAGACGAGCTAAGTGATGACGGCCTACCCATCTCCATAGACTTGGAGAAGATTTCGGCTAAACACATGAGAATGCACGACCGTTTGTGTGAACTATATCACCGAGCGGACACACTGGGTATCATGGATCTAGAAGACGATGACGATATGAAAACATCTGTTCGTATTAACCGTCTAATCGATCAAGTTGAAGATGCCTGGCAGATTGTATTCCGTAATGCTCGCATCAGCGATAGGGTAAACAACCCTACATATGTTCCAATAAACCCCGAATCCGACCCTTCTATTTTCAGGACTTCTACGATGAAGAATGTCGAAGAACTTATCCCCTATCAACAAGCCTGTCTCACTGTACTCAAGGATCTCTATGAACGTGAGCTTAAGAGATACAAAGGCCACTGCTGCAAACAGATCATGACGAAAGAAGGTGCATCTACCCGTGCATGGAAGGTTGTGGAAACGATCCAGGACTACGTGTATGGTGTAGGCAAAAAGGAACGTATGTTCGAACTATGGAAGAATCTTACTATGCGCCCTTCTACCCATAACGACGTTATTCGTCATCTCACTAACACGAAAGATATGCAGTTTCAAGATATTAAAAAGGATCGTCATGTCTGGTCGTTTACTAATGGTATTTTTATCGGTAAGGAGTTTGACCCCGAACATTCCGACGAAGAAAATACCATGTACAGGGCTTCATTTTATACATATGATTCCCCCGAATTTAAGGCACTTGATCAAACCGTGGTGAGTTGCAAATACTTTGAACAAGACTTTCCCGATTACAGTGCTGTCGACTGGCGTGATATTCCGACACCCCATTTTGATTCCGTGCTAACTTATCAAGGCTTTGATAAAGATGTACGAGAATGGGTATGCGTTCTAGGAGGACGTTTGTGTTTCGATGTTAACGAGATCGACAAATGGCAATGTATTCCATTTTTGAAGGGTGTGGCCCAATCGGGAAAATCGACACTTATTACAAAGGTTTTCCGAAAATTTTATAACACGGAAGATGTCCGCACTCTCTCGAATAACGTTGAACGTAAGTTTGGTCTCTCTTCTATTTACGATGCATTCTTGTTCATTGCACCCGAGATCAAGGGTGATCTAGCTCTCGAGCAAGCTGAGTTCCAGTCTATCGTCAGCGGTGAAGACGTGTCTATTGCAGTAAAGCACGAGAAGGCTAAATCTATTGAATGGAAAACGCCCGGTATCCTAGGAGGCAACGAAGTACCCGGATGGCGAGACAACTCTGGTAGTATTCTCCGACGTGTACTTACACTCGACTTTACAAAGAAGGTGAAAGAGGCGGACCCCACACTTGATCAGAAGTTGGAAAAGGAACTGCCTATCATCCTACAAAAGTGTGTGCGAGCGTATCTCGAAGTAGCTCAAAAGTACAGGGATGAAACAATTTGGAGCATTGTTCCACCGTACTTCGAACGCGTAAAACAGCAGATTGAATCCGCGTGCAGTCCCCTACTCAGCTTCTTGAACTCTGCACAGGTGGAGATAGATCCTAAGAAGAAGTGTCCACTTCCATTTTTCAAAGAAGTATTTAGCGCTTATTGTATGAAGGAGGGTAAGTCGCGTGCGATTAATGCTGATATCTGGGCAGGACCATTCGGTGAAAGAAATATTACGGTTGAAGTCTTGCCTCCTACGAAGTATACACGCTTCGGTCCGGGATATCCAGACCCTAAAGAAAAGACTGAAAGTAAGAACATTTCATGGGTATTGGGATTGGATATCGTAGATACGACGCCTGTAGACGTAGAAACGGAAACCGATGTAGGTGATGAAAAGGTATCTACATATAGTGATTCTTGCACAAACACAGGGGAGATCTAATAAAAAATTTCTATCTATATTATAACATGGGTATGTTTAATGAATTTGAAAAAAATAACAAGCCATTCACCACCCAAAATCTAGTTAAACATGCACCATATCTATCGAATAATGAACGTAATCGTCTAGCGTTAAATGCTAGACGATTACCTTACAATAACGTATCAAAGAGGATCAGTAATGTTATCAATAAGAAAATAGCCCGCGCAGATTTATCGAGGATGAAGATATCTCCATTGCGAACATCGGTCTTTAACGCTATGGTAAATCTTGAGTCCAATCCGGGTAACTATAATGTAAACGTTACCGAGATTCTCTACAAGAAGCCCATCAAAAGACGCCCTATAGCACCTGGATCTTCGCTTGAAATTGAAGTAAATGCGATTAAGCTGTTATATGGGCGTATGCAGATAGGGGCTAAACACACGTTCACGGTTACTCCCAATGCAAACGCGAAAAATCGTCATCGTTATTTCGTAGCTCAAATTGATGGCTTTACGTTTGAAGGTGGAAAGAAGCATAAGCTACTAGTTAAGATTTATACAAATGGAAAAATGCAAATCGCGGGTGGTATTTTAAACAATAACTCGAGACACCCCGAGATGATCCGAAAGTATATCATAGACAAGTATGCACCCCGTTACAAGTTCTTGTATAACCCCATGAAATATGTAACCCTCGTGGGAACTTTTGAAGCCAACGGTCGCATAAACTTGACGTCTGTGGCGAAAGCATTTAAGAAGTCTGGTAATATCGAATACGAACCAGAACTTAGTCCGGCTTTGAAGATGACGTTCCAAGGATATACGTATCGATTGTTTACATCTGGTAAGATACAGATTATGGGCTCTAAAACTATGAATGGTTTGACTACCGCTTACAACCCCCATGGTATAGAACTTGTTAAGCATCTGCGTGTTATGGGATTACTTACAGGGTTTAAGAACATTAACGGTCCTTCCAGTAAACCTGTAGCCATACGCAAAAATAAGACCGTAAATGTATCTAACGCGAACTCTAAAATAACATACTACAATAAAAAGAATTCTAAAAACGGTAAAAACGGTGTGAGAGTGGGAGTGAGAAAGTGTCTCACAGTAGCTAGACCTAAACTTGTAGCTGTAGCAGAGAAATTGGGTGTAGTCGATATTACAGGTAAAACCACTAAACCGCAAATATGTAATAAAATCAAAAACCGCGTATTTGGTACATATATGGTAAATAACAAACCATGCCTCGCTTATACCAAAGAACAGCTAACACCTATAGCGGTTGCGAGAGGTGTACCAGTTACCGACAGTGATACGGTTGATACGTTATGCAAAAAACTGAAGTTACCTAGACCAACTGAACCCAAGAGGCGTGGGCGGAAGCCGAAGACCGTAAATAAAGTCACACAAAATGCAAACGTGGCTAAGAAGATGGAAAAAAGGCGTCTCACAAATAAAGCTATAAAGGAAGACTTGGAAAAAGAGTATGGTAAACGCTGGCTAAAAAAATATAAGAATGTTATGCCGTCTATTAACGCGGATGTAGCTGAGATCAAAAAACGTATTAACGCGTTAAATCTTAAAAAGAATAAGAAGTCCGGTATCCCATTCAAGGCTAACGTTAATAAGTTAAAGAAGGACTCCGTACGAACATGGAAATTTGAGCGAAAAAAGAAATTAGATAACGCACTCAATAAATTAAACAATAATTTCAGTAAGGAACTCGAAAATTCTATGAACGTGGCCACACCCTCACCAAAGAAGTCGCCCAAGGGGCTTGCACGCTTCCCTAAAGGAACGAAGGTTGAACAATTATAAAGAAAACGTTCGTACGATAAGTAATGGACGATTCTAGAGAATGTTTCTTAGAATATCTCCGAATATACCCTCGAAAAAAGTTTTGTGTAGATGAAGAACCATCTGAATGGAAAAACAGTATACACAAATCTGTTTTAGAGGCTATATTCCGAACTATTTGTGCATACATAAGACATGAACGAGACACGGATAAAGACTGGAAGATGGGTAAACTTGAGAGAGAATACCTATGTTCCGATGATTTTATCGAGGCGGAAGACGAAAAAAAGTGGATAGAAGAAAATAGGGAGACGGACGATTTATGGTTGATTGTTTACATCTTTGATAATGTTCCTAGAATGACTCCGGGAACACATAGACGTGCACTACTCTATTTACTTAACATTTTATATTTCGATTTATAAGCTTATGTGGTTCTGAAATTTGTTTCAAGTGAGCCACGTGATATCTAAAATCATAACCAACGAAAGTTTCCTTTATTTTATCGGATAAAGTATACCCATCGTTTCTATGCGAAACACCTGAACATACGGCAAGGTGTTCCGTCCTCAAAAACAAATCCTCCATCATTAAAAATTCTTTAAGTGATTCCGGTGGCATTTTATCACTTTTCATATTTTCGAACACGCGTTTGGACGCTCCGTTGGAAACATGAAAATACCTAGTCTTAAATCCCAGTATACTTACTTCTTCCCCCTGATTCCTACTCGCGTTATGTAATATTATAAACAAAATGACCAGAGCTAACAACGGGATCATTTATTAGTACCCAACATAATAAAAACGTCGTTAATCTTGTGCAAAATTTTGAAAAGATCGTCTTTCGTCTTCACCCTTTCGAGATCCAAGATTTCAAACTCTACCTGGTAAGACATTGGATCCTCGGAATCCATATCATGCGAATCACCGGATACAATAGTCATATCGATTGATAGGTTCTTGCGAAAAAAGGATACACGTTTTTTAGTCTTTTTCTTATCCATATCACCTTCAATTTCATCAGTCACGGGAGTCTCGGATGAAACACCGAGCCTGATATCAAACGGGGTGTTACCGATATGCTTAAGATCATGTTTCATGATCCTGTCCTTTTGGATAGTAGTCTCATCGCCGGTAGTCGAATCGATGGAGATACGAACTCCATCGCTATCGCGGTAGAATACTTCCTCTTCCGAAGAAACGATTCTGTCCCAGCCATTATATTTAGACAGGCCTTGCATAATATAATCGTGGGTGGTCTTGCCTACATTCGTGTCGAACATGTTTCCGTTAAATTTTCCAAGACGAAACTCCGCTTCAATATGTGAATCGGAGCCCCGCAACGATGCTAAATCAATTTTTTGAATCATGGGAAAGAGAATATCGGTGATTGAGTGAATATTCATGTTTATCAGACTTACTTTGTGTAAAATCTTTAAATCACTTAGGTGTGATTAATCAAGCTCTTCAATTTCAGGACCATCGGGTGCTTTTGGTGTGGGTTCAGTCTTTGACTTTGAAAAAATGGGATCGACAAATTCTCTGAACTCCTTTTGCATGTGTTCAATTTCATCGATTTCTGCGGACCTGTTATTATCTATCCACGAGATAGTTTCCGTTACTTTATCTTCTACAAGCTTTTTGTCGTCTTCGCTCAGTTGTTCAGTCATACCCTTTACACCGAATACGTTCGCTTCAAACGAATTAATAGCTTCAACCTTACTGCGATACTTATCATCTTCTTCCTTATATTTTTCGGCATCATTTACCATACGCTCTATGTCATCCTTCGAGAGCCGCCCCTTATCATTAGTAATCACGATCTTTTCGGACTTTCCAGATGCCTTATCCTCCGCGCTCACGTTAAGAATTCCGTTCGCGTCAATATCGAACGTCACGGTAATTTGTGGAACGCCTCGAGGTGCAGGGGTGATACCATTCAAATCAAACTTTCCTAGGAGATGGTTATCAACCGCGCGTGCACGTTCACCTTCGTATACCTGAACATGAACCGAGGGCTGATTATCGGAATACGTAGAAAACACCTGCTCCTTCTTAGTTGGAATGGTAGTATTCCTGTCGACGAGATTAGTCATCACTCCCCCAGCGGTTTCGATACCCATAGATACTGGAGTCACGTCAAGAAGTAGCAGATCTTGCACAGTGCTATCAGTTACCCCCGAAAGAATAGCGGCTTGGACAGCTGCACCGTACGCAACTGCTTCATCCGGGTTAATAGATTTATTCAGTTCTTTACCGTTAAAATATTCAGATAGCATCTGTTGAATCCTAGGAATACGAGTGGATCCACCGACAAGAACGATTTCTTGGACCATCGACTTATCCATCTTCGCATCCTTGATTACTCGCTCTACGGGCTCCATACACTTTCTAAACAGATCTGCATTCAGTTCCTCAAACCGTGCACGTGTGATGGACGTGTAAAAGTCGATACCCTCATACAGTGAATCAATCTCAATCGCTGATTGGGTCGTAGAGGATAGGGTTCGCTTGGCGCGTTCACAGGCAGTTCTCAATCGTCGCAAGGCCCTTGGGTTATCAGAGATATCCTTTTTGTGTTTACGTTTGAACTCTTGCGCCAGGTGTTGAAGTAGACGTGCGTCGAAATCTTCGCCGCCTAGGTGAGTATCACCCGCCGTGGCCTTCACTTCGAAAATACCTCCTTCAATGTTAAGAAGGGAGACGTCGAACGTACCACCACCGAGATCAAAGATCAATACATTCTTATCCTCGTCCTTGTTTTTATCTAGACCATATGCAATAGCAGCGGCAGTAGGTTCGTTAATAATACGAAGGCAATTCAAACCCGCAATAGCCGCGGCATCCTTCGTAGCCTGTCGCTGAGAATCGTTAAAATAAGCGGGAACAGTGACCACCGCATCCTTTACACCCGTTCCGATATACATCTCGGCAATCTCCTTCATCTTGATAAGTACCATAGAGGAAATCTCTTCAGGTTCAAATCGTTTCGTTTCTCCTTTGAACTCAACCTCTATAGAAGGCTTGTCGGCCGTTCCCGAAACTACCTTGAAAGGCCAACTCTTAATATCTTCTTGAACCTTCGACTCTGAAAACTTACGACCGATGAGTCGCTTTGCATCAAAGACTGTATTTTTAGGGTTCATAGCTGTTTGATTTTTTGCGGCATCCCCGATAAGGCGTTCAGAATCGGTGAACGCTACGTATGATGGGGTCGTTCTATTTCCCTGGTCATTTGCAATAATTTCAACTCTATCGTTTTGCCAAACACCGACGCACGAATATGTAGTTCCGAGATCAATACCAATAGCTTTAGACATTTGTAGTTATTAATAGATCTAAATCTCTAATTAAAGTTTTATTACGAAATAAACCAAATGAGAGGTTTCGTCAATGAGGGAACTACGTGCTATTTTAATACCGCTATACAATGCTTATTTAACACACCGATACTTTCGAACCACTTCCTAAGAAAGCCGTACACCGGTAAGTGCATGTTCACCACTTTTTACCAAGCGCTTACCCAAAAGTACTGGTCTTTCGATAAAAAACCTCTAGATCTCGCACCGCTCATGTTAGCTTTTCAACGAGAATTTCCACGTTTTAAAACTGACGAGCAACACGATGTTCAAGAAGCCATTCTTTGTATAATAGATATACTAGAACGAGCGGAGCCAATCATTAAGGAATGGGTTTATGGTAAAAAGACTCAAGAAACGATATGGCCAACGGGTAAATCGTTAAATGAAGAGATCTTTAGCGTTCATTTAATGACTTACAAGAGTGACGATATTGGAAAGATGCTAAAAGAGAGTACGGATTGGAATACGTTAGATAATTTTGAGGACACCGATGGTAAAAAACATAATATAGCAACGACCCGTATGATGTTTTCTAAAATACCCCCGATTTTCATGCTATCATTTGATGTTAAAAGTCATATTAAAATTATCCACGAAATATCTATAGATAACCAAACATATTATCTATCCTCTTGTGCAATGCACGTTGGAAACCAACACGACGGTCACTATGTGAGCTTTGCTCGTCACAAACATAAATGGTTTTATATGAACGACGAGCACGTTTCTGAAAAGACGCCTCCCGACCGTGGTAGCTATTACTTCATGATCTACACTGCAAAAAATCCTCCATAGCTATATCTTCCTTGATGTTTACTAGCGTTCGGTAGAAAGTTCTACGACTGTTAGGAAACGTTTTATCATAACGCCTCATAACAGGTTTCCACCACATAGGTGAATCGTTGAACATGTACTGACATTCGATAATAGCATCTTCTTCCATCCAATCGCGCGCTTCATACGGTACCCACGTATCATCAATTTCCGATTCGTACATAAGCTTTCCCCTTTCTTGTACATACAATTTCCAAGTAGTCCCACGCCTTTTTACTTGGAAGTCGATTGTATTTTTGTCTCGAGGCTTCCATTTAAACATGGTTTCATGTGTTCCAGTTTTCACAGGCTGCTCAATAGGAGTAAAGATAAGACCATCAATCTCTTGCTCTACTGAGGGTAGATACGTGTTCATAAAATCTTCGAAATCGTCCAATAAATGAAACGTTTTCATTTTTAATTTGACGGGATCGTATTTCAAACTCATGAGCATTTTTTTAAATTTTTCGATGTAATCGAGACGAGTCAAGAAATCTTTATCACCCACAACAGTTCCAGAATGCATGAGAATATCATACAACATAAACGTATCCCCGTACATTTCACCCTCAACAATGGTACCGTCATAAACAGCCTTTCGGAAGTTCAAAGGACAATCAAACATCTCAAGTGCACGATTCACAAATACACATTTCTTCTTGTGGTCAAACATAAATGCGAGCATCATAAACCGTATACCATCCGTCTTCTCACAAACAAGGTATGGTTTTGCTCGCAATGTATCAAAGTGTTTATATTCAATTGATACCGGTTGACTACCCGGAAATATACCTTTCCCTTTAGTCCCCCAATAATGCTCCATGAACTCAAGCGCATATTTGTAAAGAGGATCGTCTCTATTTACAGATAGACGTTGCATTATACGTAACTTTTTAGTCTAATCTTTAATTAGCTTTAACACCGGCTGAGTTGACAATGTTGCCGACGCACTCGTGTGGATATGTGAATGTAGGACTCGCGGCTGTATAAGCAATAACCTTGACTCCGTTTTCTTTAAATTTTTCAAACATTGTTTCCGACTTAGGACTAATTTTCAACTTACCTGTCCGTTTACATCGCATACTTTTCATCACCGGTTTACATACCATCATCCATGCACGTGCAGAACTTGATTCTACTTTGTAAAGATCACCGTTAACACATGCACCAACTTCTGTGTCGAATGTTAATCCCATTTGATGTGTCGGTTCAGTTGATCCGTCCAGGATTTTCTGTTTAAACATGGACCAATCTATACCCTCCTTTACACCCGGAAAAACGATCACATTGTGACTTTCGTTAGGGTTATACACCATAGATATCGAACCGTCATCCAAATGAATACCAAAATCGATAAACAATATTCTATCAGATGTCTTCATGTAATTTTCGATCGATAGGGCTTTTTCGTACGGGTCATCGTTCACAAAAACAATTTGACTCTGTACATCACTTCTCTGGACACTTTGAATATTACTTCGTAGTACAGTGTGTAACGTTTTAACATGACACGAACCACTTCGAGTAACCAGAATCGTCGTAAGCTTCATATGTGTATTAATACCCTAAGCCTTAAGCCTATCTTTTAGACAGCCGTGAAACGGTAAATTGCCCACGTGTCCCAATGTAGTATTACAATCCGCGTATATTTTACCTCCTATCTGTTGCCATCTGCGACAAAATGCATAATCCTCGGACAGGTATCTTTTACTATCGGGATCAATCATACAATCAAAGATTGCACAATATTCATCAAAATCCCTGTTTTGATGATCATTTTTACAGTTCAGATCCTTATAATGTTCGTGCATCTTGTTCAGAGCTTCACGTGAAATCATCATAAAACCCGTCGGTCCATCTAACACCTCGACGAATCCATTAACGACCGAACGTTTCGTGGCTCCAATATTTGCCACGAGACTCGAAGAAAGGAGAGCCATGTTACGTTCATCGCCATTTTCCACGGCCTCACGGGCTTGATCCCACATGACCACCTTTTTAGGATACACGGCACATGATACATCATGTCCAGAGTTAAGTAAACGAAGTACTGACTGCGCATCAAACTCGACATCGGCATCGATAAACATAAAAAAATCGGCATCCGTCTTTTGCATAAATCTTCCTATAGATACGTTTCTAGCACGGTGCACTAGACTCTCATTTTCAGTGGTATCAAGCATAAGCTGAACACCTTCGCGCATCAAAAGCATTTGGAGTTGAATAATACTTTTCATATACTTTTCTAGACACAGACCTCCATAGCACGGAGTACTAAGAAATAATTTAGGCATCACTACTTTATATTAAAAACTAAACCTCTAAGTGACGTTTTGTTATGGTAACAATTTTATTAAGGGTAGGAACCGACACTGAACATTTTTCGCATATCTCAGTTTTAGATACTCGTTCGTTGAGAACCATGTAAATTACGGCAGTTGCTACACTGTTAGGCGATTTACTCATGAGTTCTACACAATTTTCCAATTCCGAGCACATCTTGTTACACTTTAATCTCTCTTCACGTGAGACATCAAATGCATTAAGAAGACGGGACATCACGTTGAATGGTTTGGTCACGTAATTCTTCTCAGTCTTTTTATCATCTATTGTCTCCGTAAACATTCCGGTTGTTCGGCTAATGTCCTTACATTGAATCCCGAACATGTCTGCAATATCTTTCGTTGTTCGAGGAACATTTGCAATTCTGCACGCGTATAGCACACAGTTTGCTTTTATACCAGATCTCACCGCTCCTCTTGTCAGTTTATTTTCGTTAAATTTTTTGTATAGCGTTTTCGCATCTCGTAAAATACTTTCAGGTAAATCGATACACGCTTCGTCTATGTCTTTGTAAGCATGAAACAATGACCTATCCCGATGATTCATAGAGTTGTGAAAACTAATTTTAGCCATTCGTTTTGTTTCGTAATTTGACGCATTTTTAGTAGAAATTATCGTATTTTTACCCCAAGCCTCTGAGAATAAATCTTGGTTTGATGCGGGAACTGCACACCTCGCTGGATCTGAAACGCGTCCATCGTCTGTGAGTCCACTTGTCCATTCCGCCGACTCGTCGATATAAATATTATCAACTCGTCCACATTCTGTACACACCATCCCTTCCCGTGTGAGCGTCTTATAAACAGAGCATTCTGTGCAAAATCTACTATCCATTGGCTTTAGTGTGGGTTTGTTTCTGTAACGGTCCAATTCGGACCATATAGTAGCCAATGTTTCTGAATCCATTATGATAGTTTTGTTTTTTTGTGTCAAAGTTTGTCGCACTTAGGTCAAAAATTTATTTCATCCATTTGCATCCTGGCCCGGAATTCTATATTATCTACCATTTGTTTAAAACGGGTAGATCCTGGGCTATGAGGCTTCCATTCATTCCACTCCCTATCTATTCGAGCGTGGTCTGGGGGGAGTTCTATGCGCTCTATCTCGCTGTCGGATACTATGAAACTATCCGCATCTGAACCACTCTCATCTGATTCGTCATATAATACACTTTCCGCGTCACTCTGTTGTTCACTTTCTATTATATACATTCTATCTACATCGTTTATACATCTAAATACAGTATCACCATTTTCAAAATGCTCTGATACACTTTCCTCGCGTAGTAAATTTGTCTCGTCATCTAAAGTGTAAACGGGTGCACCCTTAAAAGATAAAGATCTCTCTGTGTAATATTTAACTATTAGGTAGTCTGTACAATGTTCTTCAACTATGGCGTATTGTTCATCTTCCACATCGTCGATATTAACCAAAACTTTTATTAAATCTCCAGGCTGTATTTCCGAAAAATCGAACATCTTGTTTAAAGATTTCAGACAAAAATATTATACGCTTATAACACACGACATGGGGGTGGAAATATTTTCAAAGGCGGACTGTAAATACTGTACCTACGCGGAAGATATGTGCAAGGATATGAATCTCGAATACAAGAAGTTACTCGTCAACAAAGATGAACTCAAAGAACAATGCGGCGCCCGTGCTGTCACGTATCCTCAGATTAAGATTAACGGTGAACATATTGGAGACTATTTTGCTTTTCAAGAGTACCTGGAGGAAGCTGAGCCTATGCTCCTACCTACCATGAACAGGTTCACGGTGTTCCCTATTGAACACGAGAATCTTTGGGCTCTTTACAAAAAGGCTCAGATGTCCAACTGGACAGCTGAAGAAGTTGACGTGAGTGCCGACATGGAAGACTGGAAGTCTCTTACTGATAACGAGAAACATTTTATCAAATACATCCTTGCATTTTTCGCTGGTTCAGACGGTATCGTTTTTGAAAATATCAACAACAATTTTGCAGATGAGGTACAACTTACCGAAGCGCGATCATTTTACGCGTATCAGGTGCATAATGAAATGGTTCATGGGGAAACATACAGTAAACTCATCGATAAGTATATTCGGGATAGCGCGGAGAAAAAGAAACTATTCGAAGCTATCACCACTATTGATCCTATAAAAAAGAAAGCAGAGTGGGCTATGAAATGGTTTGACAATTCACGCCCCTTCGCCGAGCGCTTATTGGCGTTCGCGTGTGTCGAAGGTATATTCTTCTCAGGTAGCTTCTGTGCCATCTTCTGGCTCAAGAAGCGTGGGCTCATGCCCGGACTGTGCTTTAGCAATGAGCTTATCAGTCGCGATGAAGGCCTTCATCTCGACTTCGCTATTGAACTATTCAAAATGCTAAAGAATAAACCTTCTGAAGCGGTTATTCACGAAATTGTTCGCGAAGCCGTACAAATAGAAAAGGGTTTCATTTTGGAAGCTCTACCATGTAGTCTCATAGGCATGAATTCCGATAAGATGTCCGAATATATCGAATACGTTTCCGATAGAATGTTAAAGCAAGCGGGGTTCAATAAAATCTGGGGTACTCAAAATCCCTTCGATTTTATGGAAAATATATCCCTGGATGGAAAAACGAATTTTTTTGAAAAACGTGTCGGTGACTATGGTAAAATAGACGAAACTACGTCTATTTCATTTGATGAAGAATTTTAAAGGCAGGGAGCCATACCGGAGACCGAAAAAGTGGTCTTCTTAGGAACATCACCCTTGAGCTTTGTCTTCTTAAGTGCAGGCGCGGGCTTATCCATCCCGAAGTTAACATCCATAGGAGAGAAAACCATACCGGAATCATACATACCAATGGGAGCTTCCTTCATCTTAGGCAAAGGAGACGGCGCGTCCGACATGCGAACTGGGGCCATCGAAACGTCCTCTGGGGCGGGACCAATCCTCTTCTTTCCCTGAGTCTTCTTAGGCGACGGACCAACCATGTACCCTTCGACATTAGAATCAACTACCTCATCTAACTCCTCGTCAGTGAGATAATCTTCATCCTCCTCCTCGTAATCCTCAACTCCTTCGTCGTCGGTTTCGTCGTCCTCGTCAAAGTCCTCCTCGTCGTCCTCGTCCTCGTCAAAGTCCTCCTCGTCCTCGTCCTCGTCAAAGTCCTCGTCGTCCTCATCGTCCTCATCGTCCATTTCATCTTCTTCTGGAAGTAGATCCTCGACATCCTCCTCCCTAGGAACATCGTCAGTAAACTTTTCAGATTTCTTTATATTCATCATACCCCATGTCACGAACATGAACACGATGGTATGGAAAAGTAGACCACTGGAAGTGGGGCAGCCGGTAGGACCCGCTACCCACTTACCAAATAGTCTGCGCATAAGGCGAAATGCATCTGGGCTGGCTATGATAAAAAATATGAGAGCAGCCATGAAAGAAATCATGAGCTTCTGCTCCTGCTTTTTTCCGTCACAACCACACCCACAATCCTTAAAGAGACCCATCGTAATATTAATATATTCTGAGAAAAAAAACTTACTTAAAGTTTGGTCACGTATATCAAATACAAGCAACCAAAATGTCTTCTACTATGATTCAGCGTTATGAAAATTTCGATCCTTCCACTGTTATCCTCTCTTCCATGAAGAAGGGTAAGAACGGTGGTAAGTCTGTATACATTAACGCGCAAGGCGGAAATAATAAGAAACTCTATCTGCAACTTCCTTTTATGAGGTCTCCTTTTGGCCTGAGCGCCTTTACCGATGAGGCCACTAACAAGACTTCATACTCATTGGACCTTTCCTTCGATCGCGATAATGAGGAAGGTAACGTTCTCATGGAGAAGCTTACCCAACTCGATCAGATCATTCTCGATACCGTAGCCAAGAACTCTAAGGAGTGGCTCGGCAAGGCGTACAACATCGATGTTATCCGCGAGGCGCTGTATAAGCCTCTCGTTCGACCCGGAAAGGACGATTACCCTTCCACACTCAAGCTCAAGGTTGCTACTAAACCTACGGGTGAGTTTCTCGCTCAAGCGTATGATATGTCGCAAAAGCCTGTCGATATGGACAGTATCGAGAAGGGGCAGCGATGCATGTGTATTGTTGACTTCAATCAGATCTGGTTCATCGACAACAAGTTTGGAGTGAGTGTGCGCCTTTCGCAGATTCTTTGCGAGCGTTCCCAAAAGCTCCCATCTTTTGCATTCCAGGGAGTAGACACCCAGGGAGGTTCTAGTGAGGATGATGGTGATGATGTGGATGACGACGTTTGCGAAGTCGATGAGTGATTTAAAGGTTAAAAAATATATAAAAACATGACCGTGCATACCCAGCTACTCGAACGCCTCGCTATTGGTAAACATCGATACGGTCATGGTGTTCGGGTAGATTCAGATACGACGGAGTGGGGTACTCCAACTAATTCGTGGATAGAAATGGCACGTGAGGAGTTATTGGATGCTATCATTTACATAGTAGCTGATTACATTCGTAATCACGAGGATCCACGTGTTATTTCTGAGCCAGATGATAATGAGCGCATTTTAGAGTATGCAAATAACATAGAATGTATAAAAAACCCTTTACATAAATTACAAATTTGGAATCTTACTAATTTATTACACTCTCATCTCTTCACAGGCGATCAACGAACTTCCTGATCTTGTCGTAATCATCGTCGCATCCGTACACGGATTGCGTAAAAAACATCGTCATCTCAGCCATCCTATACGACAAGTGTGTATCACGATACTTGTCGTATATATCAGCTAGGTCAGGGGTATTGTCGTCACACCACTCGATAATATCTCGATCGGTCATGTCACGATGGAGCCCCCGCTCAATAAATTCCATAACTTCTTCGGTCATTTCCATTTTACTTACATTTTACTTTATTCACGTTAACTTAGGTTTGATTATATCTTTCGAATCTTTTTAGCCTTCGCATTTACCTCTTTCAATACCTCTTGGATTTTTGTGTTGGTACCCGCAGCTTCTATGTCTTTTATAAATCTCCTCTCGTTCTTCCATGATCGACCCCCTAGTGTAGTTTTGACATAATTCACCGCCGATTTTTTACGGAGTGCTAGCTTAGCCGCCTCGGCCGCTCCCTCAGCGGATTTTCTTACAGCTGCAGCATTTACTCTAGCTCCCAGTCTTCCAGTCGCTCCGGCAGCCTTACGAGCAGCGACGCGCCGTTCTACATTAGTCATTGGTTTACCGAGTTTATTTTTAGCAGCAGCAGCTTGCACACCCAGCTTCATTACCGTTGGACCCTGTGCAGGTTTAGGTTTCATCTGAGAAGCCATACGCGCAGGTCGAATTATCTTATTCTGTGTGATGTTCTTGAGAGAAGGTTTCGCCTTTTTCAACGTGATTTTCACGTTACTACCGTTAATAGCCTTGTTACCACCTTCACCTAAAGGTACCATACTAAACTGAGGTTTAACTTTCACCTTATTAGGCTTCTTGTTATTCGCAGCGCCGACAGGAGCCTTCTTAGACTTGTATCTGTCTCTAGCCTCTTTTATTTGCTTCTCTATTCTCGCAGCGTTCAATATCGCGGCATTTTGGTTAGTACCCTTAGTAGACTGAGTTTGCCTGTAAAACGGACGCATGACCTGGCTTTTCAGAGCCTGTAAACCACCAATTTTATACTCCCTTCTAACGTTAGAACTTTCGTTAGTGAACAGTTTCTTTTTGAGTTCGAATTTAGCATTGAACATCTTTCTTAATGCATGACGCCTTACAGCCGTATCACCTTCCTCCTCCACACGCTGTATCCATCTTTCTCTATAACCCGGGTGTGAGACGCGTTGACCATTGAATTTGGGAATATTCTTAGCGGCCAATGCGTTTTTACCCGAAATGTGTTCTTTCAATCTACGTTTATATGCCTTATGGTTCCAATTATTCGCCGCAAATGTTGGATTGGTTACAATTGTCTTCTTCTCAAGTGCTAGGGGATTTGTGCTCACACCGTTACCGCTTGGGTTCGCACCCTTCCGAGGGTCCCCTCTAATAGGTGGTGAATTCGAAGCATTGTAGATCGGCTTCTTATTTTTAGCATTCTTCTCGCGTTTCAATTCGTTTAAACGCTTATTTAACATCTTATCGTGACTTTGAAGCTTCCGCAACGCCCCTTGCACGCCATTAACCGTTCTAGCATCAAACGAAATATTTTTACCTGGTTTGTTCCAATAGTTAACTTCTTGTCGCGTCGGAAACAGACCGGCACGTTCCGCCATCGCCACCTTTTGTCTATAAGCGATGCGCGCGTTAATGAGTTCATTATTCGCTGCCTTTTTTATAGCCCCCGTTACTAAATTTGATACGACCTGTTTGTTTTTATTTTCTATCGCTTTTCTCACCTCCCTAAATTTGTCACGGTCCTGGTTTGTATATGATCTGACTAACATGTTCATCAATCTCTGCTTTTCATTTCTAGGTAGCTTCGAATTGCTTTCCAGTTTAGTTTTTAATGGTTTATATTCTGCAAATTTAACCTTTATGAGCCTACCCCTTACTTTCGCTTGAATTTTAGTCGCCGCAGCACTTTTGGTTGCAAGATTGTTAGCGACTTTTTTGGCTGCAAGATTTTTAGCAGCTTTCTTCGACGCCTTACCTTGCGCCTTGAGTTTCAATAGGGCTTCTAAGCTAGCTTCTAAGCTAGCCTTATCCTGTTTAAGATTTTTAGTACTTTTCATGTATTTATTGAGAATGGTCCCTTTCGTTTCTGGCCATTTTTTGCTTCCTAATCTATTATTGTAGCTGTTCAGTAGGTTTGTTATCTCCTTTTTCCTCTGTTTCTTTTCAGCCGCCTTCTTGCGTGCAGCAAGGGCGCCCTCGCATTGTTCGAGGTATGGATTAGACTCACATTGTTTTTTTATTCTGTTTTCTTTCGCCTTCGCCGCTTCATTGGCTTTCCTCTTCTCTGTGATGATCGTCTTCATCTTGTTAAGCCTCTCTCGCAACCGCGCCTTCGCCTTGGACGCGTTCTGTGCATTTTTTATGCTTTTTATTACACTACCCTTCTGTTGCTCTCGTTTCTCTTTATTCGCCTTAGCTTTCGCGGCAGCTGCCTCTCTCTGTTTCCTTTTTGTCTCTTGTTTCTCTTGACGCTTCTTTTCAGCAGCTTCCATCTCGGCTTTTTTCTTTGCATTTTGGTTCGCCTTTTTGGCCGTTCCCGCCGCTTTTATTTGATTCGGTAGTTTCCCGGCCAATCCACCGTTTGCTAAATCGTTCACGGTTAATCCATTTATGATGGTTGAGAAAGCTCGTCTAGGTCGTCTAGGACCGACAGCACCGGGTGGGAGGTTGTTAAGTTCGAGATTTTGTAACACCCTTTGCTCCCTCGCTAAATTTGTGAGTTCCCTCTTCTTGTTGGCTAATTTACTCGCATTTTTCGATTTTGCAAGTTCGTTTCGTGCCGCCGTCGCCGCCTGCTGTGCCGCCTCGAGTTTTGCTTTGGCTTGTTTTTGTGCCTCCTCTGATTGTGTCGATGCGTTAGCAAGATTCTTTTTCGCCTGTTCCAGTTCCTGTTTCGCCGCATTTCTCGTTTCGACAACTTTCTTTATATTCTGTACAAGGGCATTCTTTCTTTTTTTGTATTTTTCAGATTGTTCTTTGTATTTTTTAGATTGTATTTGTGCCTGATTTCTATTGGTTTCAGCCTTCTTAGCCGCCGCTTGCGCGTTTTTGACATTTTGCGCATTTTTACTTCTTTGATTCTGGTTAAATTCTTTTTCGAGTTCACGTATCGCTTTCGCGAGTTCGGGAATCTTACCCGCATTAATGATAGTTTGGTTCTGTTGCCCATTTATTGTGCGTTGTTTTTGTCCATTGTTAAATTTTGTGGTTAGATTGGTAATCAGCGTTTCCATCCTTCCACGTTGATTCGTTCCCTCCGGATGCCGATTTTTAGCATTTTGTATCATCTTATTAAACGAAGCTTGTCTTTTCTGTAAGTATGCTGTCTTCTGCTTCGCCACCTCGGCCGCACTCCCAGCCGCTTTCGCCCTAGTTATTGCCGCCTTGTGGGCTGCTTCGTTTTTATTAGCCTTTATCTTACGTAATTCTGAAGCTATTTGCGCTAATCCACCCCGAATAATAATACCCTTCTGATTATTAGTACGATTCGCATTGGGGGTTTCGCGAGCTTTTTGGGCATTCGTAAACCTCCGTTGGAATGCACTTTTCTGAGTAAGGTTAATATCCTTATTGAATTGTCTTAAAAGGTTATCAAACTTTTGCTTGCGTTTCTCATTTCTATTCTTTTGTGCCGCCGCCGCTGCCTCCTTCGCTGCCTCAGTTCTTGCCTTCGCAATATTCCCCTTGGCCTTGAGCTCAGCAGCTTCTTTTGCAGCTTTTGCCGCTTCATTTTTAGTACGTTGGATTGCACTTGCGCGTTTAGTGTTGCGTGTCGTTTTTGCGGCACCGGCGGCCGCTCTAATATCTCTTTCAATATTTCCCTTCTGTCCAATATTCATTTTGTTAATCCTATTCTTGAATCTATTTTCATCCGTGTTATTTAATCTAGCGCGAGCTACTTGGACATGTAAATTCGACCGTGCTTTCATAAGATTCTCAAGTTTCCGAAGTCTATTGTTGTTCGCAGGCGCAGGGCTAGGTGTAGGTTTAGGTGCGGGGCTAGGTGCAGGGCTAGGCGCGGGTGCAGGCGCGGGTGCAGGCGCGGGTGCAGGGCTAGGTCCGGGAACTACAACTGTAGAAGGTTTCTTACGAAGTTCTTCTTCGAGTTCCTTGATCTTTTTGTTCGCGGCATTTATACGGTTTTGTAAATTCTTACGATTACCGTTCGAAAACTGGTTACTAAATGCAGTCTTCACGGCCGCGAGTTCGTTCTCCAACTCTTTACGTTCATCTTGTAAACTCTTTATAGAAGATTCCGCGTTTGCAATTTCCGCATCCTTCTTTTTACGGAATTCCGGGGAACCGACGTTAGCATTATTAAGTAAATCTCTATCGTTTGTAAGACCTTTTATTTTATTCAACTTTTGATTGAATGTATTTTTATCCTTTATCAGTTTATTCAATAAAGCCTGATCCGGGAAGTTCAATCCCGCCTTTTCACGGGATGCTTTAGACAACTCCTTAGTCTGTATCTTCTTCCCGAGAGAATCTACATTACGCTGGGCATCGTTTCGAATCTTCTTTGCCATGGTGGCTATAGATTTCTGTGCAGCGGCTTTGATCTTTTCTTGAGCCTTAATCTTTCCATCAACCGCGCTAATCTTTCTCTGAATTTCCTTAATCTTAGCGGGGTCACCACCAGCTTTCATCTCGTTAAGTTCCTTCTTCAGCTTATCACGGTTTCTGACGGCATTGTTCAATGATGTGACGCGTGTACGTAACCGTCTTCGCAAATTGGCGGTGCGCATATTCATTTCACCCGCGTGTAACTTTTCTTTAGCGAGTTCTCGACGAGCCTGAGCCGCCTCATTAGCTTTTTTACGCGAATTGGTCGCACGTTTATTAAGTTCAACTTCGAGGAGATGCTTATTGTTTTGTATCTTGGTCACTTCGTTGGTCGCCTTCCTCTTTTCACGTTCAGCCTCAGAAATAGCATTCTTCGCTAACTTAGCTTCTCTCAGACGTAATCGAGCCTGCACAGCTCTCTGATGAGAAATCTGTCTTTGTGTATTACGCTTAATCTGTGCAATTTTCATTTGTGTATTAAGTTTGTTTGTCGAAGTGTTGGTGCTACCCCCAAAAAGTCGCCCGAAGAATCCGCGTCGTTTAGGTCTTTCTTCGTTTCTACGGTTATTTCTTTCTAACCGTCGACCCATATTGTCGACCCTGTTTCTATTCCTGTTTTGACGCGCGCTACCAAATCTCTTGAGTCGATCCTCGTGACGAGAACGTATAGTACTAGACATGTTAGTCACCCTTCTAGCGCTGTTGATATTCGGTCTATTTTGATTCTTCTCATTATTACGATTTTCGTTGTTACGATTTTCGTTACGATTCTCGTTCCTATTTTCGTTATTGCGGTTCCTATTTTCGTTATTGTTACGAATATTTTCGTTATTCCGAATAGTATTAAACTCGTTGTTTACAATCTTCTCTTTTTTTACACGCGAGCCGGGTAATAAAATAGGTTCACGCACGCTCACGCTCGACAACTTTCTGCCGATAGCATCCTTAAGTTCAGCTATAGTTTTGTCTACGTTAAGAAGACCAGCCTTCTTAGCTATACGCTTCGCATCCTTTGACGAAAGGTTAGACTTATATAAAGTCTCGTAATCCTTTTGTGTAAGCGGGGATTTGGAGTCGAGAAGATACTTCTTATCCCGTGTAAGCGCGAGAGGTGGGAGCGGTAAATTACCTTGTTTCACATCTTTCATAATGTCGCATATCCTGTCTCTCGATACGTCGACTGTACGTCCTGTGTGAAGCTTGATCAGTTTCCTGATATTTTCGGTCTTTGCATCAGGATCACAAACGTCCATCTTGTTATAATCACACAAAATAATATAGCAAGTGGGAAGTCATTGGTTAAAACCATGTAAATACATACGTAATTTATCATCATGGGACATGTTAAATTTAAAGAGGTTAAAATCACCTGTGGTAACGGGTATTTCTTTTATGTTTAGCTTCTCATATGACTCTACTCTAAAATCTAAGATACGGTTTAAAAACACGCTCACATATTCGAATAAATTGTTTATTTTCTCTATATATTTTTGTTCATTTCGTAACGTAAATGAAACAACTTTATGCGCTGGCTTTCCTATAAATGGTTCTATAGGAGTTATCTCCTTCGTACCGCCATCTAAATATATCATTCCTTTGTAAGGTTTCGTAGATGCGATAAAAGGTATCGATATGCTCATACAAATAGCATCAACGACGTGCATGTCCGGATGCGTATCCACTGAAAAATATTCTGTTTTACCCCTGTTTAAATTATATGCGGCTATATATAACTTCTTTTTCAATTCACTGAACGTTGGATTACATTCATACATATCTATAAGGGCATTTCTTACACTCTCGCAGTCTATAAACCCAAAGTTTCTTATAAACGATCGTAACTTGTATTTGGCCAATCCCGCTATATCTAATGTCATGAGCTTGTCGAATGCATCATCAAGTGGGATTTCCAAGGCCAAAAACGTACCCAACAAAGCACCAGCTGATGCGCCAGAGATCTCTTTTATATTTTTTAGTTCGGTTTCAAACCGTTTTAAACGTCCTAAGAAAGTAAAAAGCCCCATAGAGGCTGGACCTATGGCGAGATATTCCATGTTGAGTCACTTAATAGAACTTAGGAAATTGCTTGCGTAAAAGAGCGAACACTACCGCGAAAACGACCGCGTGCACAACGACAGCAGACTGGGAAGTCTTACCAGACATGATCTTACCGGGAGGGATGGTAAGAAGCATACCAGGGCTGAGAGCCATGAAGAGGGCGGTGGTCACGAGGAGATCGTTCTGAGTAAGAACGATACCCATAGCCTTAGCGATCAAGGAATACACAAGGAAGAAGACAAGACCGTGGAAAAACACGGAAAGACGATCGGTGCTCATGTTCTTGAAAGAAATCTTGGTACCATCTGTCTTAAGGATCATGCCCGGGCTGAGCGCAAGGAAAAGAATAGCGGGAATAGCTACCTTCTGAGAGGTAATAAGAGGAAACATTTAATATATACACATAATATTTTTAGCATAGTGGACGAAGTTATCAAACGAAGCACCACGTAACATATAAGTGTTCAATCCATTTTCCTGGACAATCCTTTTAATATTTTTCCAAACATGAGTCAATCGAGATTCATACCACGAAGTCTGTTCCTCCCATTCCCACGTAACGCGCCCTGTATAGTCATGCTCGGTATAGCAAAACTCAACAAAATCACAAAATCTTCCCGTATGCTCAATATGTGCATCATAAAACAGTGTATTTACGGTATTCCACATGTGATGAAGTTCTTCTGAATATTCAATTTCCCAATCTTCGATCGTGTATTCGTGTTCATTTTCGAACATATCATTTTCACTTTCATATTCGGCATCATTGCCTGTAGTCGCCTCGAACACGTACTGATTCCAAACCATTATTCAGATGTAGTCTTTTTCTTAGATCCGGTGACGGAAATAGTTGATGTTTCTTTTGTTGGTAAACTCTCGACGATTACCTTTAAGGCAGTTTCTGCTTGTTCTTCGTTTCCTTCGAAAAAGACACTAAGTCCTTCCCTGATAGTGTCTTTATTAAGACCAACTTTGCGTACACTCTTCTTAACCGTGATTTTACCAGTCTTGGTATTGATGACGTCGAGACCGTTATCTACCATCAGTTTTTTGATGTGCAACTTAAGTGCCTTTTCTGCTTGAGAAAGGACTTTAATATCAGATCGAGCTTCTTTAATCTGCTGATTCAATTCAACCAGTTTAGAGACGCTGTTTGTAAGATCGTCGGCTGGGATGTTAGACATATTATACTTTAAGTATTGTATTAACCTTTAAGTTATTTTAGACAAGGGGGCGCTGCATGGAGTCAGGCGCAATGGTAGAATTATTCCACGTAAAAGCCTCCTTGGGATTGGGGGGCTCGGCACGTATGTTCTGGTTGGCGTTGCGTAAAGCGCCACCGGTAGTCTCAGGAATACCAATCTGTTGGCGAGGTTCGAGGAAGTTCTGACCAGCGAGGATATCCTCGGGCGCGAACTCACCAAATTCCTCCTGGGAAGCTACCTCACGGGGGAGAAGAGAAGAAGCGAGACCTGTACCCGCCTTCATCGCGGAACCACCCTTGGGGGAAGGACCGACGGGGGGAGTTTCGATGGTCGCGTAGCTGGACGTGTATTTTTCCGGACGGCTTAATCTTTCCGCGAGAACGGCGAAAGCCACGGCGAAAGCTAAGAGAAGGAACATGCGGAAGTAAGGCGACTTAGACAACTTACGTAACATCGTTTGTTATATACTGTATATAAATTTTTTTATTGGTCATCCTCGAACATATAGTCGTCTGGATAAGTTTCATCGAAAGTCTCCTGATCGGGATCGTCAGGCTTAGCTAGCCTGACCTGAACAATATTCCATGCTGGACCGAATGCCTTCTTAGCAAACCAAAGACCGGAAAATTCTACGATGATGGAACATTGAGATCCAGCCTCAACTGCCCCAAATTCTACCGGCTCCTTGTCATAACTAAATACCTTAGTATTAGGAATAAGTTCGGCTGAGAGAGTATCATCCCTGATGTAAGCAGACTTAATAGTCTTATCAGCTAGCTTACGACCAAACCAAGTCTCACCATTTTCAATGGCGTTCTGAACATTAACCGCGTGAATATCATCAATCTTAGAGAAGTCAGCGGGTTCAAACGTGAGATCCTGTTCAGCGGTCTCTACGATGCGTACATCGTTGAGCTGAACAAATACACGCTTACGCTCATCGGTAAAAGCACGGACGTGATAAAGGCCATCTTCTCCCTTGGTAGGGGTATCGTAAATCATTTTATACATGATATACGTATCATTTCTTTAAACCTATAAATGGTATTGCTGCTGAACGTTGTAATAATGGTTTGGGCACCCAACCATCTCGTCTAGGTTTAAACCCATATAATGTCTGCTGAACGTTTAGATTCTTTGGGATAGGTTTAGCGTTAACGGGTCTTAATGCAAATTCATTTTTAACGTATGCATTGTTATTAGCCCTTTTCCACTTTAAATTTTGTAAATTAAACCGTTGGTTACCATTTGAACGCTCGTATCCTTCTACTATGTTATTCTTGGTTACTGGGTTTAATCCATGAACAATCTTTTTAGAAAGGCGATCGGCGGCTGGCTGAGTTGTAAACTTCTTGTATTTATATGGATCAACTTTCATGGCTTTGGAAATAGACACTTTCCTGTGTACAGGCGCCCTGGTAGGACGATTTCTTTTTAATTTAGGTCGAAGACGCTTAACAACCGATTCAATCGTGTCTGATAACTTAATTCTTTTATCGAATAACCTCGCCAATCGTATAAGTCTTTGTCTATCCTTTTCTTTCTTCTCTGGACGGAGTTTCAAAGTGTGCATGAGATAGATATCGTCTATCAAAAATTCTTTACTTGCAGCAAATACCTTTTTATTTACTATCATCTTATTGGTTGCAACGTTCCTGTATGTGATACCTTTACGGAGAGTTCGTATAACATCGTATCCAAATTCACGAGGACGCATAAAAGGTATGTCCAAAAATCCACCCAGTGTGACGTCTTCAATCCTCCCCTTTTCTGGTGAAAAGAATCGTAGATTTAAATCTAATGCAAATAACTCCACATCTATAAAAATATCACCTTTCCCGGGTTTGTTATTGGCTCGCGTCTTTTTCTTTTTTATGAGAGTATATCGTCTGGTAACAAATGCACCCTTCTGTTTAAATCCTATACCCAAAAATTTAATGATTTTCTTATCCATGGACATTATTCGCGTCTTTACTCTCTGATTTAACTTTTGAGCAACCTCCCCCAATTTATCCCATAAAATCAGTTTAACGGCTTGGAGTTTACCGAAATATTTTGCATCGTATGCAATTCTGGGTACAAATTTAGCATCTATATCACTCGTGATAATTCGTTCATTGTAAGGCATGTACATATTAAACGCTTCTCCACCACTTACGATAAGATCCCCCATCGTTTTCATATATTCGCTGATTTCTCCTATCGTATTCAAAATTATGTCACGGCATGCATCCGTCACGAACACGTACACGAACTTTTCAAAGGATTTAGATCCATATGTATCGCGCATCCTCTTCCTAAATTTACCCAAATCCCTCGCCTCATTCCTGTCGAAATATTTTTTCAATTTCGCATCCCTGAAAAATAAATTTTCACTCCTGAAACGATCGATCGTTTGTTTAGAGTATAATTTTACGTCCATTAATATAGATCAATATTTTTATACATCAAACAATCGTTTGCTGATGATATCAACACACTTAAAGACGAACGGCTTATCTAATACATAATGTCTACTGATACCGCGTGCAACCGTAACGAATGCCTCGCTGAGATTACCGCTCTCCGTAATGAACTTAAGTCGCTCACCAAAATCGTCAGAAAGATTAAGGCTAAGCTCGACGATCCCAACGGCGAGAAGTCTGCTAAGCGCGCCAAGAACAACGGTTTTAACCGCGAGCAGAAGATCTCCGAGGAGCTCCGTACTTTCCTGGGTCTTCCCGAGGGTCAGCTCGTCTCTCGCAGCACTGTAACTAAGTCTATCAACGAGTACGTTAAGGCCAACGGTCTTAAGCACCCCGACAACGGTCGCGTTCTCGTCCTCGACCAGAAGCTTCGTGATCTTCTCAAGCCCCCCGCCGACGTTCAGGTCACTTTCCTCAACCTTCAGAAGTACCTCAGCCCTCATTACACCAAGGTCGAGGCCTAAATCATCTACTTAAAAAAATAAACACATAACATATAAAACATGATCGATAAGGTCTCAGTTGAAAACCTTGTTGGTACAAAAATATCTAACATAGATTTGTACCAAAAAGCATTTACACATAAAAGCGCCCTAAAAGAGGACGAAACGTTAAATGGTTCTTTTGAAACTTTGGAATTTATTGGTGACTCCGTACTCGGTTTTGTGATCACTAAATTCTTATATGATAAATACGAAAATAGACAGGAAGGCTTTTTAACAAAAGCACGAACAAAACTCGTGCGCGGTGAAACACTCGCTAGAATTGCATCCACGCTTGAACTGTATAAATGGATCCGGATGGACGAAAAGGGTATGCGTAATCAATGGATACATAATCCTAAGATTCTCGAAGATGTATTCGAGGCTCTTATTGGCGCCATCTACATGGATCTAGGTTTACTGCACGCAAAAGAATTCATCTTGCGCATTTACAATGACCCTACTTACGTGAATCTCCAGTCGATCATGGTTGACGATAATTTTAAGGATCATCTGATGAGATACTGTCAATCAAATGGGCTCAGTCTTCCCGTGTATAATATAGCCTCTCATGAAAATGGAATATTCCACATAGCTGTTTTTGTAGATGGTGTATGCATGGGATATGGCTTTGCAAAGAGTAAAAAGCAGGCGGAACAAAATGCTGCTCGCGCATTCTTTTATCCACCTAAGTCAAACCATCAAAACAACGGATACATTCAACAATGAAGGGGGAGGACTTTACTCCGAAAAAGCGAGTTACCAAGAACGATAAAAAGCAAAAAAGAGAAGTATATTCTCAGAGACATATTCGTACGGTACTTAAACATTTGGAGGGTAAATTAACTAATGCATCCGACAGTGAAAGCGTTGATCGAGAGGGAGTATGCACCCCAGAAGTCCGAGGAGTGGCTAAGTTTAAGAGGAAACATGCTCACGGCAAGTGATGCAGCGACAGCTATTGGAAAGTGTCCATATTCTACACCCGATGATCTACTTTTGAAAAAGTGTGGATTAGGGGAAAAGTTCACGGGGAATGCAGCTACACGCCACGGAGAATTGTATGAAGATGAAGCCCGTATCCTATACGAACAGCGTCACAATGAAGTTGTTCATGAGATAGGTTTATGTCCTCATCCGGTACATAAATTTTTAGGTGGAAGCCCTGATGGTGTGAGTGAGTCGGGTAAACTCGTTGAAATTAAGTGTCCTCCACAAAGAGCTATTATTCCGGGTGAAGTTCCGGGTCATTATATGCCTCAGCTCCAAATGTGTATGGAGATTTTAGATCTCGAGGAGGCGGATTTTATCCAGTACAAACCTGCGGCTACTAATTGGCCAAAACCAGAGGAGTTTGATGTGGTCAACGTCAAGAGAGATCGTGAATGGTGGGCGACCTATTTCCCCGTGATGAAGGAATTTTGGGATAAAGTAGTCTATTATCGACAACACATCGACGAACTTCCGAAACCAAAAGAGAAGAAGAAACGTGTATTAAAAGAGAAAGTACATGTTTGTGAAGTAGCGTCTGATCCAGACGACGATTATCACAGTGATTAATAAGTATGTTAAAAAGTCGGAGTGGAGTGGGGCGTTTAGTTCGCGTGAGCACGGTCATAGGCAGGCGAACTACACGCCTCATTAAAACAAATAGACAAACGAGAATAACTCGTGTAGTACCCTACGTAGTAGATTATTATAATAACACAGATCCATCTATTGAGTATGTGAAATCATTGCTTGAAGTGTTTGTCGAAACCGAGGTAGCTCTCACGGTGTTTTACATTCTTATGGCTGTTTTTTCGTTACAATCGTATAAGACACCTAAGTCAGAGGATGAATAACTGCATTTATATCAAACAAACAACCAACAAGCATGAACAAGTACACTCTCAACGGCACGCTTCACGCTCCCTACCAGGTGGACGGCGTCAAGTGGATGCATGATATGGAACACCAGACCTCCGGTCCCAAAGGTGGATTCTTGTGCGACGAGATGGGGGTCGGTAAGACGATCCAGATCATCGCGACCATGCTCAAGAACCCCAAGCCCCGCACACTGATCGTGGTGCCCAAAACAATCGTCACCCAATGGAGTACAGAGATTTCCAAATTTGCACCAGGTCTCTCTACTCACGTTTACGACGGACCCAATCGCACGACAAACGTCGAAGATCTCAAGAAGGTAGACATTGTACTGTGTCCTTACAGTCTTGTCTACAACAAGAAGACTATTCTCCACGCGGTCAAATGGGATCGCGTCGTTCTTGACGAAGCCCACGAGATTCGCAATCGCAAGTCTGAGACTTTTAAAGCCATCTACAAACTCGACGCGGATATTCGCTGGCTCGCTACGGGCACTCCAGTATTTAACTCGATGGAGGATTTCGTGTCGCTTTGTATGTTCTTGGGATTTTCTCAGGATCTCGTGCAGGCTATGTACGACGAGATCAAGGATATCTATATCCTTCGACGCACCAAAGCTGATAGTGTTGGAAAGCTTCCACACTGTCACTTTGAGAACGTGGAACTCCAGATGTATGATGAAGAGCGCCGCATCTATGAACAGGCATTCTTCGAGTCACAGGAATTCATCAGTGAACTCAAAAATGTGGCCATCTCCATCAGTTCAAGGACTATGCAGATTCTGGAGTGCCTTCTCCGTGTGCGTCAGACTATGACGTGGCCTCAGCTCTACCTCGATGGAATGACCAAGAAACAGGGTGTCGAACGAATCATATGGCAACACAGTACGAAGAAGATCGATACTCTGAAAGATGATATCTCTCAACATCCAGAGGAAAAGGCTGTGATCTTTTGCCAATTCCGCGGTGAAATGGATCACCTCGAGCATGTATTCAGGGACCGCGTTTTCAGGATCGATGGATTGGTCGAGAAAGATGAGCGTCATGCTCGTCTCGAACAGTTCAAGGCGGCTCCGGATGGAAGTGTTCTCATCGTGCAGATCAAGTGCGGCGGTGTAGGACTCAACATCCAATGCGCGAGTCGTGTATACATCATGGCGCCGTCTTGGAACCCTGCTACGGAACTTCAAGCCATTGGGAGATGTCACCGAACAGGCCAAACTCGAGAAGTCTTCGTGAAGAAATACCTCTACAGCGACACGCCCACGGTGCGAAGTGTCGATCTCGCTATGATGGCGCTCCAAGGTCACAAAGCTCAGGTGTGTGCAGAAGTTCTTAACGATGAACGAATTGGATACCAGATTCCGGTAAAATATGAAAAATCCATCGACGCCATCAGGAAAATTTTCCAGTGATATAGTATATAATAATGTACGCTACTGCCGAAGGTTCTCGCGCCGAAGTTTTCCACGGTACCGCCAAGCACACGCCCGGCGGTCTTGTGAAGAAGGATCTCGTTCAGGATAAGTATGGTAACATCAAGAGCAAGGCTGCCGTCGCTGCCGCCAAGAAGCGCATGAAGAAGGAGGGTGCTTCCGCCATGGTCAAGGTTTTCAAGCCCGCGAAGAAGGGTGACTTCAAGCTTGCCCCCAAGAAGGGTACCAAGAAGTACAAGACGCTCATAAAAAAAATGAAGTAAATAGTAAAGGATGACTCTTGCTAAATGGGATGAAGCTGTCCGTGTAGCAAAAATCAAGCTCAAGCTTGACCCAAATAAGTATAGCGTTTTAAAAGGAAAATTATTGAAAGAAGCTCAGTTCATATATAGTTTACTCTTAGAGAGTAAGTAATTAGTCTAAAACGAATTGGAAACCCTTAAGTTGTTGTGGCTCATGCACAACAAGTTGATGCAACTTCCAGGTGACCCCGAATTGTCGGTTCAAAAAGTATACACTGCACATCTCTACGATCGCCACCCCCGAATTTCGCGCATATAATTTATCAGTTGGGGCATCTTTCATATGCTCACGATCGCTGTTAAAAATACCTGGTTTGATCATACCGTCAGTCGTCGTATCAACCTTGATTCTAAACTTGGGTTCCCTATCCGGTGAATGTTTCAAATTTGAATTGAACATAGGTTTCAAAACCTCGACGGGCATGTGTTTGTGAAATATTTTTTCACTCTGTTTACTCACCTCCTCTATGATTAGCTGTTCAGCCTTTTGTAGTATATCATAAAACGCTTTCACGTAGTTACCCTCTTCATCGTATCCTTTCATAGAAAAGTCGACATTCCATTTGGTGTTACCCACGGGTGGTGTAAAACCGGAAATACCGAAAGGCATATACATCCTGGGAATTTGAATACGGACAGGTTTACCATCTTTCGTACTGAAAGAGATCTTCCGCCCATCATATTCAAGGATATCCAAATTATCGATGAGGGTATGAAATTTTGCCATAATACTTGATTATACGTCTAAAACTTTAAGCTGAACAAGCTGTACATTCAGCTTCGAGACTAAACTGGATTGGTCGAGCCTTTGCTTTACTTCGTAAGTAGTACATCCCGGTCTTCAACTCACTTTTCCATGCGTACATATGCATAGAGGATAGTTTGGACAGGGTGGGGTTCTCAACAAATAGGTTCATACTCTGACTCTGATCAACATATACACCTCTATCAGCCGCCATATCAATAATAACCTTCTGACTAATTTCCCATACAGTCTTGTAAAGACGCTTGATATCGTCGGGAATATCAGTAATGTTCTGAATAGATCCACCCGCCTTGATCATGAGGTCCTTCATTTCTTTCGACCACAGGCCTACCTTTTGAAGAGCTTTTACGAGGTGCTTATTTACGACCACGAATTCACCGGCGAGTGTGCGACGGAGATAAATGTTTGTGGTGTAAGGTTCGAAACACTCGTTATTGCCCAAAATCTGGGAAGTACTCGCCGTCGGCATGGGAGCGAGGAGTAGACTGTTGGCGACTCCCTTCTTCACACGCTCGCGCATGGCGTCCCAATCATATAGTCCGCTGTGAATAGGTTCACGGTTCCACATATCAAACTGCAAAATACCCTTACTGATGGGACTTCCCTCGAAAGACTCGTAAGCACCCCGCTTTTCTGCAACTTCGCAGCTCGCTTCGAGTGCACCGTGATACATAGTCTCAAAAATATACGCATTCATCTTACGAGATTCTTCATCTCCGAATGCATATCCACAAAGAATGAAGGCGTCTGCCAATCCCTGAACACCAATACCGATCGGTCGATGCCTAAAATTGGAACGTTTCGTGTTTTCCGTAGGATAAAAATTACGGTCAATGACCCTATTGAGGTTATACGTGAGCGTCTTGGAAATAGTGTGTAGCTTTTCGTAATCAAACGTTCCATCTTTCTTCACACATGAAGGGAGTGAGATAGATGCTAGGTTACACACGGCGGTTTCGTCTTTGTCCGAATATTCGATAATTTCACTACAAAGGTTAGAAGACTTAATCGTGCCGAGGTTCTTTTGATTGCTCTTCTTGTTACATGCATCCTTGTAAAGCATATAAGGCGTTCCAGTCTCACTCTGCGACTTGATGATCGCCTTCCAGATATCGGAGGCTGGAATAACCTCGTTCGCGAGACCTTCTTCTTCGTATTTTGTGTATAGCTTTTCGAACTCATCGCCATACACATCAGACAGACCCCGAGCCTTGTCGGGGCAGAACAGAGACCAGTTCCCACCTTCTTCGACTCGCTTCATGAATAGATCGGGAATCCACAAAGCACTAAACAGGTCTCGACAACGAGCCTCCTCGTCACCCTGGTTCAACCGAATATCCAGAAAATCAAGGATGTCTGCGTGCCACGGCTCGATGTACATGGCGAAAGACCCCTTTCTACGACCCGCTTGATTGACATATCGGGCAGTCGCGTTGAACACGCGAAGCATGGGAATAATACCATCAGACTTTCCATTCGTTCCCCTGATGACCGAGTTATTAGCCCTCACATTGTGAACATGGAGCCCTATCCCACCGGCCCATTTCGAGATTTGGGCACACTCCTTGAGAGTGTCGTAAATACCGTCGATGGAATCAGCCTTGTTAGCGGTGAGAAAGCATGAAGACATCTGTGGTCTATGCGTTCCGGCATTGAAAAGAGTCGGGGTTGCATGAATGAAGTGACCACAAGACATGGACTCGTAGGTTTTTACAACCGAATCAATATCATCGCCGTGAATACCTATAGACACGCGCATAAGCAAATACTGCGGCGTTTCTACGATTTTACCGTTGACTCTCTGAAGATATCCCTTTTCTAGGGTTTTGATACCAAAGTACCCAAAGTCAAAATCACGTTCTGGAGAAATGAATCTTTGTACATCCGCGGCTACGTCCATAACTTCCTTCGTCACGATGTTAGCAAAATGCAGTTCAGACATAGCATCGTGGAACGTCTTTGGGGCCGTCTTCTGGATATTACTCGCCACGATACGGGTAGCAAGTACTTCATAATCTGGGTCACTCGTCACCATACCGATGCATATCTCAGCGGATAGTGTATCTATCTCGTGTGTGGTAATGTTGTCGTACATTGACGAAAAAACTTGCTTCGCGATGAGTGAAGCATCTACTTTATCAGACAATCCGTATCGCAATTTGGAGATCCTGTTGGTGACCTTATCAAACTTGACGTCTTCAACATGACCGGACCGTTTAATGACTCGCATGATATTAATAATACATGCCTATTTTTTAATTACCTTTGAAATCTTTGCTACGAACAGGGACGGGACCGGCTGTTTCAGCACGGCGATTCGGTTGAAGGTAATTGGAATTTACAAAAAAAGGACCAGCTTCGCCCAGCTTAGATACCGGGGGGTAAGATGCGACGAAACATTCGGGGGATTTGCAAGGAGGCTTCTCTGGGTTGGGGGGTTTGGTGTTGTAAGCTTCGTCAAAATCAGCAGCAGCTATCATTTATAATTTACATATACTTTTTTTCCTGGACTATATTAAATGGATAACCTTAACCTGAACTCCATAAAACAGACTCAGACTCCCTTGAACACACTCTTCTTCTCGGAGTTTAACACAAATTTACTCCAGAGAGCCATACGACAGACGTTCAAAAACAATACGGGCATGTCTATCGATTACCAAAATGCTAACGACCTCTACGCAATCATGCGCGTAGTATTCATCAACAACGCAGGTAATCATGCTACAAATGTAAACGAACAAGTTAAGTTCATGAACGCCCTGGTAATTAAAACAGCCGTGGGTCAGGTTCGGTCAGGGGTATCTCAATATCTTGGCTACATACGTGATATAGACACGCTGGTAGTACCTCCCGAACCCCCCGCCAATACCAGCACTTACGGAATGAAAATGGACAAGAGTGACAAAATAGGCGTATAAAGGATTGAAACGTCGTATGAGTAAGTAAAAATGTCGTTAAATTACTATAAATCTGAAACCGAAAAGATATGCAAATCGAAAGGCTGGGATAGAGCTGAAATAAATACTGTTTGGCTCTTGTTGTCCGAAGAATTCGGAGAACTTGCTTCTGCCATTCGTCAATCTAAGAAGACCTTTAAAAAATCGAATATGAAAAAGGATAAGGGTGTAGACATCATGATGGAGATGGGTGACGTGTTTTCGTATTTGTTCCAGCTCGCCCACATGTTAGATGTAGATCTGGACAAGATGTGGCTCGAACACGGTAAAAAGATGACTCATAAAAAATATATCTCCTGATAGTAATAGAAATGAGCAAGTTTCGTCTCAGTGACCAAGATACTATCGACGATATCAATCCATTTGTCCAGAGAGACTTTTCTTTACCTGGTGTTAGCAGACGACCTTACCCTTTTCAAAAATTTGAAACTCCCGATGAAGGTGAGTTTAAGACTGATGAGGAAAGGGTTATATGCGATTATGGGATAACATCTGGTGATAAGACCATTGATATGTGCAGGCCTAATAGGTCGTTAGGGTGCGATGATATAGGCCGACCACTTCTTCCAGGAAGAAATATCGATCTGGGTGTGGACCCATCTCCTAAACCAGAAAATACGGTACAAAAAGTTAAGAATGGGATTAAGAGATTAAATACGGTTACCATGTTAGGGGCGATAGCTATAATTCTTCTGATATCGTCTTTAAAACGTTAAAAAGTTTTTCGACGCGTATACGGTTTTCACACGTACGTATTACTAATGGAAACGTCACTTCGCAAAAAGTTTTAAGGTAGTTTATCTGCCATACACATCTCTTATTTATACGTGGAGGCGTAAACGTTGGATCTATTATTTTGATCGAGTTTACAATACGGATTATGGAATGAACGTTTTCATTTTCACACATAGAATCTTCCAATACGATTAATGCAGCATATCTAACTACGTCAATCGTATTCACTACCATCGTTTCTAAAAATTCTTGGAAAGAAGTAGAACCATGCGCAAACTGTATTTCTTTCCAACTTCCTATGGGTATGGTATCAAAACAGGTCGCTTCGTTTATATATCCTTCCCCTTCTCTGTATCGAGAATATTTAACCTCCACACGAGGAATGTTTGTAGCGTCGCTTATAAAAGCGCGCGCCTCTTTAACGTAAAAAGGCATATTTACACTCTGGCTTAAAATCTAGTTTCTTCTCTAAATCCTTTAACTGCTCTTTCTTTTTTATTTCAATACCGATGCAATTGTGTGCTTCTAATCTAAAACATTTAATACAGAACTCACCCTCACAGTATTTGCATTGCATCGGAACACCGCACTTCTTTTTACAAAACTGACACGGCATTTTATTTGTCATGGATTTTATTTTTAACTTAAGTCGTATCAACTTAAAACACTTTTTAAGTAAAATGTTCTCATCAATTGCGAACACGACATTTTCATACTTACTCACACAGGATGAGTTCAGACAGAAATGCCCAGAGCATATTCGTCCATCTCGAATTAAGCTCACTACCATCACCATGATATCATCTTTTTCGAAGCCTATTAAGGTTGACGAGATTAGAACAATGTTTGAAGAGTTGGGTGAAGTTCGATTGCATCGAGAGAAGGAAGATAATCAAGCGGTTGTTTGGTCTCTAAAACCAACTACATTTTACAATCAAATTACGCTCACATATGACGATGGTCACAGTATCAAGTCGATCAAGATATTCCCCAATGGAAGTATTCAAGTCGCTGGCTGTGAAGATATTTTCAACTGCAAGTACATTATTTCGTGCCTGGTGTATATTCTACAATGCTTTGACGAGGATATTGTACCACCAGCCGATACATTCAGAGTCGTCATGATCAACAGCAACTTCTCTCTCAATTACAACATTAACCTCATGAAAACAACCGAACACTTTGAGAAGTACTCGGATGTATTCAAAGTTTCTTTTGAACCTGATAGGTATTCAGCTGTGAAAGTGAAATTTAAGCCAGCGGAAGATATGAAGGAAATCACCACCAGTATCTTTGGGACGGGGAAGATCATTATTACAGGAGCTGAGACGCTCAAAGAAATCGCTTTCGCATACAACATCATCAACCAACACATCAACGACTGTCCGTCTATCAGGGTATCAAAAATTCCTGTACCAGACGAATTCAACGAGTACTTTGGATACAATGTAGAAGAGTCGATAGAAAAAATTAAATCACTGGGGTTCGACTCATGGACGAACACTATCACGAATAGACAAATTAATTTCTGATTGTAATATAAACAATGTCGCAGAGACTTGGCATGGCTGACGGCAGGTCTTTCACTATCAACAACTCATCCAAGCTATATGATAACTTTATCAAGACCCAGAACGGTATAAAGTTTGAAGATAACTACTCGTTCCGCAAACTCCTTCAAGAGAAGGGACCCGCTCTTCATAAGGATATCCCTCCCCAAGATGACGGCACCCCTTGTGGTATGTCCGACTCTTCTCTCAACCTTTCTAATATCAACTGAGTTAAAATGATAAAAATAAACTCATAACCATTATATGGCCGAAACAGATTCTTCACAAACATGTGCAATTTGTCTCAATCCAGTGAGGGCAACAAGGCAAAATGTCCCACTTAGATGTGGTCACTTGTTTCACCAACACTGTATAGAGGATTGGAAAGCACGTGGAAAACAAACATGTCCCGTATGCAGGAAAATTTTTGACGGTAGTAATTTTCAAGTTACTATAACCATCAGAAACATGATAAACGATTCGACGGTTGTTCAAGACATCGAAGAAGATCAGTTCATTTTCGATACACTTGACGCATTTTTTGATATAGAAGACACGGCTGAGCTGGAAAGTTTACTTACGGATTTTGGGGTGAGTATGTCCAACCTTGATCCCCTTGTTCTTAACACAGAATGAGCTACAATACTTATCATAATTTAAACCCGGATAGTCTCTAGAAATTCGTCTAGGATCCGTGATCAATTTTCCTCTAGCACCAACAACAAGCGGACCGGTAGCCCACCCACGTTTATGACTAAAGAATTCAGCTTTAAAAGTTATGACTCTACCAGGTTTCAGTATTACAGCAGCCTTTTTAACTCGGGACACGGGTACCCTAAAGAATTTAGCAATACTTTCATGTGTATCCCCCTTCTTTATTTTATATTCGGTCTTACTATGCTGTTTATAAAAATGGAAGTCACCCTGGCATAAATAGTTATTCTTTTTACATGTCGAAATAAACATCATAACCTTGTAGTAATCGGGTTTACAACGCGTTCCACCCTTCACGATATATACCTTTTTAGGATTATCCGCGACAACTAATTTTGGGAGTTTTCCACATGATACATATTTACCACTCGCCTTAAGATTAGCCCGTTCACCAGGCTGACTCTTCCACCCACGATATCTCTGATAATCATGCACAGCATATGCATAACAGTTATTATTACCTTTACCACGTTTACCACCCCACCTTTTCATGGTAAAGGTATGCTCAGAACCACTCGTTGGGGGTGATTTTGTCATTACATTATGTGAGAAAAAAATATCCTTACATAATAAAATGATTAAAGAAGTTATGAAAGCCAAGACCGAGCGTGAAGCTATTGTCGAGATCCTCGTCTTCGTACTTGTTGTTCTCATCAGTACGTTTATTTTGCGATTCACTTGGAACAATTCGCTGAGCAAGCACATAACTGTGCTTAAGCCGATTAACTCGTTCTTTGACGCACTTTTCCTCTCCATCTCTTTCAGGATTCTTGGTGGTATTTAAACTTGGTTGAAACCAACTATTTTACGACCATCAGAATGGATTAACGTCGGATAACCATCTATGTCGTCGCAACCCTTCTTGTCGCAATCGACAAAAGTATAAGGTTTACCTTTGCTCTTCATATAGTCGAGCTGTTTACGAGTCCATCCACAACCCATAGACCCATAAACAGTCCATTGACCTCCTATAGGCGCACCTTCAAACTTTTCCTTCCCCTTCTTCTGAGGTTTCTTAAAAGTCATAGACCTAAATACGAGTATGTTAATCAGTATGAGCGCTACAATAGCCAGCATTGTATATCTATAAAATAGATTTTTATTTCTATACATAAAGTATGACTAGTATTCAGAAGAGGATCGATACAATTCTCGAGGGGAACAAGGGATGTTCACCTATGAATCATATAGCCGTTAATCAGACGTGGAAACGGTCTGGAGCGTACGGTAATGTACGTCGCGCTAAATTGACGGGCAAGTCTAGAAAGTTTATCGCGTTGAAAGAGATGAAAGTCCCTAAAAATGACCCCGAGATCGGTGAACTTGCTGAAATGGAATATAATATTGCCCGAAAGCTTAAGGATTTTGATATTCCAAAGGTGTACAAGTATATCAAGTGTCCCATAGAAGGTAATGGTCCGAACGTCCGGAAAGATATACTGTATTTCGAGTATGTAAATGGTATTTCGTTACGAGAATATATACGAACTCGTCGAGATCTTACACTCGTTCAGTTAAAGTCGATCATCGTGCAAGTGTGTTACAACCTGTACAAGATACATAAGAAGTTTCCTAGTTTCCGTCACCATGATTTACACACGGATAACGTTCTTATTCGACCCGTCACAAAGAAGAACCTGTCCATAGAAATCGGTGATCTCAAGTACACGATCGATAACGGTGGTGTAGAATTGGTGATGATAGATTTCGGTTTTTCTTCTTTTCCGAATATACCCAATCCGCTCGTGAACAAGAAACAATACATTAACATAGGTATTCACAGGAATTCTAATAAGTATTACGACCTGCACTTCTTTCTTAACAGTATACACAACGAACTCTCTTCAACGGCTCGGCTAACCCCGATGTTGCCCGACCATGGACCTCGTATCGGTATGAAGGTTTTCATCGGAAACCTGTTTACAAAAGATTATCTTGGGTTTAGGTCGAATAAGATCAAAAATTTCAGGTTACGGGGTGCAATGAATAATTCAAGAAACAAGGATTTACCAACCTTCGAAAAGGTACTGAAGCACCCATTCCTTACTGGAATTAAGGCACCGCGTATAGAACTACCCGCGGCTAGAACGGCCAGTACCCCCGTAGTGGTCACGCGAAGAACCCCTCCTAGAAATAACCAAACTACCGCCAGTCAGAGAAAAGCCGCAATCAATCGCGCGAAAAAAGTCTTACAGGGTGGTAAGCAGATGACCAAAACCACTATCAGACCGGGTATTACCCGCAAACCCCCTCTTCCCCCCAA
>CEVR01052168.1_pt1 | contig 39192 bp, 23 predicted proteins | sample 356541 | NCBI WGS metagenome assembly CEVR01 (sample SAMEA2623734, study PRJEB7988) | marine metagenome | isolation source: saline water (ENVO:00002010), including
TATTCAAGACGCAGAGCGTGCTGTCCGTCTGACCAAGATGTGGCGATACGATCTCATGGGAGAGAACTTCGATGAAACCGCTATCGCTTCCAATCAAAAAGGAAAGTCCCGTCATGCAGAGCGAAGTATTCTCGACATTGTGGATCGTCTATCAGCGAATGGAGATGGCTTTGCCCAACTCATCGATGTCCTCAATGAAGCCGAGCGACTTGATATCTCCAGAGAAAAGGCCGAGGAAGTTATCGAAAAACTCAATCAAAACGGGCGCCTCATGCGGCCAACAGGCTATGATACTCTACAAATTGTCTAGATGTGAAGCAATCATCTCATGAAGTGGTGATGCTTGGCAAGGTCATGGCAGATGTTGTCCGTCAGGAACCTGAGGGTGATGTGACAGATGCATCCACCTTTGATACAGGCCAATTAGGATTCATGTGTGGTATCGAAGTCCACCAACAACTTGCAACAGGTAAACTCCATTCGCGTCAACCGTCCATGCTCTATGATGTCACCATCGATACGGTTCCAAATGATTGGCCTCGGTACGCACGCAAGCTTCGATTAGCAAGCGGTGAAGGGGGTAAGGTCGACGTCGCTGCTCGATTTGAGAAGAAGCGAAACCGTTCATTCGTTTACATTCAATCTCCAAACTCTGGTTTGATCGAATTGGATGAAAGTCCGCCTCTTTCACACGATCAAGAAGCCCTAGATGTCGCATTGACTGTGTCAGCAATGCTTGAAGCGAGTCCTGTCGGAGCGGTTCAAACCATGCGAAAGACGGTAGTCGATGGCTCAAACACAAGTGGGTTTCAACGCACTTCCTTGATTTCTACCGATGGTGTGCTGAAGACTGAAACGGGGGATGTAGGAGTCGATGTTCTGTGTCTTGAAGAAGACAGTGCACGTAAACTCGATAGTGTATCCACAGCTAATGGCGAGCAGGTTATCTACAACCTTGATCGCCTTGGCGTACCTTTGATTGAGATTGCAACCTCGCCAGACATTCAATCTCCAGAACATGCCAAAGAAACTGCGAAGGCTCTTGGCCGAACACTGAGAGATACCCGTCGCGTTCGACGCGGTCTCGGCTCAATTCGTCAAGATCTGAATGTTAGCGTAGCATGTGGTGACCGAGTTGAAATCAAAGGTTGTCAAGACCTTGCATGGATTCCTAGAATCGTTCGTTTGGAAATGGTTCGTCAAGTCCACATGTATCGTCTAGCCAACGACCTTCGCTCGTCGTTGGACCTACCCCAACTCCCTCCAAATCGAGATCTTGATGATGAAGAGGTTGAGTCAAAGGTTGCAGAAGCGGTTGCCAACAATATTCCTCTGGATTGTATCGATGTGGCCTCTGCATTCACGTCATGTGAAAGCCGTATGGTGAAGGAAGGCCTTGAGCAAGGATTCACAATGCTTGCCCTCCGATTAGGAGGTTTTGCTGGGAAAATAGGTTCCAAAACTCTCGATGATGATGGGGCGCAACTTCCTCGTCTTGGCCGTGAACTGGCTGGTGCTGCAAAACTTGCAGGAGTACGCGGAGTGTTTCATTCTGATGAACTTCCAGCTTATGGAATCGAAGAATATCATGTTCAACAGGTTCGTAGTGATTTAGAACTTGGGCCGGCAGATGCATTCGTTCTTTGTCTTGCGCCCGAGTGGCAAGCACGTTTAGCCCTCGAATCTGTAGGTCAGCGTGCACGAATTGCATTCCAGCGAATTCCACAAGAAGTTCGCAATGTTGTGATCAGAAAAGGCGCACCAGATGATGGGACGACTACCCCTATGCGGCCATTACCGGGTGGTGCGCGAATGTATCCTGAAACAGATGTCCCAACAATTCTCGTAGGTCAAGAGCATTGGCAACGAATTACAGAGAATCTTCCAATGCGACAAGAAGAACGTATGAAGCGACTTGAGCAAACAGAACTGTCCGAAGATCAATGTAAACAACTTCTTTCAAGAGAATTGGATGATTTGTTCTTTGACATTCATGCTAAGAAGAGTAAAGCTTGGGCAACATTACTTCTTGAGAATGAATCTGTTCATCCGGATGTTTTGTCTTGCATTCTTTCCGTACGAGAAGATGGAGGTTTGACGCGCGAGGGCATCGAGCAAACGGTGGAACATTTCGCGCAAAGCAAGAATATTGATGCAAAAGATGTTCAGAATTTCGCAAAAGAAAACGACCTCATCCCTGCTGATATTGGAGACCTTGAATCAATTGTTGAGGGAATTGTCCTCGAACGTATTGACTTCGTTAAAGAGCGGGGCATGGGTGCGATGGGACCTCTTATGGGCGTTGTTATGGGAGCCTGCCCAGGAGTCGATGGCAAAGAGGTCAGTGCAGTACTCCGGACAATCATCCAGAGGCATTCATGATGAGGATTGCAACTGTTATTGTTCTCACATTGCTCATAATTCCTTTCGTACAAGCCTCCTCAGAATCTTCATGGACGCAGGAATTTGAATCAGGCTACATATCAACGAAACCACTCATTGTGGAGGATTCCGTATATGTGCGTATTTCGGGTTTCTGGACGGGGGAGGAGCGACCTTTCGTTGCTGCATTTGAACTTGAGACTGGGAATGAGATTTGGAGATACGCTTCCCAAACATCGCTTCAACACGACATGACACCTCTTCTCTATATCGAGAAAGGAGTCGGTACCTGTGGTGAATGGGATGACCTTCTCCTCGTTGGCTGGGCGGATGGAAAGATAACAGCGCATTCACCAGTAAATGGTTCAATCATCTGGCAAAATCAAACAGAGGTTGACGTTATAGGAATCTCCGGAAAGATGGGTTTTGAAGCGGATCGTTTGATTGTTCCAACTCGAACAGGCCTCTCGACATTTTGTCTTGCTGATGGAACGGAATTATTGGATATCGATACTGGTAATATCGGTTGGAGAAATGGTGTAACGATAACAGAAGAGGGATACGTCTTTGGAGACGAGTCAGGCTATCTTCACGAAGTCGATCGAAATGGTATTGTTTCAAGCACGTTCCTTGGCGAAGGCAAAATTCGACATGCGCCACTAGATACTCGGCATGGATTGTTTGTTCATTTACAAACATCAGGAGGATCAACAATGTATCTCAATGGCTCAATAATTGGCAATGCAGGACACTCACCAGCAATACCAATATTCTACGGAGATCGAATTTATGCAGCAACGAGTGATGAATGGATTTCAATTCTATGCGATGAACAAGGATGTGCGATTGATTCAACAGAATCGTTCCAATCGAATGGTGAATTAGCGTTACATATTGTTGATTCAGAGGTGGAACTTTGGGCTCCATCCAATACTCCTAGTGGCGGTTGGGGCGTCTTCAATCAAACCTCATTGATTCGAATGGAAACGACCATGTTTGATACCTATGGGACCGCTGCACCAGGTTTTGGGAACGATGTAGTCGCCTTAGGTAATGATGCAGGGATTCTTTTCGTTACGCATCAATTCACAACTGAATCTCCAACAAAGACTTCTGATACCGATGTTATTGGAACAATTCACTATGTATCGATTCTTGTCCTTTTTGTTTTGACATGCTTTTCATTCGCCCACCAAGATTGGAGACAAATGGCGAGACTGGGGTCTACATTTTTACTTGTTTTAGCACTTGTAGTTGTTCCAGAATTGTCATTGAAACTTGCAGAGAAGACCTCTTCTGAGGGTGAAGCTGAATGGAATGATTCATGGCCAGAGGAGTGGAAAGGGACACAAATAATCCTATTCGAGATCGATGGAGAAGAACACGTCATTGGTGGTTTGGAGTCACAAGACACGGTTTACGAATTGACGCTGGTGGCGTGTGAAGCATTAGACATTACGGCTGAAATCGAACAACAATATCTTGGTGCTTATTTGGTATCATTCAATGGTTCTGTTGGTGATGGTTGGGAGTTTACAATCAATGGTAAATGGATTCCAGTTGGTATGACTGAAGCCCAACTCGATGAAGCCTCAATTGTTGAATGGCGACCTGTTTGAGCGGTAACACTCAAGGCTCACCGCCAAGTCGGGGTATTATGTTGAGCGCAATAGGTACCCACGGCCCTACCGTCTCACCAGTTGCGATGATGTTACTCAATGCAACATTCTTCTTCGTCGCAGTTTGGTTATTGGTCAAACCGCAATACAAGGCTGAAACATGGCTTTGGCCGTTATTCATTTTCGTTGGGATTGCCGCCGGTGCTCGTATTGCAATGAGTTTCATCCCGAACGTAATGCCTGTGACAATTATGGCTGTTATGGTAGGCTCAAAGTTTGGTGCTCAGCGAGGGATTGCTTTTGCAATACTCGTTACACTTGCCAGTAATGCAATCCTTGGTCATGGATGGTGGAGCCTGTTCCAAATCATTGGATGGGCGTCGGTTGCAGTTGTGGCTTCGATGGTCAGGGTTCACGATGCTGAAGGAAGACTTTCATTGAATCAACTCGCTTTTGCCTCATTGTGGAGCGTGCCAATTTTCAGTATCATTGTTTCATTTTCGATTATTGATTCTGGAATGTCATTGATTGAATTTGGCCTTTATCTTGCCAATGGATTACTCTATGATATGCTTCATTTCTTGGGCAACATCTTCTTTGCTATGTGGTTTGGTCAATGGTTTGAGCGTTTGTTAATGATGAATCAAGTGCAACATCGGCTCGTCCAACAGGAGAATGAGCATGTCAGCACTTTCTGATCCGCCAACGATGGCGTTTCTTTGCCGAGTTGACCTCCAACTCTCGCCCGGAAAACTCGCCGTTCAATGTGCACACGCAGCTATTGAATCATTGAAACGAGCAAAGAAGACGCATTCTAGAATGGTTCAGCGTTGGAATGAATCAGCATCTAGAAAGGTCTGCCTTGCAGTTGAGGATGAAAGCGAATTGGAACACTTTCTAGAACTAGTTCAAGAGGCATCTCTTCCGTTTGCACTCATCAAAGATGCTGGTTTAACCGAAGTACCTCCAGGAACGGTCACAGTCCTTGGCGTGGGCCCAGGGCCACGGCATACAATGGATTCGTTGTTTCGAAGTTTAAGGGCTTATGAGTGAAGTGATAGAATGGGGTTTCGTCGCTTTCTTCATCGAATTACCGCTCCGAAATTTGAACGATTTGTTGCAAAAGACCAATCGTTGAAAATGGTCTTTATTATCAATCATGAGTTGAAAATGGGGAAGGGTAAGATTGCTGCCCAAGTTGGCCATGCAGCAGTCAAAGCGACACTTAAATCAGGAGAAATTCGCCCGGAACTTCTTGACGCATGGCTTTCCACAGGCCAAAAGAAAATATGCGTCAAAGCAGATGATGCACTTCATATTGAACAGATCGAAAAACAGGCCAAACAACTGAAGATTCTCACTTCAAAAATTCATGATGCAGGCCATACACAAATTCCAGCAGGGTCACTAACAGTTCTTGCTTTAGGTCCCGATGAAGATGAGAAATTGGATGGATTGACTGGAGATTTGAAGTTACTCTAAGTCGATTCTTTGAACATGGGAAACGTTGTGGGATGGATATGCGAGACATCAATTCCAGTCGGATCGACCTCCGATCAGATACGGTGACCCAACCAACAAGCGATATGAGGCAGGCCATGGCCAATGCAGAGGTAGGTGACGATGTACTCGGTGATGACCCCACCGTCCAACGACTTGAATCTATGATCGCTGAAATGTGCGGGAAAGAAGCGGGCCTATTCGTTCCTTCAGGAACGATGTCAAATGCTGTTGCACTCAAGACCCATACGGTACCTGGAGATGAAATCGTAACAGAGCGCTACAGCCACATCTATCTCTATGAAGGAGGTGGTTATGCAGCCTTATGCGGTTCAAGCATTGCTCTGCCAGAGGGCGTGAATGGCCTTTTGACTCCAGAACTTGTTCAACATGCAATTCGTAAACAGAGCGGTTCACAATCACATTATCCAGATGGAAGCCTTGTCTGCGTCGAGAATACTGCAAATCGAGGAGGAGGGACATGCTATGAGCAAGATGTTCTCGACGCAATCGCAGAAGTATCGAAAGCAAAAAACTGCTCAACACACATAGATGGCGCTAGAATCTTCAACGCTTCAGTTGCGACCAATACATCACTCACACGAATGACTCAGAACTATGATTCAGTATCGATCTGTTTATCCAAGGGGTTGGGCGCTCCAGTGGGTTCTGTTCTTGTAGGTTCAGAAGAATTCATTGAACAAGCGCACCGTTGGCGCAAGATGTTTGGCGGAGGCATGCGCCAATCTGGGATCCTTGCTGCTGCAGGAATTTATGCGCTTGAAAACAATATTCAACGAATGGAAGAAGATCACCGACGTGCAAAAACTATCGCCCAAGCAATCGATGAAATGGACCACGTATCGGTTGATGCCGACGCTGTTCAAACCAACATGGTATACTTCTCTGCCAACGATTATTCGGCATCAGAAGTCTCTCAAAAGATGGCTCAAGCAGGCATCGACATGTTCGACATTTCGCCAACACATTGTCGAATTGTGACACACCTTCACATCACAGATCAAGACGTTCAAAACGTCATTGATGCGCTATCTGCGCTCGGTTGAAACTTTTTAACACCTCGACTGACAAAATTTGTATGATTGGAGAAGCCTGCGGCATCTGCCAAAATGAAACTATTGAAACAAATTGTTCAATCTGCATTCGCTGTGTTGAATTAACCGAAGAGAGTAAGTGGGCGCCTTCGCTGTCACCAGAGGTTCATCAACGCATGGCTGATGTCTTAGGAGGGCCCGCTCGATCTTTGCGTAAACGTTGGCAAAATCTTGAACGATTTATGGATCACACGCCCGATGTTGATTGGGCCAGACTCGATGATCCCGAACAAGATCCGGTAAGACACTCACCATTCCCTGAAGAGGAAGAGCGTATTTTTATTGAAAAACTTGAGAAGCGAAGTGGTTATTCGGGTTATGAGAAAGAAAGGCTGGAAGAGGGATTTGTCATGTGGGACGGAACTCATCTAGCCTTTATCGATGGGCGAATGTGTGTAGATGGACGTTCTCATGATGCAAGAATTCCAACCGAACAATATCTCCTCCTTCTCTTGAATTCAGATCAGCGTAAAGGATGGGATTTGATCAAACTCTTCTTGGCTATAAGCGGAATATATCAAACAATCGATCTGCAAGGGCGCCCTCAACGGTATATCCAGCGCTTCCACCGATTGTTTGGCCAGATTCAACGTGAATTACTCACACCATTCGATGCCTTCGTACAAACATCATTCCTCTTGGAGCAAAACGAACGAAGAAAGAAGAAACCATTCTATTCAGAGGAAAGAAACTGGTCCTATGATTTGATGAATCGCTTATCAGGACGTCGTCCTCGTCAGAGGATGAAGTTTGCCCGACGTTTCATTCGAACCGAAGAAAACAGAACGATTGCTCCTTCTAAATGGCCTTGGGTTCAACGCTGGTCAGAGTTGGCCAGTCAGGTTGAACTCTCCAACGTAAAATATCCATTTATGGTGAATGCAAAGGGTGTACTTTGCTTTCGAACACTAACAAAAAATGGAAGTGTTCGCCGAGCGCCTATACCATTCCTTCCAGGTTTGCTGGCTGGGTTAATTTCGTGGGGGTCTTCTCCGCATGCATCCAAAGAAGGAGAGTGGTTGGTTGCTGCACAAATGAACTGGACGGCACCTTATGAGAATGCAGAAACTGCTTCTGTTCCATTCCGACGCTCGATGCAATTCCTGCGCGGTGTACTTCAACAGTTTCCAGATGACACCTGGGTCCACAGAGAAAGGCTGCTAGTGCGAGGGATGCTTGGGCACTTCTATGAGATTCGAATAAACCGGGGCGCACACAATGCGCCGTTCAAAATTCATGGTGTGGGAAAGAAGTCAACACAACGCCATTCGATATGTATCCACACCGGAAAATATCACCGGGATATTCCGATTGGTGATACCATAGCTATTGTTGTGCTTTCTCTTCTTTCGGATGTGACGACTGCTGAGCGAGTGAACAGTTTGCAAATGCATTTGATGACCCAGCCTCCAATCGGCAATCCACAAAAAGAAACAGGTGTAGACCCACAAACATTCTATCAGTCACAAGGCAAGAAATACCGTTTCCCTTTGCACCAGATTTGGATTCCTGATTATGAGAAGAAGGATGGAGTCGATCTCGACTCTTTGGAAGTAATGACAGATACTGCGATTTTTGAGGACTGGAAAATGCGTCCACAACGAGATGCAAGCTTTGGTCAACCAGGATACCTCAATCCTGCCTTTGAGTTTGATTTTGATGATGACCAGATTTTGGAAGGAGATTTTCCCCACCCGCGACGTGAAAGACCAATTTTCCAACAAATACGGCAACATATCGTCGAGGTCCGTAATCCTCCCGAGCCACACGAAGATGAGGAGGAAAGACAACCCGCTCAAGATGATCAATTCTACCGCTGGTATCGAACGATGCCATTGGTTTGGGAAGCGCTATCATTGCAACCTATTGGCCACCAAGTAGAGTTGGGCGGGGTACGCGGTATGTTTCGAATGCAAGGTTGTCGATTACGATTGACCATTCGTTCTGCACAAGAAGAAGACGCTCTTCGCCGTATTCTCGAAATTTTAGGTTACAGACATGCACGGTATCGGCAATTGAATCAAGTGTACATTAGAAGAGATTTCCCGATTGCAGATCCAAGACAAGCATTGCGAGAGTTGATGGAGCCTATGACCGAAGAATTTGGATTTGCAAATATTGACGATTATGTTCTACGTTTCATCGAAGTAGGACGTCCTCCTGATCGAATGCCCGAGGTCGATGCTCGTTTGCATGCGAACATGGTCGATTTCTATTGATTCTGACGGCGTAATGCGACGACGAGAAGAGCAAGCACAGTCAATGGCATGGAAAGGAACGGTGTTTTCTCAGTGGTCGACTCAAGTTGTGGATTTTCTTCTATAGGAACTGGTTCGATGTATTCCTCAAACATGAGATGAACTTCGAGATCACTATCATCATAAGCATCTGCATAGGTTACATTCATTCCACCCGCCCAAAGACCAGTTGAGTTGACGACACCCACATCGATAATTTCTCTTAGAACGTGCGGGTAGTATTGTTGATTGTTCGTTCCTTCTGGATAGTAAGCCATCGTTTCAACTATCCAAACCGAGACATTGTATACCTTATCAGTCGAATGTTCAAATGTCCATACAATGGTTCCCGAGTTTGTTCCAGTAGAGGTCCAATTCATCGACATTGAACCTGCCCCCGCATCGTTTGGCCGCTGTGCTAAATCGGTGTAATCAGCAACCAAAGAGTCGCCTACAGGATTACTTCCAGAGATGGCATAGAGGCCATTGAAGCCCGCAATCGGCGGCTTCCATGGTGTGAACGACCCGTATCGATCACGGAACCATTGGTCAACGGATTCTGTTCCGAGCGGGTCCTCAGGATCGTAGATGTTTCGATGGACAGCATAGATTTGCATGTCGACGCTTAGCGCAACTTCTTCCATAGCTTCCTCGACATCCACACAGTTTGAGCACCATGTGGCCGTGTAGTCTTCGACAATTGCTGGCAAGTCAGTGAAGGAACTGTTGACAACAATCGATTCATTGGCCATGCCATGAAGTCCACCAAGTAGTAAACCGGAGTCGAGTTCTTCAACTTCGGCAGCACTTGTAGTTGGAATAAGGTATGCAACCATGATCAATGAGAGGACCAGTGCAATGATACGAGACATGAATTGCGCACAAGCAACCCCCTTATGAGGGAATCCGTCCTATGATTCACAGTTCCTTTTGCAAGACTCCAAAATCAACAAGTTCGCCTGATGCAACCTTCTTCAAGAGCGATTTGAGCCAGTTCTTGATGGTGTTTCTGCATCGGCCAACGGCATCTGCAATCTTCTCGAGTCGACCTTGGTCAACACCAAACGCTTCACAAGAAATCTGGAACAAGATAGCGCACAACACCTTTGCTTCAATGTTCTCGGTAGAGAACGGAGAATCACCTAAAGTTGGCTCGCCTAGTCGAAACAGTCGTTGCTTGAAATCGTCCATGATTTTGGTTTTCAATGATTCATCCAAGCCTTCTAGAAGCTGTTTCAAGCGAAGAGTAGTGTTTTCAATTTCTGTGTTTCGCAACTCTAGATGAACGGTTCTTCGGTCCGCTCGCTTTTCAATGAGTTGAGCCTTTTCACAAAGATTGAGATACTTCATTACGACCTTAGCTGCGTCAACAACCTGCTTCAGCGTTAGGCCAGTATTCTCGACCATCTGAGGCCAATCGATATTGATTTTACCAGTTCGTTCTTGGTGTGCTCTGAGGCAAGCAAGTGCAAGCAACTTTTCGTTGTTCTGAGTGCTGCCGCCTCGACTCTTCTTTCTGCAAACAGAATTCTTTGGCAAGACAATGTCTTCCCCATCCGCTACTTCTTTCAAAGCCTTATCCTTCTGTCCCTTTAGTGGAACTGTTGCAAGAGTGATAACTTTCTTTGCCTTCATGGCGTTATCCTTTCCTGCTAAACTCTTGGCTGCATCCATTGTGGCTTGTGCCATAGGATGCATATCCTTCGTACCCTGGGAGTTGAGGTGGCTGAGAATTTTCCACTTACCTTTCGCTTCACCCGGTTTTCCAATGTATGAGCCAAGACCATTCCCTTGTGAACCAGTCTTAATCTTCGATTCATCTTTGGTAGGGGTGTTGAATCCATGTTCGCCCCACATTGTTCCCGCGTTGTCGTTTTGGTCTACCGACGCATGATCGTCGATAACAAGACCACAATGATTGCAAACAACTTCACCTCGGATGTTGTCCACTTTCAAGTCATTACTTCCACATTCTTCGCACTTTTTCGTCAAATTTTTGTCCTCCTTGTTCTTTTTTGTTCCAACATGATTAAGTCCTAGTTGTTGATTGGGATGTTGTATTAAGCCCCGGACCGACACGCTGGGAGTTAATTATATCCTGCAACTTATTTAAAGGCACCGATTCATGTTGAAGAATAACCAAAACAAGAGTGATTCATATTACATTTTGATTATCCGACATCAAGGATTTATTCTAAGGCCCAGGAACCTTAGACGGGAAAAATAACAAAAATCGCGTACGTTCACTTTTATACCGTCGTCTTCTATGTTGAGAAGCGGGGGGAAATGACAGTGAACATCACAGTTGAGGCTTGTCCATCAGACTGTGTTGTACCCCGCTGGGTTATCGATGAAATTGCCAATGGGTATGACGATTTACTCGTCATCTACCCCAGTGAGGCGACTCGTGCCCGTTCAATACAGACAATCCTTCAAGAGGCAGGATCAGTAGATTCTAGCAGACACACAACACTTCAACGCCTCGTAAATTCGTTGAGCATTGACTTTCGTTTGCCGGTCGTAATACCAAGAACATCAATTGGCCTTGTTCAGGTCCATGAGAAATTTGCAACAGCAGCTTCAAAGCACCGTTTCCCACGCCTCCACCCTGATACGGCACGTCCGTGGACACTGTCGAAATCCGAACGCCTACTTTCTCTTCACTCTTATGCTACAAGCCATCAGATTCTTTCTCGTTGGGATGATGACCCTGGAGCTCATGAAGCCGATCGAATACTTTCCACATTTGAGAAAAAAGACCTAATCCACGAACACCATGTTCTGTCCCATCTTTGTTCAGCCTTATCCGATTCTGACCGCCCAATTCCGTATACGGTTGGAACGATCACGGGAATAATCCTACTCAACCATCCTCCGGATTTTTCTGAAAGTGAGAAGCGTTTCTTGAAAGCACTCTCCTCCCGGCGCCCGATACATCATATCTGTGTCACAGGGTCGTTTCGCCTTGGCTTCCATGGCGCGTACATTGACGATGAAATCAAAAAAATTGAGCAAAAAGAACAGCTACCACCATGGGTTCCTTCGCATCCGATTTATGACTTACAACCGCAGCCTGATGATTACACGACAGATGGCGTGCACATCCTCAGTTTTGATCGAGCATCACAAGTTATGGACGCAGCAATTTCAGCCTTGCAACTCTATCAGAACCATTCTGATGGCTCCATTTTGATCGTTGATGCTAACAAAGCCCGTCATAATGAATGGAGCCGTCGTTTGAAGCAGATTGGCGTAACTTGCAATACACACGGCGATACTGTTGGCAGCACGTCCGCTGTTCAAGCAATCCTTCGATTCTTATCGATATCAAGAGGCCAGGATGCTTGGTCAGCGACCAAGTTGTTCGACATTGTTCAATCCCAAGCATTCCCAATCATAGGCAATTTATTTTCAGACCTTGAACATCCTGTTAACGAGGAATGGCGTCCTCGACCACATTTGGATGTGATTGAAAACATTGGTCGAAGTTTCCACGTACTCGGTGGAAAAGGAGCATTGCAACGTTGGCTTGGTTCACTATCAGCAGCAACTCCGCATTCGATGGAATCTTATCGACGCGAAGAGGAATCGCGTGCTCTCGAAGAAACTCAGTGGTGGATACAATGCCTTGCAGTTTCCTGGTCAGCATTATTGAGTGAAAATGAACGCAGTTTCATCTCAAATGATTTCATAGGAACATCATCGAAAGTTGCCTTGCCTCTGCCACAAGCAAGCAACGTTCCAAGAGAAGTTCTTACAACAATTTTACAGTCATGCAATTGGGAACAGTTGTTCGGGCGAACTCAACGTTATGATGCCTCAGTTAGTGCAGTTCAAGCTTGGGTTCAGGCCATTGATGCGGCACTTCACTACGAATCGAGCGTTGAATTTGTTGACATTTGCCGACTCACCTCGGAACAAACCAAACTCCCTGCACACCGAATTGATCACGCTGACGTTCGTATTTGTACGCCTTTCCAAGCCTACGGAATACCATCGGACATTACTATGTTTGTTGGCCTCGATGCGGAATCTTGGTCAATGAAGCCAGAACGAATACCTTGGATTGATGATTCCGTCCGAGTAGAATTAGGACTAACAGATGGAGATCTTCCAATTCGTAAAGCCCGTCACTTGTTCAAATCTCTACTCAATTCAAGTCAACAAGCGATTCTTTTTGATACTAAACATGACGAATCTATTGGAAATTCAACACCCGTAATCGAATATCTTTCGATGGTTGAATTAAAGGGAGAATTAAGCAAGCTGTCGAACGCACCAGATTTCATCGAATCTTCGGTTTCTGATGGCGCTGGCTGGTCTATGATTACAAGAGAGGGTGGAAACTTTCTGACATATCGGACCTCATCACTATCCGTTAATGGACGTGAAGTTCGACTCGAGCGAGCAGAAAATACGCTTCGAGATCAACAACAACTTACAGGTCTTGAACTCAAGGCAATGCGCCCACCGACTACAATCATCCTTTCACCAAATTCTATCTCAACTCGTCACGAGCGAGAGATTCATCTCGATCGATTTCGTCGACAACCCAAATTCAAATCATTGGAAAATGGAGATGCCATGGACTGGGAGATAAGAAATAATTTGCTGACAACCACTAACTTGGTCATCCAGCCGACCGTTCCCCAAGCAAAGGTAGCCGGGGGGAGAAAGACAGCAACATACCCCCATCTCGGCTACAAGAAGAACGGGAATTCAAGAGGCCCATCTATCGACCCTAGGCCATTACCTCCGCCCCAATATTCATCCGTCAGTTTGAATGCAATTCTTTCCACTCAATCAAAAGAGCAAGAATCCAAGGTTTGGTCGACCAGTCGCTTGAATCCATGGCTCATGTGTCCTCGACAAGCATGGATGGAACAGACTTTACAGGCCACTGAAAATTCACCTGAACCATCTGAAGATATTGCACCGTTGACAAAAGGTACCTTGGTTCATTCCATCGAAGAACATCTTCTAACACTTCTGGGGATCGAAGTAGGGGGCAACCCATTGGCAAGAGGTGTGCCAATGCATCTTGGAATTCCACTCTCGAACCAAGAAATATGGGAAAGTATGTTGGGTCGATTGTCTGAACTTGCTCCATGGTTAACAAGAACCAATGCAGTTTCTGTACATCGATGCAACGATCTCATTGGATGTTCTCCCGAGGGGTGGAATGCTTGGATTGAAGGGAGCGGGGAGTTGTCGATTGGTGGGCGATTGGGACGCCTCCTTATTGCCGATCTAAACCTCATATCAGTAGCACCAATTGCGAGCGAATGGCCATTACAAAATGAGAGCAAGGCCTATGTTGAAATTGAAGGATTCGATGATGAAATGGAAATTGCATCAATCGATGTACGGGGCCGAATCGATCGAGTAGACCACGTCGTCTTTGATGATGTCGATTTTGAGAGGATGGGAGAGCAGGGGCTGTACGCTAAGGAGGCAGGGAGGATACCGCTTTTGTTTAACGGCAAGGAACCCCCAGCAAAACGTTTCATCATTATCAGGGATCTCAAAACAATCGAAGGGCCAAAACCTGGGAAAACAGGCAACCGTCATGCAGCAGGATTGTTCAAAGAAATCCAGCTTGCATTGTATGCGCGCGCTTGGGAAATAGCACATCCAGGTGATCGAGTTGTCGGGGTTGGAATTTCGGAAGTTGGTGATGATACCGAACATTTTGTCGAGATCGACCCGAGTTTCAGTTTCTTGGAATCGGATTTCGAGATCGGAACAACAACATTGTTCTCAAAGAATCATTTCCGCATTCCGAATGAAGACACTAGTCCTCAAAGTAACAGTTTCCGGGCTTGGATGAGTTCTCGAATCACAGCCGCCTTACGAGCACGCGATGCGAATGAACTTGGATGGAATCACCCAACCCCTGGCTCTCATTGCTCATATTGCTCACTTGCCAGCGCTTGTTCTTCAGCATCGATTGGAGGTGAATTGAAATGATTTCATTCAACCGAAGTCAGCGTTTAGGACTAAATTTGGATCAGCATATTGCGTTGGACGCAGGTGCAGGAACAGGGAAAACAACCGTCATGGCAGAACGTTACGTTCAGCATCTTTTGTCAGCCGAGCAACGCGCAACGTATGTACTACCTCCTCCAATACGACAAGAACCATTTGGCTCCGGCAAGGTCCTGGCCGCAAAACGAGATCGAACTCCAATGAATGAGTGGAGAGGGCTGCTACCACAAGAGATTGTTGCAATCACATTTACTCGGAAGGCTGCCTCAGAATTGCGTTCGAGAATTCGTCAGCGGATACAATCCCTGCGAGCAAATCCAGTGAAAGAAGACGACCGTATGGGAGTACATGATCCTCGCCTTCGCCACCAGGGCGATGTATCAATGCTAATGTCATTGCTTGAAGCGGCTCCGATTTCAACCATCGATGCATTTCTGTCTGAAATTTTAGCACCACACATCGATTTGGTTGCTATTCATCTGAGCCGCGAACAATTGGCAGAAGAAAAAACTCCACTCCTTCGAAGCCAAGCACTAAATGCAGCGTGGAGGATTCGAAATGCACGCGATGCAATCGAGGCAGGAATGCTTCAATCAGCAGATGAATTCATCGCTGCACGAAACCGATTGGCAATCCGTCTCGGAGGGCAACAGAGTGCCCAAACAGTGTTGGAAGGCCTTCTCGAATCATCACTTTTCGTCGAGGAATCCAGACGACGCCTCCGTTCGCGTTCTATCCGTACAGGTTTACCTTGGGACGGTAATAATCCTCCAGATTATCGGCTCATCGAGGACATGATTTTGCAGGAATGTCAACATCTCATCGATCCCGTGGTAGGGGAAGTTCACGCTATTCTCAATGAGTGGGTTGATGTTTTCCTCGAATACCATTCCGTTTTTGTTGCACCTGCTCAAACAGAAACAACAAGCACGCGCTTCAACCAACTTGCACACTTGGCAAGAGAACCATTACCTGAGACTGTAATTGAACGTCTTCAATGGTTGTATCAAGTGGTTTCCTCAGCCACCTCATTTGCCCAACTCAATGAGATTACGCCCACCATTTTGAAAGGCGGAAACTTTCCACGCGCTAACACACTTGCGGGGTGGCCAGCAGGTTTGATGAAATGGTCCTCCGTTCTGAAAGGAAAAGATGACAAGACGTTGAAAGCTAGAATAATCTCCGACGCCTCAAGCGCTGCTGAAAGATTACAAAATCGTCTTCATGATCCAACAGACGGACGGCTTGTTCTCATGCTTGCCAAAGTTGCTTACAGTTTGAACCCCTTCCAACCATTCATTCACAGAGATACCAACGAACGCTATGATCGCCAGCCACTTGGACTTGAATTAAGTCAGGAACCGCCTCAAACAAACACACGAGTTTCCAGAGAACTTCAAGTCGAGGTTCTCAATGATCTTTACACCGTACATTTGGGATGTCAGGATTTGCTCCGGCACCTAAAGTCCCAGGAAGAAGCACATGACTTCGATGATGTACAAACTATGGTAGGGGATCTATTGCTCGCACGCTGTCCTGCGATTGTTCGTCACTGGTATCCTCCAGAGGCTGTCCAAGCTTTGGATGATTTGGGCGATGAACCTTGGTCGGATGAACACATTAGAAGGGCCCTTACTGTCATGCAAAGCGATGAGGAAAAGCAACTTGATTTGCAACGAAGATATTCTCTGTTGAAACAGATTCGAGCCCGTTATTGCGCATTTATCATCGATGAATATCAAGATACAAACCCAGAACACGCTCGTCTTCTTTCGCGTCTTTGGGGTCGCCGAGAAGGAATTTCAGATGAACACCCTTCACCCGCCGGACCTTGGGACCCCACCATCTGTATTGTTGGAGATATGAAGCAAAGCATCTACCGTTTCAGACAGGCAGAAGTGACGGTCATGCGTCGAATGGTTGCATCCATTAGAGTCGCAAACAGCATCGAGCAAAACGAATCAAGATTGGAATCGTTTGTCCAAGAAGGATATGGACGCGATCCTCGCCCCGTTGGCGCTGGCGGAGAATCAGGCTCGTTCATTCAAGCGTCGGATTATTCTAGAACGGAACAATCGGCGCCTTGGGATTACGTTTCTTTTGGAATAGATGATTCAGGGTTGGCAATTGAAGATATAGTCGCTCGCGAGCGCATCGAAGGGCACATCCAATTACGAACAAATTTCCGAACCGCTTCAGGTTTGCTTCAAACACTGAACAATATGTTCGATGACACCTTCGATCAACGCCATCACCAATTCCCTGGAGACTTCCATGCTACAGCACAGCCGCTTGAAGCAGGCCGAGAAACCGAACGAACCGGCGTAATTGAATGGTTGCTTCCAACTCAGAATGATACAGGAGAATTGCCTTTGGATTTGGCCCAAGGATACAACCTATTCGATGCTAGAAATGCAAATCTTCGGCATCTTGAACACGAACTGATTGCTTCGCGGTTGGATGCATTGGTACGGGGCTCATCTACTAGAATCTGGTCTTCAGACGATGCATCGTACATCGAAATTGAGCCAGAGGAAACAATCTCTCCTGAAGATGTCATGATTTTGGTGCATTCTCGTAAGCATATTCCAGATCTTATTTCTCGCCTTCAATCACGTGGCTTACCTGTCATGGCAGATAAGCAAGGAGAGTTGCTCAAGCAACCCGTAGTTCAACCCCTGATGGCCTTGTTGGAACTTCTTGCCAAACCGAATTCAAGACATGCTGCACATTCTCTACTGCGCTCCTCAATTATTGGGGCATCATCTATTCAAATCGAGGAAGTTTTCCAAACCAGCGAAGTCGAAAACTACTGGCCGCATATAGCGGACTACTTCGCTTCAGAGCCACAAGGCCCTCTGTTGGCAGCGTGTGCTCGAATGATTCAATTTGGGGCTATTTACGAGGTCTTTGACGCAGTATTGGATTATAGTGATTTGTTGATTGCATTCCCAGACGAATCTGAACGCCAAGTCGCAGAGATGTGGTGCGCACTGATTCAGAAGATCGGTTCGGAAACAGGGCATGAGCCTTCAGCAATTCTTGAACAGATGAAAGCATTTGCAACACTCGGTAACAAAGGGCCACAGGCGAGTTCATCGCCGACGAGTGGCGCGATTCAAATAATGACAATCCACGGTGCAAAAGGGCTTCAGGCGCCGGTTGTAATCGTAACTGGATTATTTGAAGCAGGGCGACGAAGCTCCAGCATAGAAGCCCAAAACAATGTCCTGATTACGCCCGACGTCATTGCCGGAAGGATTCAGCCATGGAAGTCGAAAGACAAGCCAGAAGATGCTCTTTGGATGTTAGCGGAACAGATGAATAAGGCTCAAAATCAGGCCGAATTGCGCCGTCAATTTTATGTCGCTTTAACACGAGTGAAAGATCGACTTATCTTCGTCGGTTCACCAAATGCTCCTTGTTCAATAGATGAGAATGCCCTGTTGTCTATGAAAGTCAATTCTAAAGGCAACAACATGGGCGATTTGATGCTTGATGGCTTCCGCTACATGGGGCTTAATTCCGGAGGTGACCAAGCGTGGAGTCTCGAAGGGGACGAATTAGGTGAACGCCTGGTTGAATATGGAGAGCAGGTGTTGCAATTCAATCCATTTGCTCTTTATCAAGCGAGTGGATTCATGCCCGATTCTCTTCAACAATTACGTATGTATCACCATCCGGATTGTTTTTCGATCCAAACACCAACATCGGTTTTATCCAATTGGCTATCCATTGAAGAACAATTATCGGAATCAGTTGAGGCTGCTGAATCTAATCAACAACATGTACGCCAATCACCTACACTGAGAATGACAGCACATGGATTGGATACTGCCAATTCATGTCGTCGCAGATACTGGCTGTCTCACATAAAGGGGTGGCAGAGTGAGCCGCTCAACATCGGCGGAAATATAGGCCATATCTCGAGTGAGGAAGATTTCAAAGATCGTTCTGGCGGAGAAGATATTGAATCAACTGCCATTGGTTGGCCTTCTGCAACATCATTCGGGTCTATGTTTCACAGACTCGTTGAAATTGGTCTAGCCAATCCTGCTGAAATGAAATCTGAGGGGTACGATCTCGGTTCAGTTTGGCTCAACGCTCAGAAGAACCGACTTCTTTCAAACAAGGAAATCGATAATGCCACACAATCACAGCCGGAATGGCACCGTCTTTCCCATGATGAACAACAGCAAACTAGGGACAGAATTGTCGAACTAGCAACATTGCTCACAAATGGGTCCTTGGGAATGATGGTTGATGGTGATGAACACGATGGCTATCAAATCGAAGGATTGCGAACTGAGGCTTCGTTCTTTTATGATTATGAAGTGAATCTGGAGGGACGTGTTCGAACACCACTTACTCAACTAAATCAATCGCACGTCACTCTTATCGATTCTGTAAAAATCCTCTTCGAAGGACAAGCAGATCTTGCTTTGGCAGGAGTCCATGGCAAGCATCCTTGGTTGCAAGTTGTGGATTTGAAAACTTCAGGTGCAAGAGAGGAAGAATTGGAAAACCATCCTTTGTATGAAAAATTGAGCGAGCCGCTCTCATTTGAACCACAAAATGACGCTGAGCATCAGATGTTGCGAAACCATCGCCTGCAACTCACTCTCTATTCTCTTGTATTCCGACGTCAAGAGGAGCAAAAACCCGTGGAACAACGTCGAGAGGTTCGGCCACCTGCTTTGCTTATTGCAAGCACTGGGCGACTTGTTCAAATGCCTGAAAAAATGTATAAAGAAGCTGAGAAAGAATTGCTCACTCTCCTTGATTGGATGGCAAATTTAGCAGCCGATCCAAATGGTATCGATGAGCCGAAACGGCTTCCCATGGAATCGATCGATACGTGCAAGAAATGCCCATTCTTCAAGGGAGATGTGAGAATGTGTGCACCACAAGAAATGGAATTAGGAGTCAATGCTGACCTTTCTTCCCAATGATGGCGAGAGTTCCTGGTTTTCCTTCAGACTGGTTTGCTCTCCACGTATGAATTTCAGTGAATCCAACGTCATTCCACATCGTAATCCATTCCTGCTCTGAGAACGTTGACATGTGGACATCTAGTGCCTCCGGCCAACCAAGGCTTTCCTCATGTTCTGCATAATGATCGATTCCAATCACTGCCCAACCGTTCTCAGCCAACCAATCATCGTGAATTGATTGTAACATCTGTTGAGGTTCATGGAGATAGTAGATGAATTCCATTGAATGAATGAGATTGTATTGTTGAGAGGGTTTTGTCTCTGGAAACACAGCGAGGTGATAACCATGCTTCGAATCAATGTTTTTTGCCTTCTCAATCATGTGTGGGGCGCCATCAAAACCATCGGCTTGTACGCAGTTCTCATGGCCACCAACCAATCGCACCACCCAACCATTTCCACATCCTAAATCGGCGAATGAAAATTGTTTATGTTCTTGATTTGTTCGTTGGAAAGCAACCTCCAACATTTCATTGACAGCAGGGCCGTGTCCCCGTTCCATCCCCTCGTCTTTGCCTCGATGTGCCCAGTCGTTGAAGACGTCTGTTGCCTGCTTCATGACCTGCCGAAGGCATTCGTCGAAAAAAGGCATCGAAAGCAACATCATCCCCATTCGTATCGGTTGATATATGAGCCTACGTTCACAATCGATTGACGATGTTCTCTATCCAAAGATTGAGCCATACTCAACCGGTATGCTTGCAGTATCAGATCGTCATACAATCGCTTGGGAATGTGCAGGCAATCCTGATGGCACCCCAGTCATTGTCATTCATGGTGGCCCTGGCGGCGGAAGCCAACCATCATATCGGCAGTATTTCGATCCGCAAAAGTGGAACATCATTCAGTTCGATCAACGAGGTTGTGGCAAATCAACGCCGTATGCAGGCCTCGAAGAAAACACAACGATGCATCTTGTTTCAGATATTGAGGCGTTGCGTAACCACCTCAAAATCGACACATGGCATGTCTTTGGAGGCTCATGGGGTTCAACACTCTCGCTCATTTACGGAATCAAACATCCTGAACGAGTACGTTCGTTTATTCTTCGAGGTATCTTCATGTGTAGAAGTTCTGAATTGCATTGGTTCTATCAAGATGGAGCAAGCCATGTCTTTCCCGATGCCTTTGAACCGTATCAGCAACACATTCCAGTGGATGAGCAATCGACTCTCATTCCTGCCTATTACAAGCGCCTGACGAGTGAAGACGTCGAAGTTCGACGTGCTGCAGCGAAGGAATGGACGCGTTGGGAGATGGCGACAAGTCGACTGTTCCCTGATCCAGAATACCTCGAAAAGGCAGAAGATCTTGACTTTGCAGTAGCTTTCGCTCGAATAGAATGCCATTATTTCATCAATGGAATTTTCGTAGAAGATTCCTACATTCTCAACAATACAGAGCCAATAAAGGACATTCCTGCAACCATTGTTCAGGGTCGCTATGACATGGTCTGTCCTGCGAAAAGCGCATGGGAATTGCATAAGCAACTTCCCAAATCGGTGCTCCACATGATTCCAGATGCAGGCCATTCGATGGGTGAAGTTCCGATTGCGAGAGCCCTGGTCGAGGCTACTGATTCAGTGTAAGAAGTACGCTTTGGAGGCCGAGCAGTATAAATGAATCAATAAGGGAGAAGGATGACGTGATAGCATGGCCAAAAACCCACCGAGAGGTAGGCTTCTTAAAATCCAAGCAGGTTTGTGTCTTCTTGTTATGCTTCTGGTTCCTATGCAATCAATGGCTGAACAAAGCGTATTGCCTGTACTTGATTGCTCAGATCAGACTCTCCATCAAGCTGAATCAATGGAATGCAGTATTGATCTGAGTGATTATGTCGGTACTTCGACAATCCGCTATGAATTTGTTCCAGCAGATTCGAGTACAGCGGGAGCCCATTCATCCATGTTAGCCACAGGGAGCGGACACAGTTGTGCAATTCTTGATAATGGCTCAGCAATGTGTTGGGGGCACGATAACTATGGCCAGTTGGGCGATGGCGGCGATGCAACGAACAGGAACAAACCAACCACATTTGTTTCACTTGAGGACGGCCAAACAGTTACCCAAATTTATGCAAAACAGTCTCGAACCTGTATCATTCTCAATGACAATACTGCAAGTTGTTGGGGATTTAATGAAGACGGGCAGGCCGGTGATGACTCAACCAATACCTACAAGTCCCCCAGCGCGAAGGTACAATTCCCGGATGGTAAGCGCGTTAAATCAATGGGAATGGGGCTTAAGCACACCTGCGCTATTCTAGAAGATGATACATTGACATGCTGGGGACTTGATTCGCACGGTGCCTTAGGAAATGGGAACTCGGATACAAGCGACAAATACACACCCCAAACGATTACGACTCCATCGGATCGGAAAGTTGTGAAAGTGGAGCCTGGAGCAACGCATACCTGTATACTTCTTGATGATGGAGGCGTGATGTGTTGGGGTCGTGATAACGTGGGCCAACTTGGTAATGGCGATACAAGCGATACGATTCACACTCCATCTTCAAATGTTGAATTACCCGAAGGTCGGGCAGCGACAGACCTCTCTGTTGGAGATCACCATTCATGCGCTCTACTTGACAATGGCTCAGTCGCATGTTGGGGTCAAAACAATTATGGCCAACTCGGAGAGAATACAACCACACATCGCTCCATTCCGATTTATCCTCATTTGCCAGCCGGTTCATCAGCAGTATCGGTTGCAGTAGGCCCTTACAATTCCTGCGCTATTTTAGAAAATAGCAGTCTATACTGTTGGGGGCACAATCATTACGGCCGCCTTGGAATTGGTGTAAGTGGAGATGTTTACTCCACGCCAATGTTTGTTGAAGGACCTACAAGCATTGTTGATTTGAGTGTGAATTATGACCACACCTGCGGTCTGTCTGAAAACGGATCGATCTCTTGCTGGGCTCGCGGCAAATATGGGCAACTAGGAAATGGTCAAACGAGCGACAAAAACACGCCGCAACTGGTCGATTACAACATCGCCCCATTTGCCTCTGTGACGGGGCCTGCGCCTCAAGGCGATTGGGAAGATGAATCAGACTTACGCGGTAGAGTCATTGCCTCAGAAAATGGTGTGTGGAAGGTTGAGATTAAGGCTCCCGAATCTGCTGAAATGTCGATGTATGATCTTCAAATAACGTTGCTGAAAATAGGCGGAATCCGAGAAACAATTGTCGTTGAGAATGCGATTGAAATAATTGAAAGAGATTCCGATGGCGATGGAACAGTGGATTCTCTCGATGCGTTCCCAAATGACGCATCTGAAACGACCGATACCGATGGCGATGGCGTTGGCGATAACACGGATGCATACCCGAGCGATGGCACTCGCTCGGAGGAAGAACTCACTCTCGATGCCAACACAACATACCTCATTATTGCGGCGCTAGCAGTCATTGTTCTCCTATCAATGATATTCTTTAGAAGAGAAAAATACGAGAAAACCGAAGACAATGCAACCGCCGAAAAATCCAGTCGCTGGTTGTTCCCACGCGGCCCTAAACAGAAATTCTAGTCGCGGGTGGAACGTACAACCGAGAAGCGTGATATCGTTCTCAACGAAGCGTCGGCTTCATAGGGTAAAGGCGACTGGGTTGAAATGGAGGCATTCCTCCGGGTGAAAATATGAGTGAAGAAGGAACCATCACCCCTGAAGTTCAAATCGGCCAACTAGAAGAGGCCCTTGCCACTGAAACGGACCGTTTGAAGAAACTCTTCGCAGCCTATGAAACTCAAGAAAAGGAACTCGTCGATGCACGTGCTGAAATCGAGGTTCTTGAGAAGGAAATTATCGATAAAGAGATTGAGCGTGAAGCTCAAGAATCGCTTATCGCCGAGAAAGATTTCCGAATCCGCGAACTTGAAATGAAGGCAACTAAGGCTGACAAGCGTGTCGAGCATCTAGAACCTGCTCTTCAGACAATGGAAGAAAAGTATTCCCGTGAAAAAGATCGTCTTGGCAAGGTCTTCGGAATTGCCGAGGAGCTTGATAATGATTTGAAACTCGCAGTTTCAGAAATGAAAGCCCGTGATGATTGGTATGTATCTCACATGACCCTGTTTGAAGATCTCAACAAGGCGATTAAGGAACGTTATGAGATGATTGAGAGTGCAGTCGAAGCTGAACGCCAATCACAACACATGTCTCGCGCATTCACAGAACGCATGGACGAGATGGTAGAAGTACGAGCAGCAGAAATGACTGTTGAAGAGGCTGAAACCCTCATCGAAGAAGAATCCAACGAAGATTCAGAAGCGGTTGAAGAAGCACCTGTTGAGGAAGAACCTGTCGAAGAAGCAGGAGAAGAGGCAGCAGAGGAAGAACCTGCTGAAGCCGAATCAGAAGAGGCTGGCGAGGAAGAAGCCGAGACCCCTGCCGATGAAACTTGGAATTCTGATGTAGACCCTTGGGATGACAACTGAGGTGAAACATCTTGGCAGGTCTCGCCCAGGGAGGGCATGCACCAGTCGCAACGTTTGCTCTCGCAGGAATTGCAATTCTTGTTGGAGGGATTTATCTTGATCCACTCAATGGATTGTTACCATTACTCGGCGTTCTTTGCCTCATGACTGCAGTCTTCTTTGCTAACTTTTGGAGAGATCCAGACCGCCCTATTCCTCAAGAGTCTGGAGTGTTGGTCTCCCCTGCTGACGGTCATGTAATGTTCGTTCGCCGAGAACGCGCTAATGGGCGCCGACCTTCACAGACTGAACGAGAGCAAGATGGTATTGAACAGGATGAATTCACAGGAGATTGGTTCCCCAAACCCTGCGGCAATCCTCTTTCTTTTGAAACAGAACAACGCTTCGTTCCAGTGGAAGGAGAAACTCTCGATATCGATGTTTGGCGTGTTGCCATTTTCATGTCCCCACTCGACGTTCACGTGAACCGCGCACCATGCGCTTCCAAAATCATCGCCATGGAACACCGAACAGGAAAAGGACGACGCCGGGGGCCATTTGCTCCTGCATACAAAAAAGAAAGCGAGTACAATGAACGAGTTCGTACCGTTTTCGAATCTGTCGACGGAGAACGGATAGAAGTTATGCAAATTTCAGGAGCACTTGCTCGAACAATCGTTCCATGGAAGGGGATTGGCGACACGCTCCGCCGAGGGGAGCGATATGGGATGATCCGACTTGGTAGCCGAGTCGATGTTCGAGTTCCTGCAGCATATTACGAGCCACAAGTTGTTTCGGCTGAGGAACAAAACTCACAGTATCCAAAGGGGCAGTTCATCAAAGCTGGTGCTGACATAATTTTCAAAAGAGTTCTTGAAGAGGAATAGTCGGGGTGAAATTGTGCAATCTGAGAAGGGACTGACAATCTTGGGTAATGACTCGAAGAGTCTCAAGATACATGATCTTGTCAAAGCGCCAGCAAATACGCCTTGGGCGAAGGAGCGTCAACAATCCTGGGATGCATCATTCCCTGCAACGGTGTATTCGACGCCTGAAATGACAACTGATGGAGAACCATGTACAGCAGTCACCGTCATCCTTCGCACGAAAGGATGCCATTGGTGGTGGTCATCTGGATGTACATTTTGTGGATATTTCAACGATACGCGCGATGATGTAAGCAGTGATGATCTTCATGCCCAATGGCAGCATGCAAAGGATAAGTTCAGCAACTTCGAAGACCATGCAATGGTCAAAGTTTACACTTCAGGATCTTTGCTTGAAGACCGAGAGATTCCTGTAGATTTTCAAGAGACCGTACTTCGTGATTGCTTTGAACTTGAAAAGGAACTCATCGTTGAAAGTCGAACCGAACAACTCACGGAAGAAAAATTAGCATGGGCAACATCCATCAATCCAAATTTCACTGTTGCAATCGGACTCGAAGCTTACGATGATGAAGTACTTCGGTTCCATGTTAACAAGGGGTTCTCTGCTGCTTCGTGGGATCGTGCCGTTGAGAGACTTCAAAAATTCAATCTTCGAGTAAAAACATACCTTATGTTCAAACCTCCATTCATGAGTGAAGCCGACGCACTTGACCATTGCATCGAATGGATTGGAGCAGTAGCAGAACAAAGCGATGAGATATCCATCAATCCAATGAATATTCAGCGCGGGACAGTAATTGATCGACTTCATCGACATAGAGAATACCGTCCACCTTGGCTTTGGTCACTGGTCGAACTTATCCAACAGAGCCATCACACCGTCCATCCAAAAGGTGGAGTAAATGGAGACGAGGACCAAGTTTCTCGTTTGATTATCCATCCAACGGCAGGTGGGAAAATTCGAGGTTCACATAACTGTGGTGAATGCGATGCAGAGGTTGTTGCAGCCATTGAGCGGTATGCAGTTTCAGGTTCTCTGGATGAATTTCATGGATTGGATTGTGAATGCAAAAAGCGTTGGAATCAAGAACTAATCAATGACCGTACAATCCCTGTCCCGCTCGGCACCTCAATGCCAAGGCGTGGCTCTCTCACCGATATCCTCCGCTCACCTTGACCAATACGATTTATTCAGTAGTTCAATACCGCTCTTGGTGAATGTTTATCACCGCGCTTCGAGTCGCAAGCATGTCCATCTTGGGCACGTGAGGGCACATTATGTCGAATAGTACAGAACTACCCGATGCAGTTATTGGAACTGCAGAACCATCGTCTAGCCGTATCATTCTCGTCTTACTTTCAGTTGTTACGGTTGGAATGTTCGGTCTTTTTAGCACCATCTTTGGCTGGGATAACATCCCGGTCATCGGCGACATTGTACCATTGATGTCAAACCTTGGCGGTTCAGGAATCTGGTACTATTTACTCGGTTTCATTATAGGATTTGGAGCGATTGTATCGACACTAGTAGGAGAGGTCCTAGCGGATTGAGGTGGTATGAATGGAAGCAGTATTTTTCGCACTAATTTTCTTCTTTACCGTAGTTGGATTTGCAACATTCTACGTTCAACGTGGAATTGGTAACATGGCAGAACCAATGCGTCAATTCGGTCTTTTCCTCCTCAATAAAGCACCTGCTGGAATTGTTGATCTCTTCAACGATGAAAAGGGTAGTGGTTCTAAGACTTGGATGAACCTCGGAATGATTTGGCTTACATTTGCAGCCATCGGAACATTCCTCGCCCTATGGCATGATTATGATGGAAGCGCATTGGACACACTAGCCAGTATCGGTTGGGAATACGACGATGGGAGTGCACTCAATACATTTGTTGATGTTACACTAATGACCGGATTGATTTCGGTTCTAATCGGAGGCGCCCTTGTCGCCGTTGCCAGAGCAGGAGCGGGCAGCCTTGCAAGCGAGGCGAACGCAAGTCTCACAGCAATTCTCTTCTCAGTCCTGACGATTTCCTCAATGCTCCTTCCAACAATTATTGGCCTTCTGATTGACTTATCAGCAGCAAATGAAGCACTCATTCAAGACCTCTTCATGCATGCTCTCCGTTCGTTCATCATTATCGCGGTCATGATCAATGCTCTCTTGACCATAGCTCAACGAAAAGGCGAGATTGTTTCAGCGAGCAATTGGTTCATGTTTATGGCGCTAGCATCGTTTATCTTCGGCTCTCAATTCCGTTTCTTTGGAGAACTTGCAAATTCGACTCAAACCGTTTGGCTTGGCGAACGCATGTCCCAATCATGGACACTTATCGCTCTCATCTTCGCTGTCGCATACCATGTTGTGCCACGTGCAGCAAGCCGACCAATTTGGTCCGATTCGATGACAAAGGCAAGCCTCTTTCTTCTTTTCTTCACCCTTCCACCATTTATGCTGACCACAGCCGATGCGGGAACGGTGCTTGAGAACCTCGGTGCAATCTTGATGACTCTTGCTCTCCTACCAATCTTAGCAGGTTCTGTGAATATAATCATGACCTCGCTAAGCAATGCTACCGGTATTGTCTCACGACCAGGGGCGCTGGCGGCAACTCTCGCCATGGTGTTCTTCCCATTGTTTGCTATTGGAGGATACTTCACTTCACTGGACGTTTTCATCGGCCTCGGTGCTTTGAACGATATGGCAACGACTGTCGATATTGGTTTCATGTGGACCGTTGGAGGTTTGATGGCCGTTGCCTGTGTTGCTGAATCCTATCCTCTTGCGGGCGACCGACAACTTGCTTCATCTTCTTCCGCCTCCTTGTCAACGATGATGATCGCCTTTGGTGGAATCACCTCAACGGTTGCAAAACTCATGGGCGACTTCACAGAAAAAGCACTTCTTGATTCAGGAAGTGAGGATATTGTCATGACAGATGGTGGATTCAGTCTTACTGCAGCAGTTCTGTTTTACGTTGGATCAATCGGTATCATTCTGTTGTTCCTCAACCTCATTCGAACCTCAGTTGGTGGAATGAAGGTAGATACGTCTGTGCCAACTACCTCAGATATCTCTCAATACTCGATGCAGCCAGGTGAATCTTCTATCCGCAAACTTTTGCAACGCGGCGTTGGAGTCGATACTATTCTAGTCGTTGGTGCAGACGTTGAAGGTGATGGAGGCATGACCATTATCGATGTCTCATCTACGCTACATAATGACGAAATTGATGAGTTTCCAGTTGAGAAGAATGAATTAGAGATGTTGTCAGACTACCTTGCAAAGAAAGACATGAGCATCTTTGAATTCTTCCGATCTATCGACCTTGATGATTCGGGTCTTATCGATGGATATGAACTACAACAAGCATTGCGAAGTGCTGAAATTGCCGATCTACCTCCTTGGGATATTGCCAAATTGATGGAATTCATCGACCTTGATGGTGACGGACGCGTCAATCTTCCTGAACTTGACATCGTAATTGCGCGGGTTCGTTCAGGCGTATCAGAAGAAGAGTGAAGCGAGGCGGTCAAACCGTGCGGATTGGATTGGTTGGAAAACCAAATGTCGGCAAATCGACATTCTTCGCAGCGTCTACACTGATTCCTGTCGATATTGCGAACTATCCATTTTGTACCATCGAACCCAACGTAGGCTTCTCATTTATTCCAAGTCGCCAACCATGTCCATGCGGTAACTTACGCGAACGTCTTGAGGAAGACGGGCGTGCTCAGTTTAGTGATGATCGAGGCGGAAGTATATGCTCTCCTCGCACTGGTTCCTGCGAAGAACATCAACGCTATGTTCCTTGTATGCTGGTCGATGTTGCAGGTCTTGTTCCAGGTGCAAGCCAAGGGCGTGGACGCGGAAATGCATTCCTTTCCGATTTAGCAGAATGTGATGCATTAATCCAAGTCATCGATGTTGCAGGTACGACAGATATTGAAGGGAATCCAACAGGGGTGAAAGCGACAAAGGAGCAGGCTATCGAACAAGCCCTTGCTGAAGTAGAATTTCTAACAAATGAATTGGATGCTTGGATACTCGGGCTCGTCAAGGATGGTTGGTCAAGAGGTGCTCGCCGAATTCAGGCTGAGGGCGTGAAAGGTTTTACACAATTTCTGCAAGAGCGCCTATCAGGATTGGGTGCAACGGACGCCATTTGTCAACGTTCGTTCGACACGTTTGCTCAGCAGCATTCAGACATGACGTCTCCTTGGGATTGGTCGGACGAGGTGTTGATACTTCTTGCATCTTCAATACGAAAACATCTATTCCCAATCTTTGTTGCTGGAAACAAAGCAGACCTTGCTCCTGAAGGAGTACTCGATCACCTTCATGACGTACTACCGTCGTTCACTCCATGTTCTGCTGAAACCGAACTTGCACTCCGTCAAGCAGGTAAAGCAGGATTCATCACATATGTTGCAGGAGAATCAAACTTCGAATTGAATCAAGATCAAGCGATGAATGAAGCCCAGAAGAAAGGGCTCTCTGTATTAGCAGAACGTGTTCAAAAACTGCAAGGAACTGGATTGATTAAACTACTCGACCAGGTCCTTTTCGATGAACTTGAGCGCATTGTCGTGTATCCAGTTCAAGATGAAAGCCAGTGGACTGATGGTGACGGTAATGTACTTCCAGATGCCCTTGTCGTTCAGAATGGAATTCAAGCGAAACAGGTAGCTTACAAAGTCCATTCTGATCTTGGTGATGGATTCATCAAAGGTGTGGATGGACGTACGCGCCGAATTGTTGGTGCAGAGCATGAACTATCAGATGGTGATGTTCTGCGAATCCACTCAAAGTAATTTTCAATGTCCTTCAGGGCGTTTATAGTCCGGTGTCAATCGAGCAAGGGTGCTAGAGTACTTTGCCGCACTCGTGAAGAAAAGAACGATTGAAGCTAGTGTAAGAAGTATGAGCATAATCAGCATATACCATCCCCATGGGGATATACTACTGATTGTTGTAATGTAGATGGTCCACAATACTGTGAGGTAGAGGAAAGGCCGGTAGCGGCGAGTTATTGTGCTAAGCCGGGCAGACTTCAACGTGTCATCATAGAGGTTTGCTGCTTCTTCTTTGTTAACATAGCCATGCTCAACACCACAGCGTGAACAGACTTGTGTATTGGGGCCATTTCCATGAATGAAGAACTCGCGAGGATAGGTTCCTGAACAGAGTCGACAGATTGGCATCTTCTTCCCTCATTCCACTCCATATACTGCCGTCATTTCAACCATGCGCTCAAAACTCTAGGAATTTTGAGAGGATGCGGTCTCCGAATTGACTCCCGACAGATTCAGGATGGAACTGAACACCGAACACCGGAACATGCTTTGAGTGAAATCCAAGAATCAATGATTTCGTATCATCGGTTGCATCAATGACCAGATTTGAACCTTCATCGGCTGTTAAATGAGTCAAAGAGTTATATCGCGTCATAGAAATCTCGCCCAATCCCTCAAACAAACCTTGTTGCTCGTGCAAGCACTTGACTGGGATCCCATGCACAGGACCAATCGGACTTTGAACCAAATCTAGTCCTGAAACTACACCTATTGCTTGATGCCCAAGACATATCCCGAGAAGAGGAGGTGTTTCACCATGGAGTGATAAAGCAGCAAGTTCCATTGTCAAAGGACTATCTTTCGGCCATCCAGGGCCAGGGCCAAGAATAATGTGCGAAGGTTGGAGTTCATCCAATAGTTGTTGAGCAGAATACTGGATTTCCTCTCGTCCGGAGATGATGTTTACGTGATGTCCAAGACCACATACACTGTGGGCTATGTTGTAAGTGAAGGAATCCAAGTTATCGATGAGTAAAACTGCGTTTTTCTTGAACGATTCCGTATGAATTGAGGTTGAAATTTGATGTATATTTTGCTCATTTTCGAGAGGCAGTGGATAAATTGCTAGACTCTTTACAGAATTGGATTGTATAGGATCTTTCAGCCACCCACACGACCGTAAAAGCGCATTTGCTTTCCATTTCGCTTCTGCAACTTCTGATTTAGGATTAGACTCAATGGTGACCCCTCCGCCTGCTGTAACCCGAGAATACCAAGAATCGTCCTTTTTGTGAAGTTCTGCTGTGCGAATGAGGATGTTCCAAGAAGAGTCTCCTGTCGATGGATCAAACCAGCCCATCGAACCAGTCCAAAATGAGCGCGGTTTTTTCTCCAATTCGTCGATTGCTGCACATACAACTGTCCGCGGGCATCCTGTAATAGAACCACCAGGGAATACATTTCCAATAGCATCAAAGAGATCCACGCCGTCATTCAAACGACCTTTGATTCGAGATACCAAGTGTTGAACCTCAGCATATGCTTCAACATCAAATCGCTCAACCCATACTTGGTTCGGCTGTGCAATCTGCCCTACATCGTTTCGCATCAAATCAACCAACATGCGATGTTCAGCCCGTTCTTTACGATCGAAAATCATGTCTTCTCGAAGTAGCAGCTCTTCAGCATCAGAGGCGCCTCTAGGAGCAGTCCCTTTGATCGGAGCTGTTGTAATAACTCCATTTTCTGTACAAAGAAGCGATTCTGGAGATGCGGAAACAAGCGCAAAATCATCATCTTTCATATGTAAAAATCCCGAGTATGGTGCTGGATTGGATGCAACAGAATGAGAGAAAATATGCCAAGGTTCAGATTGAATTCCTCCCTCCCAAGAACGACCATAATTCAACTGATACAATTGCCCGTCAATAATGGCTGATTGGACCGTTTTGACAATTGTTTCATGCTCCATATCTGTACAGTTGGGCGTTGGCTCTTTGGTGTGTATTACTTTGAAAGGATCATTTCCGTATGGGATTGTTTCAAGACAATCTTCAACTTTCTTTTGCCATTCTTCATCGATTGAAAGAACGATGAATTCATCCTTTTCCTTTTCATGAATAATGCATCGCTCCACCTCCCATAAAACGCACAACAAATCGTCTTCTTTTGGCGGGTATTGCAACCGAATAGGTTGTGTAATTTGTAGTAAATCATAGGCCAATGCACCTGCCCAGAAAGGTCCGTTAAACGGTAGATTGTCCTGAGATTCTTCAATAAAACTCGAATCATTCGGAGTACACAATTTCCTGAGCCCTCCTGCGAGAGATGCACTAGTTGTTGAATCGGCCTTGACCCAATCTGTACCGCTCCATCTCTCACGTTGGAAAGTAAATTGTGCATTTTTCTCAATCTGGGTCTGGCCCGAGAGAGGTGAATGATTCTCGGCTACTGGTAAGATTTCTCGTGAAGGTTGACGTATGGTGACTCGATTTGTAGGTGGGCCGCACAGCAACGAGAAACGGGAGTGGTGACTAATCGGGCCGGCTGAAACCAACATCAATTCATCAGGAGATCCAAAAGCACTTGCATCTTGGCCAAGGAGTCCTTGTTCGGTGAGATGATGGCGAACAGAGGCCAACCTCATTTCCAAACCTCCATCCAATGATTTGTGTCATCGTATTGTTCTCTAAGAATCGATACGCATAGATCGAAAAGATGCGAACGCTCATTACCGATTGACTCACCATCGATTGAATCGATTTTCAAAGCACCAACGCCGCTACCAATAGCAATCGCCTCAACACATCTAGCTACGAGTCGCTCGTTGAGTTTACCACGCTGGATGTGATATCCTGCAATGAGCAATGAGGCCTTCAATACGTCAAATGTAATCGAATCGACAGAGAGTTCTGAGTCGCTTATCCAAATGACACCATCTTCGTCCAATACGAGTGGAGTGCATCGGTCGCCATCTACGATTGAATAATTATGCACCATTAATGCCAAATCTGCACCTTGATTTTCTGCATATTGTCGAGCATCAAGGTATGCATTCCATGCACCATGTTTGACCCCTGCAACACGTTTCGGCCAAATAGGACTGGCAATGGTTACAGCATCCACTTGTTCGTTCTGAATTGTAAATGGACGATATGCAATATTGAGTTGCAAGGAATCTGTACATTCGAATCGAAGAAGACCATCGTCTAATTCGGGAGTATTCTCAAGCAGTAATCTTAGAATTGAATCGGAATTGATTGGTGTGGCGTCAATTCTCAACTTCTCTGCGTGAGTTCTCATCCGAGCGAGGTGTTTTTCAAGTAAAAAGAGACCCTTTCTCTTTGAGAACCTCATCGTTGTAAAAACCGATGAGCGAGGACCTTGTGCAACCTCGCTCATGTATTGCCCTTGCCTCACTATGCCTTGAGCATCTCGGTATCACAACAAATCATCTAGGAACGAGGTATCAATACCTGAATTCGACTGCTTTTGAGGCGTATCAATGCCAAGATCGTCCAATAATGAATCATCCACAGGCGTCCGAATTGGATTCATCACAGGCCTCTGTGCAACATATTGCTCTCTACCTATTTCCTGGCGTTCAATTCGGTCAGCCGCTTGGAAAAGTGAATCAGTTTGGATAGGAGTGGTTGGTGGCGGTGGTGGGGCTTGGGATTGAGGGGGAGAGTTCCACGCGTCATCATTGATTCCCCACGTAGCGGTTTGAATTTCCCATTCTTTCTCTTTTCGAGACTTCCTTCCCCCTCCTCGGAAAATGGCAAGCAAGAGGAAGAGTGAGAGGAGGACGAGACCTGCTGCAATGAGATTTGGTGTTGTCAACAACGACTCTAGACTGTTTTCCGAACTGTCTTCCTTTACGATTTCTTTTTCAGCATCAACCGAGTTAATTTTCTTAGCATCCACGGATTTTTTCACTTCGTTTTCATCAAAGGTTGTCACTGAAATGAACCAATCCGATGAATTGACAAGATCAGTGAAAATTGTGTTTGTGATGAGTATTGAGTTAGCCATTGTCTCCCCGACAAATGTAGCGTCAGAAATATCCATGAAATCTTCTGAATTGATGTGGATTTGATATCCTTTCACATCTAAGTCATTGGAATGATTCCAAGTAACGAGGATATCTGTTTCCTCGACCCACTTGAGTGTAATGCTGTCAATGCTTGGGAGATAATTCCCTGGGTCGGTGACTCCATCATCAATTGATTGTGCTGAAACAACGGTCAAATCCGTCTTGAACGAATTTGATGAGGAATCAACAGGAACGACAGCAACCCATGTTTCTTGACCCGGTAGAACCGGCAAATCTCCTGCCAATTCCGATATAGTTAACGGAAGTTCAGGATTTCGTTCGAGTGTTACGATAGGTTCGTTTGGACCATCTGCTCCCACACCAACGCTCGTAAATGCCCAAGATGCAGCATATACTTCGTATTGATACACATCGCTTGCTGAAGATAGTTCAAAATCAAGATGGAGGGCGGAGCCATCATCCATCGGACGGTCTGAGAGGGTAATATCGTCAAGACGAGCCGGCGGAGTCGTATCTTCGAAATTGTTGATTGGAACGACACTCGCAGAGAGTAAGGAATCGGTGTACACATTGCCTTGGAGATCGTGGACTGTGACGGTTACGAACAATTCAATTCCAGGTTTAATCAACTGAGGTGTGTCAGAAGGTCCAAATTGGTCGCTCTGTGTCGCAGCGCCGTATAGAGCAGTATTCAATGTCAACTCAATTGGATTCTTGTCCTCGTCAATCCACTGTTTATCGATGACGATACAACCACAATACGCGGGGTCATCACCGTATGCATTCCACAGATATCCAACATCGTCAACTGGTTTGTCAGCTGCCCAGACAACGTATTTGCTGAAATCTCCGGCATCTGAAATTGACCATACTACATCGATTGCAGTTCCATCATCGTTTGGATGGTCATATGCTTGAATGCTTTCAATTCGATTTGGTGGCATTGCTGCACCGTTGGAGTTATCGATTGGCGTTGCAGTCACGATTTCAACATCATTGAGGTTACCATTGAGCCAAGTATCGAAAGCAACAACTCCAATGTAATATTCTAAATTGTCAACCAATGGTAGGTCGTCAATCTGGGATACGATAGTTGAATTATCATCACAATTATTGACAATTGTTGATTCTGAAAATCCAGCAACTGAGGATGGATACGTTGTGAAAACGACGCCAGTAATCATGTAGACCACGTAGTATGCGCAATCATCTGCATCACTTACATTCCATCCAACTGTGATGCGTCCACCTTCATCATCCGGTGTATCGATAGCCCAAACATTCTCGAGTTTAGCGGGCGGTATGCCATCATCAACACCTCCTGTTGGAACCACTGGGCCAATGATTGTTGCATTCATCAAATTTTCTTGACCTGTTAAATCCACACAAGTGAATCCAAGCCAGTACGGTTTGCCTGGTTCTAGATTGAGAATTGTAGTGTTTCCTTCTGTTGGAACCACTGAGGTTTCGACGGAGAGTCCCAAGATGTTCGTCATCGGTTGTGTTGAGGCATAAATTCGGGTCTCAAGGAGGTCAATAGCAGTACATCGGGCCCATTCCGTTTCGAGGTCGCCTGCTACGCCACCATCAAGAGGCTGAGCAATAGCCCATTCTGGTGGTGTTGGGACTTCATTACTGGTTGTCACTGGGCCGAAGACTTGGCTTGGCAGACCATATCGTCCATTGTTGTATTCGACGACAACAAGGGCGTAGTAATCAACTCCATCCACAAGTGGCACACCATTTGCAGTTGTAACATCAGCTTTCAATCGGCTATGAATTGATTCAGACTTGTCAATGATTCTACCAACGAGATCGATATCGGTTGGAAGAGCAGTCCATGGCTGGTCACTAACATATACTAGGTAGCGACTGAAATCAGGATCGTGGACTAGAGTCCATTCAACGGTTAGAGCACCACCACCATCATCGGGCCGATCGTACATATCCGAAATTTCAACCGGCGTATCCAGACGTACCCAATCGTAAGTTAATCTAACCTCGATTGAACCGTTTGAAGGGGAGATGAGTTTGATTGGAACAAATCGTGTTCCATTGATGAGTTGTCCGTTGTTAATAGCCAATTGAAGGCCATCTTCAACACCGGTGCTATTGTCCAATTCAAGCACTACATCGTATCTTAGTGTAGACGATTTTGCCCATACAGCAGCATTGGAAACCGGAGAGGTCATAATCAGCGGAACTGTTTGGAATAGTAAGCCATGAATACCCGCTTGGCCAGTAGATGCATTTAGTGCAACAGGACTATCCGGAGTGACGAGATCAATGGTATAGCCTGGATGAGTCATATTTGAGATGTCCATGTATTGAGAATTGAAACCGATATTGAGTGGATTCGCGTAGCGAGATGTTTGGCTTTCCATTTCATCAAATGCAGTTGCTGGTGTCCATCCGCGAAGACCTGCATCGCTTGTGGTCAACCAAAAGCCATTGGCACCGACAGCAACGTTGGTTGGATTTTGAACCGTTGCTGACTTAACAGACGAATGAGACTCTGTGTGTGCCTCTACGATCGCCATAGCATTGAGCCCCATGAGCATTAGATGTGTGCCATCACTACTCATTCTGTATACGGGCCAAGAGGGGAGTTGGAAACTTGCCAATCCATCTTCAAATTCTTGTGTTAGGCCGTCATAGTGGACTATGGGGCCGACATCGGTTGCAATATGCAAACCAGCATAATCGGAGGTTACGGCTGTAACATAGTTAGAAGGCAATTGGTCAAATCGGTGTGTTGAAAGAACACCATTTGAGGAAGAATCTACTATCGAAACGCCGGGTCGTTCTGAGCCGGCTCCATCGTGACCGAGTACAAGTTGTACAGCTTGGTTTGTGGATGGAGGGGAGTATGTTTCGATCGACCACACCGAGTTTCCAAGCAAACCATCTGCACTTGTGTTGGTACTGATCGCACCCGTTGCAGGAATGTATTGCGTAAGGCCACTCGCAGAAGCAATGTACAACGTATTGGAGATGAACTTGATATCCTCAATGTTGGAAGAGGGGAGACCATCCGCTGTTGTTAGTGGATTATCCCAATCGTTTGCAGTCATGTTCCAGCGAGCGATTCCATTTTGGGTAGCAATATAGACGTGATCGTTTGAAACTGCGAATCCTTGTATGTTGTCAGATGGTAGTCCTGAGAGGAGTTGGCCTGAACCAAATTGTTGTGCTGTAACATCAAACGCTTGAACGCCTGCAGCGGTCGAAAATGTCCCTAGTAAACCAACATATAATGTTGAAACACCGTTTGATTGATGCATATCTAAGCCACCGAGGCTATCGTGAATTGATCCAGTTTGTTTTTGCAGTATTCCAGTCGTAGCATTGAGTGTGTATAAGCCACTTCCTGAGGTAGAGATGTAGATAGTTGTGCCATCGATAGCCATGTCACTAATGGTTGTAAAGAACGGGAATGACCAACCTTCTTCCCAATCGATGCCCCCACTCGAGTTGAAAGAACCTTGAAGAATTCCAGCGGTACCTTGTCCGCCACCATTTCCTTGCCCTGAAGAGGCTTCTGTAGCAACCCAAATTTTGGAACCGTCACTAACCATTGATGGTATATTTCCGCTCACTAATGCTGGAAGTTCAAAGGCTGTGTACAGCCCTAAACTGCCCAACCTATCCACGCGTGAATAGCCACTCGCTTCACCGGCTTGTCCAATCAACCATTCCGTTCCGGTATACTTGACGGATGTTACGGGCGTTCCAACCTGTTGAACACTAGCCTGACCTGTAATTGTTCCGCGAGTGGAAATGATGGCAAAACCTCCCGAATCATCGTATCCAATCATGAGTTTTCCATTCGAGTAAGCCATGGCATCGAGCCACATCGGATCTTCCGGAAGATTGTTTGCGGCCGAAGTTAACTTGTTAAGCCAGGTTCCAGCAGCTGTATCGTACTTTGAAATCCCTTGATCATCCGCATCATAACCGACGTAAAGGGTGTCAACTGAATCACATGCAACCGCAGCCACTCTTCCGCTACTCAGTACTGATGTCGTGAATGACCCCTGCACAGAAGAACTGTTGAGATCCATATAGACAACGCCGCCATTGTTGTTGAACAAGCCGATGTACAGGTACGAACCGCACTCACTCATTGAAAGCGGGTATCCGTTTGGTATACCATTCCGACCTGTCTCGAACGTTGACCATGTTCCTGTTGATCCATCCAGATGGCCTACAATTCCGCGCTGGAACCCTCCCCAGCCAGAGAATGTTGCAGAACCTACGAGGAGATCACTTCCATCGGTCCAAAGCTCACCAATCCAATCGCCCATGTTGTTTGGCAAACCGTTTCCAGGCGTCCATGTTGATTCCCAAGAAAACGAAGTCTCATTGAAACGCTCAACACCGTCTTCGGTAGCAAAGAGAACAAGGCCATCATATTCGATAATCTCTCGAATAGGGAACTCCAAGTTGTCCCAGAATCCTAGTTTCGTTCCACTCGGGCTGTAAACCTCAAGGCCAATTTCCCCCCATGAAATCCATGTATGTCCGCTTGAAGACTCGTATGCAGTGACACGGTCGACTTGGCCCGATGGCAGAATAGACGTGTTCCAAGTGCTTGTTGAAAGATCGTATTGAACAATACCTCCACTCCCGTCCTGGTTCCACCATTGTCCCGAAGCTACACTGGCAAACAACGTATCGCCCATGATTTCCAATCCGACGATGTCTCCACCGTTTTCTCCAATCCGTTGGCCAGCATCGAGTGGCGTGATAGAGGTAAAGTTTGCAACATCGATTCCATAGATGCTATCACTTGATCCTCCCTGATGATAGTACATTGTGTAGCCATACATTGTCAAATCAAATGGATCGCCGTTTCCGGAATAGAGGGAATTTGATTTCTCAATATCATAGAATTCGGTTCCATTGGCTGTTCCGATAAGTTGGAATCCATCACTACCACCAATCCAGATGTAGCCGGGCCGAATGTCAGCAATGAGACTTGTAACGTCTTCATTTCCATTGTCAAGAGCATTATTTTCGGTCCATGTTGGCAACCATTGGCTGTTGTTTATGTCCCATCGAGCAACACCAATGCCAGTCAATCCAATGTAGGCGATGTCATCAATGACCTCAACGATAGCATCGTCTGTTGACGAGGTTGCTTCCCATTCATCATCAACGGTGAAACTGCTCTTGTCGATGAGTCCAAC
>CEVR01172891.1_pt1 | contig 38866 bp, 38 predicted proteins | sample 356541 | NCBI WGS metagenome assembly CEVR01 (sample SAMEA2623734, study PRJEB7988) | marine metagenome | isolation source: saline water (ENVO:00002010), including
TACTGAAATAACACCTGATAAAGTAATTGATATAATCATTAATTTATTTCTGATAAAAAACAATATAATGTCCGAGAACAATTTTTCTAAACTTAATTCCTTATCCATAATTTTATTTAATTATTATTAAAGTAAAAACCCCATTTAAATGGGGTTTTCTATACTACTTTATATTAGGATTAATACTCCCACATATCGTGTTCTATATTAAATATCTCTTCCTTTATTCTTTCAGATTCTAATAGTGCATCTAACCCTATCATATAATCAGTAACGGATCTATTCATAATATTCGATTCTTGAAGAATTCTACTACCAAACATTCGCTTTTCAAATATTCCTAAATAGGACCTTTGTTGTGCATTATTCTTTGTGAAATTTGCTACTTTAGTTTGTACTAATAAACTTCTGTAATCTGGAAAATAAATCCAAAACATATCTTCCTCTCTATAATCCTCATCAGGAATTTCCATAACAGGACACAGACCTATAATTCTTGTAGACATCTTGGATCTATGTTTATCAAAGAACCACTCTTCTTTTACTTTCCATTTCTTCACATTAGTTCTGTCAAATTCTTTCCCTTTAATAGTATCGTAAAGTACATTACCAGCTTCATCAAAAACAGGATCTCCGTATTCATCTAATCTAGTTTCAATTAAATCAGCATTCTTTCCTAGAGCCATTTTCTCCTGCATTGTAAGTTCCCCATATTTAAACTCATTACCAGCTTTAGCATTCTGTTCTGCCTTAAAAACTCTATAACTCATATCACTCTGAATAGCCTCCATAATTACATCAATTAAACTCATTTTTTCTACGTTTAAATGACTTCTATCTGTAATTGCAGGAAAATAAAAATGATGATTAATTTTTTGTCTTAAGTCAATCTCTCTCCAAATAGTTCTTGACCAAACAATATCTTTCTCATTAATTACTGGGTAAGCATAGGCTTCTTCTTTTTGTTGATTATGCTCTTTTTTATATGCACCATTGATAATGTCATCAGGTTGATCCTGTAAAGGTTCTAATACCTGCGAAACAGATAAAAAAGGACACAACATCAATATCCAAGTTAATTTATTTATTTTTTTCATAATTATAATTTTATTCAATTATTAATTCAAACATATCTTTAGGTCTATCTAAATAGGAAGGAACTCCTTTTTGTCTTACAACAAAATCTTTAAATAATACAGTTTGACCTTTTTCTAATTTATTAATTTCTACTTTGGCGGCTTCAGATAATTTGTAACCTTTCACTTTTTTCTCCACTCTCTTGGATCCAATGCACACAACAGTAAACTCTGACACTGAAAATTTAATAGGAAAATCAAAGTCTTTAATCTTACTCGAGAATGAGTTTGCAAGAACTTTGTTTTTTCCATATTGTCCAGAAGAATATCTTGCGTTAATCGTCTGTCCAGGTACATTTTTAACTCTAAAAACAGACTTACCTATAGATTGTGTTCGACCTTCTCTATTTATAACTGATACAGAAATTTCCACCTCTTTTCCAACTCTAGACTGTAAAGGTTTTACAATGTATTCTCCTTTCTTTTTATTTACAGTTTGTAAACTACCATCAGAAGATTTAATTGATACTTTTATATCCTGTGGTTGATAACCAGCAACGGATACCTTTATAGGGTTTTCAATATCATTTGCGTATAGAACATTCATTTGTGTAGGCGATACTGCCCAAGATTTATTAGCTACTATATATTCTCCATTAAATGGATAATATTGATCTCCATCATCTTGTAAAATCTTAATTAACCCTTTGTAATTTTGAGGACCAACTCTAGTTCCTTTTACAGTATATTGACCTTGTCCATTAACTACAGGAACAACCTCTGGATCACCTTTAAACTGATACGTTCCATCTGGTAAAGAATCATAATCTCCAATTAATATTTCTGGATTAGCTGTTTCATCAAAAGCTGTTAAAAATATTTTAGATTTAAATTCATCTCCAACTAAAACAAAATTAGAGGAAGGAATTGTAGTAGCCATAGCAGATGTAAACTTCAATGAATTAGCATCAATGTTTTTTGCTAAAAAAGAAATGACTTCCGCTTCCATATTTTTAACATCCGCTTGCCATTTTGAAAGTAAAGTTAAAGCTCCTACAGCAGGCATATCATAAAAGTTGTATTTTTCCCAAGTTACTTCATTTCCTTTCTCACCATAAGCATTATCATCTTTTATTTTAAGGTTTTTATTTATATCCCTAATTAACTTATCTGAAGAACCAGCAGCAATCCAACTAGAGTCTTCAGCTGTTTTTAGAATAGATAATAATAGCTGTCTAAACTCCTCTATTTTATTCTTAAGATGTGTAGCCTCACCAATTCCATCTATTCTAGTTAAATTCGGTTTGTTTTCTGGATTAAAAAGTTCTCCTGAAGTTTGTCTTGCATCTTTCCTTCCTAAGTATGCAATTTTCTTTATTTTATCAGTATAAACTAATGAATCATACTCAACATCAAAAATATTATCTTTAATTTCTTCTCCTAGTGAATCTTTGTGTTGACCTAAAAAAACTTCTCCATCTGTCTTTAATACAAGACTATACTTCATTTTTTGTATCTTCTCTACCAATTCAGAAGATATTGGTTTTACCCGATTCGCTAGATTCTTGTAATTTTTTACCTTTTCCTGATTGCTAGCAGCCTCGAAACCAGCATAGGTGTCGATATTTTTTTTATGTATACCCTCAGTAGTTTTAACAATACCTAAATTAACTTCAAAGAAAGAATTTAACACCTCTTTAGATACATTTAATGCAAGTAGTGCTGTAAGCACTAAATACATCATATTAATCATTTTTTGTCTTGGTGACAATTTACCACTTGCCATATTTTTCTATATTTTTAGTTAGTAAATAAATGATTATTTGTTAGGATTCATTGCGGTAAGCATATTTCCATATACTTTATTCATTTGTTCTAAGTTAACCGCAAGTTGAGAAACCTGTTCTTGGAATTTCTTAGAATCTTCAACAGAAGATTGTAAATTCTGTAAGAAGATAGTTGTTGCCTCCATCTGTTGATTAGAAGCTTGTAATTGCAATTCGTATAATGAATTTAATGCATTCATATTCTTCACTCCTTCCTGAATCTGATTGTTATATTCAGATATTCCTGAAGCTGCAGAGATTGTTTCATTTAATTGAGTAGAAGCTTCTCCAAAAGCTCTTAATCCTTCATTTAAACTTTCTACAAGTTCATTATCAATTTTTGCTTTTTCTAGAGCGTCATCTAATTGTTGAGCAGGAGTCATATTTGCAGGATCAGTCATATGATCATGTCCTAAAATAGGATATACCCTATCCCATTCATAATCAACATGAGTTTTTTCAAAAGCCGAGAAAAAGAAAATAATTGCTTCAGTGCTTAATCCTATAATAAGCATTATTGAAGCTCCAGGAAAATGTTCAATCTTAAATAAAGCTCCTAAAATTACTAAGGCTGCACCCCATCCATAAAGTTTTGGCATCATAGCCTTGTACCATTTTGCTTCTGTAATATTTTCTAATCCCATTTGTTTTTTGTTTAGTTTTTATTAATTAAATTTTTATTGAAAATCTTTCTTATCTCTTCCTAAGAAATCCATCACACATCTGAATCCTATATAAGAAGTCGAAACGTCATCATATTCATAAGTTCGAGTAGAATTTTGGATGAAATATGAAATATCTTTCCAAGACCCACCTCTAATAACTTTTCTCTTTAATACATCTTCATCAGAGTCTGTAGACATATAAGAGTTATCAGAATTCATATCATGAGAATATGAAGTTGATGTTTCATCAAATACAGTAGACGTCCATTCTGCAACGTTACCAGCCATATCATATAAACCATAGTTGTTAGGGTTATATTGCTTTACTTTAATAGCTTTTAAACCTCCATCCGCAACATAATTTCCTCTTAATGGTTTAAAATTTGCCAAGAAACATCCTTTCATATTTCTTGTATATGGACCTCCCCATGGATATGGGGAAACATCCAAACCTCCTCTTGCAGCATACTCCCATTCGGTTTCTGTAGGAAGTCTAAAGTCTGGTAACAATGGTTCGTTATGAGATCTAAGGTATGAATTCATAATATGAGTTCTCCAATGACAAAAAGCATTTGCTTGCTCCCAGGTAATTCCAACAACAGGGTAATCATCATGAGCTACGTGTTCATAATTAAAAGTAGCATCTGTTTCATTATTTGCATATACATAATCAGACTGATAGTCTAATGTGGATGGGTATATCTTCACCTCCCTTTGTATAGCAAAATTATCCCTATAGGTAGAACCATCCATATCATCAATTGCTTCCTCGTCATTTTGGTTAGATTGAGAAAGAGATCTAATATTTAACTCTTCATATCTATATATAAAGTTATCTTCTTCTTTTATTGGAGCTCCATCAACATAAGTTTTAACAAACATTGAGTCGTATAAAAACTTATATTCCTCATCATTTTCATTTAATCTAACAGACCAGTCAATCACTCTTAAGGTATCTCCATTTACAACTCTGTTACTTAATAATGTATCTCCCCTACGATTTTTAAATAACTTCATTTCTGTTCTGATCATCGAATCTACAACCCATCTTTCAAACTGACGATACTCGTTATTTGTAATTTCAGTTTCATCCATATAAAAAGCTCCAACTGAAACCCTTTGATTAGTTGAAACATTTGCAAAAGGGACATCCTGATCTGAAGGGCCCATTATAAAACTTCCCTGTGGAATAAATACCATCCCATAAGGATCTGTAGGGTTCCAAACTGATCTTTCAGTTCCACCAATTAATTCTCCGTTTCCGGAACCAGCACAACCACTTAACAAAAAAGTAACTACTAAACTTAAAAATAATATTTTTTTCATATTCATTTTATTTAATTTCACCTAAGTGAAAGGTTTTTAATTTTATAAGTATCTTGGATTTTTATAACTTTTTACTGGTCTATCGTAATCAACCTTAAAGCTGTAACCTAACATAAACTCAATACTGTTATTTTGTATCTTATTCAGAACTACATCATATGCAAGTCCAAATCTTAAATCGTTATTTACATTCATACCCGTTAGTAAAACCAATCCTTCATCCAACCTGTAACTAACGCCTCCCCATATCCTATTATTGTATAAAAGATTAGCATTGACATCCAATTGAGATGTTGAACCATCTGATTTTAAATAAATAGACGGGTTTAAAGATAATGTAGGATTTATCTCATGATAATATCCAGCTAATAAAAAATAATGACGTGATAATTCTACAATATCACCATCATCTTTTTCAATAGACGGTTCTGTAATATGTAAAGAAGAAAGACCGAAATATACATCCTGAGTATTATAATAGATACCCACCCCATAGTCCATAGCCGAACCACTCACTTCTCCAGTTGGAATAGATCCATCTCCTGGATCAGCAGGATTTAGATTCCCTCCGTTCAAACCACTTTGAAACATACCTGCAGAAGCACCAACACCAAGTTGACCAGATCCTAAATCTGTTCTAAAAGCATAAGACAACTGCAATCCTAAATTCTGATACTCTCCAATTGCATCAGAAACAACATTTAACCCAAGTCCGCCATGCAACATGTCAAATGGAGCGTCAATAGCTATATTGAAAGTAGTTGGAGATCCATCAAAACCCATCCATTGAGAACGGTGCAAAACAGTCGCATTTATAGCATCAGAACTACCAGCAGAACCTGGATTATTTGCTAGTTTATTGAACATGTTTTGACTAAATTGTGGAACTTGTTGAGCTTTAGAAACCCCAAAACATAAGGTCAATAAAGATATAAAGAGTATGGTTTTTTTCATATTATAATTGATATTTCAACCTTTTTTTTCGGTTGCTAATATAGGTTTTTTTTTTTACATTAGGAGAAAATAGAAGAAATCACATTTTTTCGTAGGTGTTCACGATCAAAATCTACAAAAAACGATTGTATGTTTTTAGCCATCTTGTTGGAATCTCTCCCTTATTTGCCTGTTGATAATCTTCATAAGAACATGCGACAAAATAGTTGTCAAAACTATCAGTTTTAGGATTTTTAAAGGGAACTCCCATCCACCACCTACCACTAGTTTGACTTTTAAAAAATTCTATTTTGGTCTGTTCATCATCAAATGCTACTGTATATTTTACACAATTATCTATGTTGGGATTCAATTCATATTTTCTTGACTTTACACCATCAATAAAATACCACATCATCTGAGATATAAGTTGAGAACCCTGATTTAATTTATCTAATTCTTGATTATATTCAAATATTCCAAAGGAAGTTATCTTATCGCTAATTCCCGCATACCTAGCAATTCTACATGATTCCTCCCCATCAAAACCATTTGGAGTAACATATATGTTTGAGATAAATGAGGAACTTTTAACAGATGACATGTCAAAGCTTAAAAAATCAGTGTTCCTCAATATAGGTTCTATCTTGTGCATATTACTCTTTACCTGTCCTAACCTATTGGTTTCAAAATTTAAATCCTCCAAAAGATGAACCTCCTCTGGTTTAACAAAGAAAGTTTGATATCCTATATTGACATAGTTAAACAAGTGATTTGGCTTGTAAGATATCATTTTACTTAAAAAAGAACTAGATTTTAACTTATCATCTTTCAACCCTATATTAAAAGTAGAATCTACCGAGCAAAAAGTTATCGTTTTTTCGAGATTTACATAGGATTTATAAATTGCATAAGAAATATCTTGCCCTCCTCCTATAATTAAGGGTATGATTCCTTTATCTATCAAATCAGTACAAACCTCTGTAATTAAGTCAAATGATTCTTTTCTAGAATCCATTAATCTTAAAGTACCTAAATCCGAAACTTTTGGTAAATTATCAAAATACAATCTATAAAATGAATCTCTAACCTTACAATCTTGAGAAGAAGGAATGTTGTCAGTTCCTTCATATTCTGGAATATTAAAAATTGCTATTTCTGTATAATCTACATTAGGGAAAGATTCATGTGTATGAGAATCAATTTGAAATCCTACCTGAGAAGGATTCCATCTCTCTTTTACAGAATAAAGTCCTGGATTTAAGGGAATAAAATTAGAAGAAATTTCCATTTATTTATTTTTTCTTTCGTTTAAAATTTGATTTTGGTTGATTTTCCATCAATTCTAAACATTTCTCTCTGGTCAATTCTTTTGGTTCTATATCCTTTGGAATCTTTACGTTTATCTTTTTTCCTTTAGCAGGAGAAACCTGAATAAATGGACCATATCTACCATTCAATACCTGAACCAATGGATCTCCATCAAAATTCAGAATTAACCTATCTTTATCTGCTTGAATCTTTATCTTAATCAGTTCAATAGCTCTATCTATTTCTATAGTTAAAGGATCGTCACCATCATCTTTTTTGATAGAAGTAAACTTTCCTTGATATCTTAGATAAGGGCCAAACCTACCTACAGAAGCAACTACCTGTTCACCTTCAAATTCTCCAACATTTCTTGGTAATTTAAATAAATCTAAAGCTTCTTCCATAGTTATGGTTTGTATAGATTGGTCTTTTAATAAACTAGCAAATTTTGGCTTTGGAGCATTTTCATCTTCTTGTTTCTCTCCTAGTTGCGCCATTGGTCCAAACGGACCAATTCGAACATATATATTTTTACCAGATGTGGGGTCAACCCCCAAATTTCTTTCTCCTAGAGCTTTTTCTGCTGTACCTATAACATCTTCTACCTTTAGATGAAAATCTCCATAAAAATTCTGGATCATGTCATTCCATTTCTTTTTACCTTCTGCAACTTCATCAAATTCTTTTTCAACTCCTGCGGTAAATCCATAATCTAACACATTATCAAAATGACTAACTAAAAACTCATTTACGACAACTCCAATATCTGTAGGAAACATTTTATTTTTCTCAACTCCAGTATTTTCAGTTTTTATTTCTTTCTTCAGTTCTCCATCTTTCAATTCTAGATAATGATATTCTCTTTTCACTCCTTCTCTACTTTCTTTTACTACATAACCTCTCTTCTGGATTGTAGTAATAATAGAAGCGTAAGTTGAAGGACGTCCTATTCCTAAATCTTCTAATTTTTTTACTAAACTTGCCTCTGCATATCTAGCAGGATGTTTCGAAAACCTCTCCACAGCTGTGATTTGATTTAACCCTAAATTATCATTCATATTTAGTAATGGCAACATTCCTTTTTGTTCTTCAGTTTCATCATCTTTTCCTTCCATATACACCCTCATAAAACCATCAAACTTTATCATCTCACCTTTTGCTGAAAACTGTTGTTCCGAAGTAGAAACTTCTATTTTTGCAATTGTTCTTTCAAATAATGCGTCTGACATTTGAGATGCAATTGTTCTTTTCCAAATTAACTCATATAGTTTCTGATGTGAATTTTCTCCATCAACGGTGTGTTTACTCATGTCTGTTGGACGGATAGCCTCATGTGCCTCCTGAGCTCCTTTTGCTTTTGTAGAAAAACTTCTCTTAAAAGAATATGCTTCACCATAAGAGTTTATAATTTCATTTTTGGATGACTCTAAAGCATCATTTGATAAATTCACACTATCTGTTCTCATGTATGTAATCTTCCCAGATTCATACAACCTTTGAGCCACATTCATAGTTTGAGCCACAGAATATCCCAATTTCCTAGAAGCTTCTTGCTGTAAAGTAGATGTTGTAAAAGGTGCTGAAGGAGATTTCTTTGCTGGTTTTTTCTCTAAATCAGATATTTTAAACTCCGCTGAAATACATTTATTTAGAAATTTCTCGGCACCATCGCTATTCTCAAATCGCTTAGGAATCTCTGCCTTAAAAGACTGACCTTCTGAATTTGTAAATAAAGCAGACACTCTATATGAAGAAACTGAATTAAAAGACTCAATTTCTTTTTCTCTTTCCACAATTAATCTCACCGCCACCGACTGTACCCTACCTGCAGAGAGTCCTTGTTTTACCTTTCTCCACAAAACAGGAGACAATTCAAAACCTACTAACCTATCTAAAACTCTTCTGGCTTGTTGAGCATTAACTAGATTTTCGTCAATATCTCTAGAATTTTTAACTGCATTAGTGATTGCTTTTTTAGTGATTTCATGAAAAACAATTCGTTTGGTATCCTTATTTTTCAAATCCAATACTTCTTGTAGATGCCACGCAATAGCTTCTCCTTCACGGTCCTCATCCGTCGCGAGCCATACTGTGTCTGCTGCTTTTACATTCTTTCTCAGCTCTGCTACTACATGTTTTTTATCGTCTGAAACCTCATATTTAGGAGAAAATCCATTTTCTATGTCAATACCCATTCCTCCTTTTTTAGGTAGATCTCTAATGTGTCCTATACTCGATTTTACTAAGAAATCTTTTCCTAAATACCCTTCAATTGTTTTTGCTTTTGCTGGTGACTCTACAATAACTAAATTCTTTGCCATAGATTATATTTCATTTTAAATTAAATGTTTTGCAAAGAAAATAAAGAATTTTTGAATCTGCCAAATCTATTTTTATTGTCAGATTTACTATATTATAAATAATATAAGAAAATTTATAGGTGACATATTGTCATAGATTATCAGGATTTTTATAGTTTTGCAGATGTTAAACATATGAATTCAGATGAATATAGATCAACTAATGAGTAAAAAGATAGATGAAAACAAGCAAGGACAAAGCTTGAACATTCCTAACAATACTAAAGGAGGAAGAAAAATGTATATTGAAAGTTACGGATGTCAAATGAATTTCTCAGACTCTGAAATTGTCGCTTCTATCTTAACAAAAGAAGGGTTTTCTACCACACAAATTATAAATGAAGCAGACCTAGTTTTTGTAAATACATGCTCTATACGTGAGAAAGCGGAACAAACCGTAAGAAAAAGATTAGAGTTTTACAATTCCATAAAGAAAGAGGGTAACTCTAGGATGATTGTCGGTGTATTAGGATGTATGGCTGAAAGATTAAAAGGAAAATTTTTAGAAGAAGAAAAACTAGTTGATCTTGTAATTGGTCCAGACGCATATAGAGATTTACCAAATTTAATACGAGAAGTTGATGATGGAAAAAAAGCGGTGAATGTTATTTTATCAAAAGAAGAAACCTATGCAGACATTAGTCCTGTTAGATTAGGTGGGAATGGAGTGACTGCATTTGTTTCTATCACAAGAGGATGCGATAATATGTGTACATTCTGTGTTGTTCCATTTACTAGAGGGAGAGAGAGAAGTAGAAATCCTGAAAGTATTGTAACTGAATGCGTTCAGTTGGTAAAGGATGGATATAAAGAAGTTACCTTACTTGGACAAAATGTCGATTCATACTTATGGTATGGAGGAGGAGCAAAAAAAGATTTCAAAAAAGCTTCAAAACAAGCACAAGAAACAAGTGTAGATTTTGCAAAATTATTAGAAAAAGTATCCATTAATTGCCCCGATTTGAGAATTCGTTTTTCTACTTCAAACCCTCAAGATATGACTACAGAGGTAATAAAAACAATGGCAAAATATAATAACATTTGTAAATACATTCATCTACCCGTTCAGTCTGGTAGTAGTAGAGTATTAGAGTTAATGAACAGAGGATATGACAGAGAAAAATATTTAAAATTAATAGACATCATAAAAAAAATTATACCAGATTGTGCTATTTCCATGGACATGATTACAGGGTTTTGCACGGAAACAGAAGAGGATCATAAAGAAACTCTTTCTTTAATGGATTATGTAAAATATGAGTATGGATATATGTTTAAATATTCTGAAAGGCCAAACACTCCTGCAGCCAGAATGGAAGATGATATTCTGGAGGAAACAAAACAAAGAAGACTTACTGAAATAATAGACAAACAGATGAGTCATTCTTTATTAAGAAACCAACAAAAAGTTGGGAATACATATGAGGTATTAATTGAAGGAACTTCCAAAAAATCTAAACAACAACTTTATGGAAGAACTACTCATAATTCCACAGTAGTGTTTCCTAAAGAAAATTATAAAAAAGGGGATTTAGTAATGGTAAAGATTGAAGACTGTACTTCAGCAACTTTATTAGGAAAAGTAATATAAGATGAATAAACAACAAGTCAAACAAAGGTTTGGAATAATTGGAAATAGCTCTTTATTAGATAGAGCTATTGACATTGCACTACAAGTATCCCCAACAGACATTTCTGTTTTTGTTTCTGGAGAAAGTGGAACCGGAAAAGAGAATATTCCTAAGATTATTCATCAGAATAGTAGCAGAAAACACAATAATTACATTGCTGTAAATTGTGGAGCCATACCTGAAGGAACTATTGATAGTGAACTTTTTGGTCATGAAAAGGGATCTTTTACTGGAGCACACGACAGTAGAAAAGGATATTTTGAAGTGGCAGATGGAGGAACAATATTTCTGGATGAAGTAGCTGAGCTACCTATGTCTACTCAAGTAAGATTACTGAGAGTTTTGGAAACTGGGGAGTTTATCAAAGTTGGATCATCAAAAGCAATTAAAACAGATGTAAGAGTAATAGCAGCTACAAATGTAAACATACCGAATGCCATAAAAGAAGGGAAATTTAGAGAAGATTTGTATTACAGATTAAATACTATTAGCATCTTCATACCTGCGTTGAGAGACAGAAAAGAAGACATCCCTCTCTTAATCAGAAAATTTGCTTCCGATTTTGCAGATAAATATAACACTCCATCCATTAGATTAGATGATCCAGCAATGAATGTACTGGTGGATTATAATTGGCCAGGAAATATTCGTCAGTTAAGAAATTTTGTAGCACAACTTTCTGTAATAGAAAAAGAAAGAAATATTACAGAATCTGTTATTGTAAATGCTCTTCCAGAAAATAAAAATGTAAACAATACTCCTATTCTGTTTGAAGATAAAACAAAAGCAGATTTATCTGAAAGAGAAATTTTATATAAGGTTTTATTTGATATGAAAAGAGATCTAACCGAACTTAAAAAAATCACTTTTGATTTAATGAACAATGATGGATCTTCTGAATTCAACAAAGAAATCTTTAATGATGTAAATGAAAACGAAATTACTTTGTTATCTAAAGAAGAAGTCGAAACAGAAATAGTTCAGGAAAGCTTTACACTAGCAAATCAAGAAAAAAATCTGATAAAGAAGTCTCTGGAGAAACACAAGGGTAAAAGAAAATTGGCAGCTGAGGAATTAGGAATTTCTGAAAGAACCTTATACAGAAAAATAAAAGAATTTAAGTTATAATGAAAAAGAGTCTATCTATACTTAGTTTATTTTTGCTTTCATCTTGCGGATTCTATTCTTTCACAGGTGCCTCTATATCTCCTAATGTTAAAACATACTCTGTGAAATATTTTCAGAATAAAGCTAATACTGTAAATGCATCATTAAGTAACTCTTTTACTGAAAAACTAAAGGATTATTTTTCTACGCAAACAAATTTACAACAAATGGATATGGATGGAGATCTGTCTTTTGAAGGAAATATCACATCTTATACAATAAAACCAATCGCAATTAAAGCAAATGAAACTGCTAGACAAAACAGATTAACCATAAAAATAGAGGTGTCTTTTATCAATAAATTTGACGAAAAGCTAAGTTTTAACTCTAGCTTTAGCCGTTATAAAGATTTTCCTGCAGAGGAAGATCTAAGTTCTGTAGAAGATATTTACATGGAACAGATATGTGATGAAATTGTAGAAGATGTATTTAATAAATCCGTGGTGAATTGGTAATGCAAAAAGAAAGAATAATATCTCTTATTTCGAATCCTGAAACAATAAATAAGGAGGATAATTTATTTTTAGAAAATATAATTAAAAAATTTCCTTTCTTTTCTATTTCTCATATACTTTTAGCAAAAGGATTATTAAACACAGAAAGTGTTAGGTACAACAGAAAATTAAAACAAGCCGCTTTGTATTCTTTAGAAAGGAAACATCTTTTTAAGTTAATTACTCAGAACTTAGAGAAAAAATCATTGTCTGTAGAGGAAGAAGCAGAAATGGAAATTATACATGTAGAAGACACCCCAGAATTTAATGATGTAGAAACAGATCTTAAAATTGGAAAACCTTTAAAGTTTGAGGAAACAGAAGAATATTCCTTTGCTCAGTGGTTATCTCTTACAAAAGTGAAAAAGATAGATAGATCGGAAAAGAAAACAAAAGAATATGATTTGATTAATTCATTTATTGAAAGTAATCCTAATATAAAACCAGAGAAAAACAAATTCTTTTCTCCAACCGAAACGGCAAAAACTTCATTAGTTGAAAATAACGAGTTAGTAACAGAAACTTTAGCCAGAGTTTATCTGGAACAACAACATTTTGAGAAAGCAATTGAAGCTTATAAAAAATTAAGTTTGAAATATCCGAAAAAAAGTAGTTTCTTTGCCGACCAAATTAATTTGATAAACGACTTAAAAAATAAATAAACAATGTACGCATTATTCGCAACACTAATTATTATTTGTTCTATATTACTAGTATTAATTATCCTAATTCAGAACCCGAAAGGAGGTGGCTTATCTTCTTCTTTTGGTGGTGGAGCTAGTCAAATGATGGGGGTGAAAAAAACTAATGATTTCTTAGAAAAAGCTACTTGGACATTAGCAATTTCGTTAATTGGACTGATACTTGTATCTAATTTTGCTATAGAAAGACCAGAAGACAACTTACAAACTACAAAAGGTGATAATACTGAATCTACTTTTACGACTGAAGATTTTTCTACTGAACCATTAGGTTCTTCCGATTCATTATAATAACAACTGACATATTTTCAGAAAAAATTTCCGTCTTTTGATTTGGCATAATAGTTGAACTATACTTAATTCGAAATATAAATATAAAATAAAAATAAACAAATGAGATCAAACATCACACCTCTAGCTGATAGAGTACTTATAAAAGTATCTGAAGCAGAAACTACAACTGCATCTGGAATAATTATACCAGATAATGCACAAGAAAAACCACAAAAAGGAACTGTAATTTCTGTTGGAAAAGGAACTAAAGATAATCCTACAACAGTAAAAAAAGGAGATGTGGTACTTTATGGAAAGTACGCAGGAACAGAATTAAAACATGATGGAGAAGAATATATTATCATGAAAGAATCAGACATATTCGCAATTATTTCATAACTAAAATATAATACAATGGCAAAAAACATAACATTTGATACAGACGCTAGAGACTCATTAAAGAAAGGAGTAGACGCTTTAGCTGATGCTGTAAAAGTTACATTAGGTCCTAAGGGAAGAAATGTAGTTATAGAAAAGAAATTTGGAGGCCCTTCTATTACAAAAGATGGGGTGTCGGTAGCAAAAGAAATTGAATTAGAAGATGCTTTGGAAAACATGGGAGCTCAGATGGTAAAAGAAGTTGCATCTAAAACTGCAGATATTGCAGGTGATGGAACTACAACAGCTACAGTATTAGCACAAGCAATTATTACAGCAGGACTAAAAAATGTAGCTGCAGGAGCTAATCCAATGGATTTAAAGAGAGGTATCGATAAAGCAGTTGAAATTATAATTAAAGATATACAACAACAGTCTAAAACAGTGGGTAATAGTTACGATATGATTAATCAAGTTGCTACTATTTCCGCTAATAATGATAATATAATTGGTAGTTTAATTGCGGAAGCAATGGAAAAAGTAAAAACAGAAGGGGTTATTACTGTAGAGGAAGCAAAAGGAACTGAAACTACTGTAGAAGTAGTAGAAGGAATGCAGTTTGACAGAGGATATTTATCTCCTTATTTTATTACAGACGCAGACAAAATGGAGACAGAATTAGACAATCCTTACATCTTAATTTTTGATAAGAAGATTTCTATAATGAAGGATTTACTTCCTATTTTAGAACAAACGGCAAAAGCAGGGAGACCTTTAATGATTATTGCTGAAGATGTAGATGGAGAAGCTCTTTCAACACTTGTAGTAAATAAGATAAGAGGATCTCTTAAAGTTTCTGCAGTAAAAGCTCCTGGATTTGGAGATAGAAGAAAAGCAATGTTAGAAGACATTGCTATTCTTACAAACGGAACAGTAATTTCCGAAGAAAGAGGATTTTCTCTAGAAACAGCAACATTAGATATGTTAGGTAGCTGTGAAAAGATTGTAACAGATAAAGACAATACTACTATTATAAATGGAGAAGGTGATTCGGATTCTATAAAAGCTAGAGTGAATCAGATAAAAGCTCAAATAGATAGCACAACTTCTGATTATGATAGAGAAAAACTTCAAGAAAGATTAGCTAAGTTGCTGGTGGAGTTGCGGTATTGTATGTAGGAGCAGCATCTGAAATGGAAATGAAGGAAAAGAAGGACAGAGTAGATGACGCACTTGCTGCTACTAGAGCTGCGGTAGAAGAGGGAATTGTTGCTGGTGGGGGAGTTGCAATTGTACGAGCAGCTAAAAAACTAGAAAAAATTTCTGGAGAAAATGATGATGAACAAACCGGAATAAATATTATTGAAAGAGCAATTGAAGAGCCTCTAAGACAAATCGTCATAAATGCTGGAATGGAAGGAAGTGTTGTCGTAAGTAAAGTGAAAGACGGTAAGAATGATTTCGGATTTAATGCTAAAACAGAAGAGTTTGAAAACATGATGAAAGCCGGAATTATTGATCCTGCAAAAGTAGTAAGAGTTGCACTACAACATGCATCTTCTGTTTCGGGAATGTTACTAACTACTGAATGTGTAATTTCAGATATTCCTGAAGAAAATCCTACTATGCCACAAATGCCAGGCGGAGGAATGCCAGGGATGATGTAATTCTAATACAATAAATATTAAATGAAATCCCTACCAATTTGGTGGGGATTTTTACATTATATCATAAAAATTTTAAATAAACTCAAGTATCCAGCCATTCCTGCATTGCATAGTATCTTCAGTTTTAACTAGTAAAAATAAAAAATCCCAAATTTAAATTTGGGATTTTAAAGTGAGCGATTGTTGTTATTTAATCAACATTATCATGTAAAAACGAATTATTTTGTTTCAATTGTACAACATTATCCTCTCCCAAAGATAATGTTGTGCTTGAAATCTCCGATTCTGAAGAATGAGGAACATCCTCCAAATCTATTCCGTTTCTCTTAAATGCAGGTTCCTCAATAAGGTTAGTTAATCCTGAAGGAGTTCTTAAAATGTTAGAAATACTTTTTAATTTATCCTCTCTCTTTCTAGAAGCAATTTCATTCTCTTCTATTTCTTGAATATTAATTTTCAGTCTATCTCTAACTACTGAATCTTCTACTGTTGTTGTTTCTTGTACTTCTTCTAAATTAAAAGTAAAATCCTCTTCCTCTGAACTATCTTGTTCCTCTAACACTAATTCTGAAACAACAAATTCTTCTTCCTCCTCCTCTAAGTCATCATCTAGAGTAAGTACTAATTTATTTTCAGTATTCACTTCTTCCGACATATTAGAATTCATTATCTCTTCTTCTGTATCTTTAGAATGAATTTCCTCCTCATCGTCATGTGTTCCCTCCTCACTATCAGAGAAATTTACTTGGTAACTATTCTCAAAATCAAACATGGATTGCTGAGAAAAATCTTCTGTAATTGCTTTCGGAGTTGGGTTCTTAGATTTCTTTACATTACTAATTGAATCTAATGTTTCATCTTCTCCTATACCAACTACAACCTCAACTTCTTCTTCTTTAATGTCAAATCCTGTAGCTATAACTGTTACCGAAAGCTTGGACCCTAAATCCGAGTCAGTACCTACTCCATTTATAATATTTACATTATGTCCAGCCTCTTTCTGTATAGTATCTGTAATCAATTTTAACTCATTCATTGATATTTCATCTTCTTCAGAATCACCCGTTACAATTTTTAACAATACATGTTTAGATCCGTATATATCATTATCATTTAATAACGGAGAATCTAAAGCATTTTTTACAGCTTCAACCGCTCTGTTCTCACCCTCTGCTTCTGCTTGTCCCATAATTGCAGTTCCGCTATTCTGTAGTACTAGTCTAGCATCACTTAAATCAATATTTACTGTAAGATGTTGTGTAATTACTTCAGCAATACCCTTAGTAGCAGTGTTCAACACCTCATTTGCTTTACTAAATGCCTGTCTCAATTTTAAATCTCCATGCACTTCCAAAAGCTTCTGATTATTAATAACAAGTAGAGTATCCACATTCTCTCTCAACTCCTCTAATCCTAATTTTGCATGTTCATGTCTTCTTCCTCCTTCTGTTTCAAATGGCATGGTTACAACACCAACAGTCAAAATTCCTTTATCCATAGCTGCCTTTGCAATTATAGGAGCCGCTCCGGTACCAGTACCACCTCCCATTCCAGCAGTTATAAATAACATGTTAGTGTTTGAATCTAACAACTCATTTATTCTATCAATACTTTCGATTGCAGCTTCTTTTCCTACCTCAGGATTTGAACCAGCACCTAATCCATTAGTTAAACTTTCTCCTAATTGAATCTTTACAGGAATTGGACTTGATTCTAAGGCTTGAGTATCTGTATTGCAAACTGCAAAATCAACTCCCTTTATTCCATTTTCATACATGTAGTTAATTGCATTTCCACCTCCACCACCAATTCCGATAACTTTTATTACGGAAGATTGATTTTTTGGGAGATTAAAATCAATTATGTTTTCGTTTTCGCTCATAATTTATTGATTTAGTTAATTATTATTTATTTTATTCTATTTCTTCAGAGAAAAATTTCTCCAACATTTCTTTTAACTTTCCTCCTATCCCTACTGCAGAAGGCTCTTCTTTAATAGGAGTTTCTAGTTTATCCTCAACTTCTTCCTGTATTGGCACTTCTTTCCAAACCACCTCTTCAAATCCTTTTTGAACCAATCCTACACCAGTAGAATAAATTGGACTTTTTATAAGTGATTTTGAGTCTTTTCCAAGATGTTCATTCGGAAGACCTAATCTTACCTCCTTTCCCGTAATATACGAAACTAATTGTGGTAAATGTCTGAGTTGAGAACCTCCTCCAGTTATAACAATTCCTGTCATAAGTTTATCCTGATAACCAGAAGACTTAATCTGATAATTGACCAAGTCAATTATTTCTTTCATTCTGGATTCAATAACTGCCGATAAGTTCCTAACTGAAACCTCTTTCGGATCCTTCCCTCTTAAACCTGGAATAGAAACTATTACGTTATCCTTTGTTGAAGAAGACATAGCAGAACCAAACTTAATCTTTAACATCTCCGCTTGTTTTTCTAAAATCTGAATACCTTGTTTTATATCTTTTGTGATAACATTTCCTCCGAATGGAATAACAGCTGTATGTCTAATGATTCCATCTAAAAATATAGCTACATCAGTTGTTCCACCACCTATATCAACCAAACAGACACCCTCTTGTCTTTCATCTGCATCTAATACAGCAACTGCTGAAGCAAAAGGTTCTAAAATCAAATTCTTAGGAGTTAATCCCGCTTTTTTCACACACCTCAAAATATTATTTACTGCAGCAACCTTAGCGGTTATAATATGAAAATTAGCCTCTATCTTAACTCCAGCCATCCCTTTTGGATCCTGAATACAATCTTCTCCATCCACCGTATATTCTTGAGGTATGACATGTATTACCTCTTCTCCAGGTATAGTAACAAGCTTAAACATATTATCTTTTAACTTCTCCAAGTCTTCCTTACATATCTCTTCCGTTATTTCATCTCTTACCATCTCTCCTCTATGTTGTAAACTTTTAATATGTTGTCCAGCAATACCAACATAAACCTCATCAATTTCTATTCCAGACTCCATTTCTGCTTGCTCTACCGCAATCTTTATTGATGAAACTGTTTTGTCAATATTTGCAACTACACCTCTCATCACTCCATTGGAGACAGCTTTTCCAGTTCCCAGTATATCTAACTTTCCATATTGGTCTTTTTCTCCAACAAGTACGGTGATTTTTGTTGTTCCAATATCTAAGCCAACAACAATCTCTGACTTTGTTGCTACACCAGCTTCATTAATTTGTTCTTTATTTTCCATATTATTATTTTTTAGTGCAAACTATTTGATTTTTATATTTCAGATTTAATACTTTATATTCCTTATTCTGAGAATTACCTTTCTCGTAATACAACATTAACTTCTCAAACTTTTCCTTTACATTCTTAACTTGTCCAAATTCCAACTGCTCACCCAACCTAGTTAACATCAACATTTCAGATTCCTTTACATCTATCTGTACAATTTGTTTTTTTAAAAACTCATCTTTATAAATCTTATCTGTTATAAAAAAAACATCTTCTAAAGAGATTGTATTTACATCCCCAGTAACTAAAAGCATTCTAGCAGTATATTCATCTGACAAAGGCATTCGCAATCCATCCTCATCTAGATAAAAACCATTCTTCTCACTTTGTATTCTTACTATAGGTTTCCTTTGTTTCACTTTTATACAAACCTTACCATTCATATCAGAATACACCATTGCAGATTTAATAGAAGAGTGAGCAAGCAATAGATCCTCTATACCCTTAAAAGAAACATCATTTAGTAAGACAGAATCTGGATGTAGTGAATTCTCAAATAAATAATCTACAATTACTTCCTTAGTTACAAATACATTTTCATCTAACTCTATACTTATCTCTGACAAACTACAGTATTTCTTTCCCATTCTATCGACAGAGAAGTAAATCATTAGAATTATTAATATAACACCTAATATAAATCTAATAAAATTAAAGACATTCTTCATGAAAATATAGATTTAATAGGACTCACAATCGTACTAATATCTCCTGCTCCTAAGGTTAATAATATATCAATATCTTTAGCTACTATACCATCTACAACTGCTGATAACTTACTTAGTCTTTTATCAGCAACAGTACATTTATTCAACAACATTTCTGAAGAAACTCCTTCTATACTCCTTTCACGCGCTGCATATATTTCTAGAATAATTAATCTATCCGACAAGGAAAGTGCTCTTGCAAATTCATCTGAAAAATCATTAGTTCTACTATACAAATGAGGCTGAAAAATTACAGTAATATGTCTGTTCGGATACATCTTTTTTACAGCAAGTATACTTTCCGTTACTTCTTTTGGGTGATGAGCATAATCGTCAATAAAAACTAATTTTTCAGATGAAATGTGAGTTTCGAACCTTCTATTTATTCCTTTAAATGTATTAATCGAACTTATTATTCTTTCGTTATCTATATCTAATAATTTTGATACTGAAATAGCTACTAATGCATTACGTACATTATACTCTCCTCCCATACAAAGTTTAAAACTCGACAATAATTCTTCTTTAAACAGAACATCGAATTTCATTAAATAGTCCTCATTTACAATATGTAAAGCTCTACAATGTGAAGTATTGGAAGTACTATATTGTAAAATCGAGATATCCTCTCTTTTTATAAATGTTGTATCGATATTCTCTTCTAAAAAAAGAGTACCTCCACTTTTTATCTTATTTGTAAAATCAGTAAAGGCATTTACTAAACTTTCTTTTGTATTATAAATATCTAGATGATCAGCATCTACAGAAGTAATAACAGCAATATCCGGATGTAATGTTAAAAATGATCTATCGTATTCATCTGCTTCAACGACAACAATACTCTTTTCAGTACCTAAAATCAGATTGGAATTATAATTTCTACTTATTCCCCCTAAAAATGCTGTACAATCTACCTCCGAATGTTGTAGGATATGAGCAAGCATTGTAGAAGTGGTAGTCTTACCGTGTGTACCCGCAACAGCAATTGTAAAATGATTTTCTGTAATTTTTCCTAATAATTCAGATCTCTTCACCACCACATATCCATTATTTCTGAAATAAGACAGCTCTTTATTTTTCTCTGGGATTGCAGGAGTATATACTACTAAAGTTTCCTCTATACTTTCTTTTATTTCATTAGGAATATTTTGTTCAGAATCCGAATAATGAATATCTATATTCTCTGATTCTAATTGTAAGCATAAGTCAGACTGAACTTTATCATAACCCAATACATTAACTTTTCTATTAAAATAACGAGATAGCGCACTCATGCCTATTCCCCCTATTCCAACAAAATAGATGTTTTTATATTGGTCTAAATTCATTTCTTTAATAATTTTAAGGATAAATCCACTATCCTGTCTGCGGCATTTGTTACTGCTAATTTCTGTATGTTACTACTTAACTCTTCCCGTAAACTCTTATTTGTACAAAGAGCAACTAACTCCACTACAAGTTTAAGCCTACTATCAATATCTTTTACCATGAGTGCAGAACACTTATTAACTAACGATTGTGCATTTTGTGTTTGATGGTCTTCTGCAACATTTGGGGAAGGAACAAGAATAAGTGGTTTTCCTACAAAACAAAGCTCTGAAATAGCAATTGCACCTGCTCTGGATATAATAATATCTGCAGCTGCATAAGCCATGTCCATTTCTTTTATAAATATATGAGTATTTATTCCCTCTACATTTAATTCATTTACAAGTTTTTTAGAATGATTATGAAAAGAAGTACCTGTTTGCCAGATTAAGTTTAACTTATTTTTCTTAAATTCAGAGAGATTCTTAGCAATAGACTCGTTTATTGTTCTGGCTCCCAAACTTCCACCAACAACTAATACGGTTATATTATCATTATCTACCTTAAAAAACTTTTTTCCTTCCTCCCTTTTATCTTTAAAGTTTAATATCGATTCTCTTATAGGATTTCCGGTATATACAATTTTATCAGCAGGAAAAAATCTTTCCATCTTATCATAAGCTACACAAACTCTATTAGTATGTTTTGATAATAATTTATTTGTAATTCCTGGATATGAATTTTGCTCTTGAATCACAGAAGGAATGCCTTTTTTACATGAAACATATAATAATGGTCCACTTGCAAACCCTCCCGTACCAATCACTAAATCTGGTTGAAATTTTCTAATTATACTTCTTGATTTAATTATACTACTTATCAATTTAAATGGAAATAATAAATTTCTTCTACTAAAACTTCTTTGGAATCCACTAATCCATAAACCTTTAATCTTGTAACCAACTTCAGGCACTTTTTGCATCTCCATTCTATCTTTTGCCCCAACAAATAGAAGTTCTATATCTTTTACTTTTTTCTCTAAAGATTTAGCTATAGCAACTGCCGGAAAGATATGTCCTCCCGTTCCTCCTCCACTTATTATTACCTTAAGCCTTTTCATATTCTCTATCATTTGCATCTCTACTTACACTTAATATAATACCAATAGCAATACATGTGAAAATTATGGAAGTACCTCCCTTACTTATCAAAGGAAGTGTTTGTCCTGTAACTGGTAAAAGTCCCACATTTACTGCCATATTTACTCCAGCCTGAAAAAGTAATGCAAAGGACAATGAAGCAACCATTAAAGATCCAAATACACTTTCAGTTCTTTGAGAAATAATGATGGAACGGTAAAAAAACAGGATGTATAAAAACATTGGGAAAATACCACCAATAATAATACCATACTGTTCTACTGTAAGAGCGTATACAAAGTCTGAAGATCCTGCAAACAAGAAATGCCTTTGAACACCTTTTCCTGGTCCTTTCCCAAATAGACCTCCATTTTTTATCGCAATTTTTGATTCATTTAACTGATGACCTTCATCTTTAACATGATTTTGGTCAGGAGAAATAAAACCATCTATTCTACTAACCCATGTAGTGGATCTTGGAACAACCTCCTGAAAGAGAGGAATATATTTTGCGGAAAAATAGATAATTAAACATAAGAAAGTACCAACACTAATTATTCCAAGAATATATCTCATTCTTATTCTAGCAAAAAACAACAAAGCAAAACCGTTAATAAACACTAAAGCTGAAGTAGAAAAATTAGAAGGTAATATAAGAACACATACAAGCAGTAATGGACCTAGAACATACCAACTAAAATCTTTAAAATTATTTAAATGATCTCGATACTTACTAATCTGTCGAGACATAAAAACAAGTAACATTATTTTGGCAAAATCTGAAGGCTGAAAAGACAAACTCCCTAATGAAATCCACCGTTTAGCTCCATTTATCTCTTGACCAATAAAATAAACAAATATTAATAAAAATATACTTACAACAAGTCCAACAACACTCAATTTAGAAAAATACTTAAATTTTAATTTATGTACTCCATACATTATAATTAATCCTAGTAAAATATTTCTGACATGTGATTTTGTAGGAGATAATCCTTCAACACTATATACAACAAGACCAGAGATAATTAACAATAAAAAGACAACAGTCCAAATGGTTTTATCTCCTTCAAGTTTTATATTTTTAGAAAAAGGAAACATAGATTATAAACTTCTAACAGATTTTTTAAATTCCAACCCTCTATTTTCAAAATTAGTAAACATATCAAAACTTGCACAAGCAGGTGACAATAGCACTACATCTCCTTTATTTGCTAGTTGATATGAATATCCAACTGCCTCATTCATAGATTTGGCATTTACTATCTCATCAACGTGACCTTCAAATACTTTATGAATATTTTCAGTATTTTCACCAATACAAACAATAGCCTTTACTTTACTCTTTACAAGACTTAACAATTCTTTGTAATCGTTTCCTTTATCTACACCACCAACGATCCACACTGTATCTTTGTGCATACTCTCTAATGCAAACCATACTGAATTAATATTTGTTGCTTTAGAATCGTTTATAAATTCGATACCATGCACATTTATAACATGTTCTAATCTGTGCTCAACATTCTGAAAATCTAATAAACTTTGTCTTGTAATAAAATCTTTCACCTCTAAAACCCTGGATGCTACAGCTGCTGCCATAGAATTGTAAACATTATGTTTTCCTTGTAAAGCTAATTCTTGAATTGTCATTTTATTTTTATTTATATTAATATTTATTTGTTCGTTATTATAAAAAGCCCCTTCTTCAAATTTCTCTATTAAACTAAATGGGATCTTCTTTGCTTCTGTTTTTATTTTGTTTCGTATATTTTCATCATCATAATTATATATCAACACATTATCAGATGTTTGGTTGTGTGTAATCCTTAATTTGGATTGTATATAATGGTCAAAATTATTATCGTATCTATCTAAATGATCTGGAGTGATGTTTAATAATATTGCTATATCTGCGGTAAATGCTGAGATGCCGTCTAATTGAAAGCTACTTAACTCCAATACTATATAATCGTAATCTCTCTCAGAAATAGATTTTGCAAACCCTGTTCCTATATTTCCAGCAACTAAAACATCAAATCCAGCATTTTTTAAGATATGACCAACTAATAGAGTTGTAGTGGTTTTTCCATTACTGCCTGTAATTGCTATTATTTTTGCATTTGTATATCTGTAAGCAAATTCTACTTCAGAGATAACTGGAATTCCTACCGAGATTAGTTCTCTAACCAAAGGAATAGTGTCTGGAATACCAGGGCTTTTAACGACTTCTGTAGCAGATAAAATCTCTTCCATGCTATGAGAGCCTTCCTCCCACTTAATATCATTATTTGTAAGAATTTCTTTATCTGAAATTGTTCCTTTATCGGAAACAAAAACATCATAATTATTGTTCTTTGCTAATAGCGCAGCACCTATACCACTTTCACCTCCACCAAGCACTACTAACTTTTTCATTATCTTAATTTTAATGTTACAATTGTTAGTACCGCTAACATTATCCCTACAATCCAAAATCGTGTAACTATTTTACTTTCGTGATAACCTAATTTCTGATAATGATGATGTAATGGAGACATTCTAAAAATTCTTCTTCCTTCTCCATATTTTTTCTTAGTATATTTAAACCACCCTACTTGTAACACAACCGATAAGTTTTCTATTAAAAATATTCCACATAAAATTGGAAGAAGCAACTCCTTACGAATAAGAATAGCAACTACAGCAATTATTCCTCCTAAAGCTAAACTACCTGTATCCCCCATAAAAACTTGTGCGGGATAAGAGTTATACCACAAAAATCCTACACAAGCTCCAACAAATGCAGACATGAAGATTACAATTTCCCCAACATTTGGCAGGTACATGATATTTAAATAATCTGCTGCCAAAACATTACCTGATACATATGCAAATACAGCTAATGTACCCCCAATAATTGCAGATGTCCCCGTAGCCAAACCATCTACTCCATCCGTAAGATTTGCTCCATTAGAAACAGCTGTAATTACAAAAACTACTATCAAGACAAAGATTATCCACCAGTATTCTGAAGCTTGTTCTCCTAACCATTCAGTTAAAATCTGATAATCAAATTCATTATCTTTCATAAATGGAATAGTTGTTTTAGCGCTTTTCAACATTTCATCTACAATCTCAATTCCACTTTCTGTATTAATTTGAGAGGACTCTTTAACAACAATATCTTGATGAAATATCATTATGAAAGCAACTATAATTCCTATACCAACTTGTCCCAAAATTTTAAATCTACCAGCTAGTCCTTCTTTCTCTTTTTTATAAACTTTGATGTAGTCATCTAAAAATCCTATTGATCCTAACCAAACTGTAGAGATCAGAAGAATGATGACATAAATATTATCAAGTTGTGCAAATAATAAGGTTGGAATAATTATTGCAGATAAAATAATTAAACCTCCCATAGTTGGAGTTCCTTTTTTATCTTCTTCACCTTGAAGACCTAAGTTTCTTACTTCTTCTCCAATTTGTTTGTTACGTATCAGATTGATAATTTTACCACCAAACAACAAAGAAACGATAAGAGAAGTTATCAGTGCCATTGCAGAACGAAACGAAATATATTGAAACACCCCCGCACCTGGAAGATTATATGTTTCGTTTAGATATTCAAATAAATTATATAGCATTTTCTGTTTTTATATTTAAGGATTCAATTAATTCTTTCACATCATCAAATGGATGTTTTGTTCCGTTTATATCCTGATATTTTTCATGACCTTTTCCTGCAAGCAAGATTATATCTCCTTCATTCGCTAGATTACATGCAGTTTTTATCGCCTGACTTCTATCAGCAATAACTAATACCTTTTTCTTTTGTACAGGGTCAAGTTTAGAAGTCATATCCTTTATTATAGAATCCAAATTTTCTGTTCTTGGATTATCTGCTGTGATAATTACTAGGTCGGACATATTACAAGCTATAGAAGTCATTTGAGGTCTTTTCCCTGCATCTCTATCCCCTCCACATCCAAAAACCATAATTAATTTCTCATTATTATTTCTGATATTATTTATGGTGGAAAGTACGTTCTCGTAAGCGTCAGAAGTATGCATATAATCTACAATACCAGTAATATTTTCGGAATTTCTGACTGTATGAAATCTACCTTCTGCAGGAGACAAAACACTTATCTTCTCTAAAACTTCAGATTGATCTAATCCTAATTCTATTGCTGTAGAGAAAATTGCTAAAAGATTATACGCATTAAATTCCCCTATAATATTTACCCAAACTTCAACATTCTGAATATTAAGAAGCATACCATCTAACCTACTTTCCAAAACTCTACACTTATAATCTGACATAGTTTTTAAGCTATATGTAAGTTGCCTTGCTTTAGAATTAGACAGTATAATCCTACCATTCTTATCATCTTTGTTTGTAATAGCAAAAGCTGATTTATCTAAACCATCAAAAAACTTCTTTTTTACTGAAATGTATTCTTTAAAATCTTTATGATAATCTAAATGTTCATGCGTAATATTTGTGAACACACCTCCCTCAAAACTTAAATTTGAAATTCTATTTTGGTGGATTGCATGAGAACTAACTTCCATAAAACAGAATTCACAACCATCATCTACCATCTTAGATAACATCTTGTTTATTTGCAATGAGTCAGCTGTTGTATGAGTACTTTTCAGTGACAAAGCTCCAATCTTATTTTCTATAGTTGACAACATTCCTGTTGCATATCCTAATTTTGAAAATAATTGATGTAATAAAGTTACAATTGTAGTTTTACCATTTGTACCTGTTACACCTATTAACTTTATTTTTTCTGATGGATTATCATAATAATTTGAAGCGATAACAGACATTGCGATTGATGAGTTTTCTACGTGAACATAGCATACATCCTGATTTAAATCTTCTGGAATCTCCTCAATAATTACACTTCTCGCTCCTAAATCTATAGATTTTAACACAAAATTATGTCCATCAACAGTAACACCTTTTATTGCAATAAACATATCCGACTCTTGTATCTTTCTAGAATCAAATTCTACTTTATTAACTTCTATTGATTGAATATCTCCAATCACATTCTTTATAGAAACACCATATAATAATTCACTTAGTTTCATTAAGTAAGCTTTACTTTTATTATCTTATTTTCTCCAATTTCTACTCCATTCTTTAAAGATTGAAAACTAACCTTACCGCTTCCTGAAAACTCAATTTGTAAATCATAATTTTCAAAAACAAATATCACCTCCATCAACTCTAATCCCTTGATGTTTGGCATAATTCCTTTCTCCAATTCTAGTCTTATTTTTCTGATTCTATCTTCATTAGTAATCTCCTTTTCACTTAATCTGTTCAGAGTCACTTTCTCTATTATATTTTCCGTCCTGGAACTTGAATCTGAAAGATATTCCATCTCTGAGTCGAACGCATAAACCTTGTCGGAAATCTCTCTAAATACAGGAGCCGCAACATCCCCTCCATAATGGTTAAAATCTGTTGTATCAATAAAATCATTAATTACAACAATACAAGAGTACTTTGGATTATCTGCTGGAAAGAATCCAACAAATGAAGAGGTATAGGACTTATTGTATTTTGTTTTTTTAGACCAATTCCAATATTCGTTTTTACATGTCCCTGTTTTTCCAGCAATTTTATATTTTTCAGTAAAAATATTCTTTGCAGTTCCATTGATAATATCTGTTGTCCAATTTGATCTCTGGTTGCTAACTACCTCTTCCATATATGGAAGAAGTTTGTTTACAGATTCCTCAGAGACGATAGGTTTATCTATAATATTTACAGGAAATGTATTGATTGTTTTACCTTCACTTCTGATAGATGAAACTATCCTTGGAATCACCATCTTCCCCTTATTTGCAATGGCATTGTAGAAAGTAAGTATTTGTAATGGAGAAATACTCATTTCATAACCAATAGACATAGATGGTAAACTAGTTCCTGACCATAACTTATCATCAGGTTTTCTCATTATCATATCACTCCTATATGGTAATTGTAAATTTAGAGGCTCTGTTAATTTAAATTTTTCCAGATTAGATATAAAATTTTCTGGATGATTTTTATAACTATCATTTATCACTTTTGATATTGCAACATTAGAGGAAACTACAAATGACTCCCCAAATGTAATTTTACCATACCCACCTCTTTTTGTGTCTGAAATAGTTGTTGTGTAAAACTGAACCCTTCCGTTTCCAGTTTCTACAGAATCTGTTATATCCATTATATCATCTTCTAGAATAGATAAATATGAAGCTAGTTTAAATGTTGATCCAGGTGCTATTTCAGAGACAATTGCATGATTTTTAGAATCAAAATAAGTTGAATCCTTCCCTCTATGAAGATTTGCAATTGCTTTTATATCTCCAGTTTTAACCTCCATTAAAACTACACATCCCCACAAAGCCCTCATCTCATTTAATTTCTTTTTTAAAGCAAGTTCTGCTGCATCTTGGAATTCAATATTGATTGTTGTTATGACGTCTCTACCTGGTTGAGGTAAAACATTTAGTTCCGACTTCTTTGGTATTAAAATGTTTCCAGAAATCTCTTGAGTCATTTCTTTTCCTGGAACTCCTTGTAAAAAATCATTAAAAGCCAGTTCGATACCATTCTTAGGTACAATTGAATCTTTTCCATTCTGAGTTCTTATTATATTAACCTTACCTACCGTTACTTTGCCTAAAGATCCAAATGGATAATCTCTAGTACTTTTCATTTTCGGGATAAAACCTCCTCTATTTTTACCTTTATTAAATATTGGAAAACTTTTCATCTCTTGTAATTGAACATAACTCACATTTCTTTTCAGTAAGAAGTATCGTTTTGATTTATTGTCTCTTAACTCATTTTCATATTCTTCAACTGTTTTATCTTTAAACATCTTATTCAATTCAATAGATAGGTTTCTAAGTTCGGTATTAAATAATTGTTCTCCTACAGTAAATAAATCCAACCTCACGTCATATACCGGCATTGTTACTGATAATATTCTTCCATCCTCAGACAAGATATTTCCCCTTGGAGCATCTATAACTCTTACTTTAGGATCATGGGTTTTTACAATATCTGTGTCTGAGTACTGAATTGCAAACAATCTAAAACTGATAAAAACAAATAAAACAAGCATAAGAAAAAAGGTAATAATCAAGGCCCAGTTTCTATTTGACTTTATTTCTCCCATTAATTTTTCTCAATTATATACGGTAGCTTATCTGAAGTTTTTAATCCAGATCCTTTGATTCTATTTTCTATTACTGACCTTTTATACAATCCCATCATGTTGGTTTTTAAGGACATAGATTTCATTCCTAAATCAAAAATTTGCTTCTCAGATTTTCTAATTCTAACAGATATATCTTCACATCTAAAGGAAACTCCTATCTGTAGAACCATTAAAAAGACAAAGAATAGAATTAATAGAAAATGGGTTGATATCCCTCCTCTATCAAAGAAATTCACTTTTAGTATTTTAGATTTATCTTTGATTCCCATTTTTTTCAGCAATTCGTAATTTTGCGCTTCTAGACCTACTATTTCTATTCTGTTCTTCTTCAGATGCAACAATCACTTTTCTATTTACCTCTGTCACTGCTTTTATTGTATTTCCAAAGAAATCTTTATTTATTTCTCCTGAAAAACTACCTCTTTTAAAAAGATTTTTAACTAGCCTATCCTCAAGAGAATGATAGGACATAACAACAAATCTTCCACCACTATCTAATAAATCAACTCCATCTAACAACATCTTCTTTAATGAATCAATTTCATTATTTACCTCTATTCTTATTGACTGGAATAACTGTGCTAAAAATTGATTTTTTCTTTTCCCTGAAACTAAATTTTCTACTAGTGAGATTAAATCATTAGTAGTGTGTATCTTTTTTTTCCCTCTACCTTCTATTATTAATTCAGCAATCTTTCTAGATTGTCTCAATTCTCCATATTGATAAAATATATCTGATAATTCTGCTTCTGAATAATTATTAATAACCTGCCTTGCGGTTAAAGAGGAAGAAGTGTTCATTCTCATATCTAATTCCGCATCAAATCGAAAAGAAAAACCTCTTTCAGCAACATCAAACTGATGGGAAGAAACACCTAAATCTGCTAATATTCCATTCACCTTTCTAACTCCTTCTAACCTCATGAACCTTTTTATGTTTTTATAATTCGCATGTATCAATTTAAATTTCTCATCTGAAAACACATTCTTCTGAGCATCACAATCCCTATCAAAGGCATACAGCCTCCCTTTATCTAAATTCTTTAAAATTTCTTTTGAATGACCACCCCCTCCAAAAGTCACATCTAGATAGATTCCATTCGGATTAATTTTTAATCCTTCTATACACTCTTTTAATAGTACAGAATTATGATATGTCATCTAAATGAGATTGATTACCCATAACCTCTTCAGCTAAAGACCCAAAATCTACAAGAGACTTTTTAACCACTTCCTCATAATTGTCTTTATCCCAAATCTCTATCATATTTACTGAGGACGCTAGAACAAGATTTTTTGATATTCCAGCAAAAGAGATTAAATCTTTTGGTATTAATATTCTACCCGTAGAATCAATCTCTAACATCTTTAAACCTGACATGTACGACCTGATAAAATCATTGTTCTTTTTCACAAATCTATTCAACCTATTTACTTGAGAAACCATAGTTTCCCACTCCTTCATAGGATACAATTCTAAACAATTATTAAAAACACTTCTTTTCAACACAAAACCTTCATTGACCACAGAATTAAGTTGCTTTTTTAATGATGACGGCATCATAAAACGACCTTTTACATCCGTTTTACATTCATATGTCCCGATTAAATTCATCATTTTGCTGTTTTAAATAATTTGGGGTAAAGATACAAAATTGCCCCACATTTTACCACATTATACCACTTTGTTAATAACTTTTACCACATGTATTCATTTTCTAGAAAAAGAAAAGGATCAAAAAAGTCAAATAATGATTAAAATAAAATTGTTACTTTTGCATCTATAACATTCATATTAATGATAAAAGAGTCAGGAAAATTTAAGTGGATTGATAAAGGAGATGGAGGACGACCTATAATCTTACTTCACGGATTAATGGGGGGAGCAGATAATTTTGGAGAGATGGTGGATTATTTTTCTGAAGAATATCATGTTTATGGCCTGGATTTGAAACTTTTTGAAGGAAATATATTAAAAGTTTCTGTTAAAAACCTAAGTGACTATCTATACCAGTTCATGAATCATTTAGGACTTAAAAGTGCTGTTTTAGTAGGAAATTCAATGGGAGGTCATATCGCATTAATTTTTGCAAAAGAGCATCCGGAAATGGTAGATGGAATGGTCTTAACAGGAAGCTCTGGACTCTTTGAGAATTCATTAGGCAATACATTTCCTAGAAGGGGAGACAAAGAATACATTAGACAAAAGACACAAGAAGTGTTTTATGACCCTAAAGTAGCAACTGACGAACTTGTAGACAGGGTTTATGCTCTTGCAAATAAAAGAACATCCACATTAAAATTATTAGGGTATGCAAAGTCTGCTATCAGACATAATATGGCAAATGACATACCTAACTTAAACATTGAAACGTGTTTAATCTGGGGAGAAAAAGATATTGTTACCCCTCCTCATGTAGCAGAAGAATTTCACAAACTACTTCCTAAATCTGAACTGCACTGGATACCTCTATGTGGACATTCAGCAATGTGGGAACATCCAAAGAAATTTAGCCAGATTGTTCTGAAATGGCTAAAAGATCATAATCTTTAATATTTATTCTGATGAAAATTAAAAGTGCCGAATTTGTAATAAGCAATACGGACTATAAATTATGCCCAAAAGAATTGTTGCCAGAATATGCTTTTATCGGTAGGTCTAATGTAGGGAAGTCATCATTAATTAACGCATTAGTAGATAGAAAAAATCTAGCAAAAACATCTGGAAAACCTGGAAAAACACAATTAATCAATCATTTTAAAATTAATAACAATTGGTTTTTGGTAGACCTTCCTGGATATGGATACGCTTCTACTTCTAAAACAAATAGAGAAAAATTTAAAAGTATGATTAACAAATATCTTGTAAATCGATCTAATCTCATCTGTTTATTTGTTTTACTTGATATTAGGCACAAAGCTCAAAATATTGATTTAGATTTTATGCAAAAAATAGGTAAGGAAGGAATTCCGTTTGCTATGGTTTTTACAAAATCAGATAAGATCTCTCAAACTCAAATAATAAAAAATATCAAACAATACAAGCAAGAAATGCTTGAAAATTGGGAGTTCTTACCAGATATATTTATCACTTCTTCTCAGAATAGAATCGGAATGAAGGAGATTTTAACTTTTATAGAAAAATACAACCAATCATTTGACCCTAGTTTGAGTCAATAATTTTTGTTTGCTCTGCAAAGAACTCACAGTAATCTTTTAAAGCTCCGGCAAGTTTATCATGCCCAGTAGATTTCTCCAAAGTATTCGCCATAGACATTAACGTTTGATGATACATTATAAACATTTCATTTACCATCATATCTTTAGTCCATAAATCTACTCTTAAAGTTTCTTTGGTTGTTTCATCCCAACCAGCAATCATTAAAGATTTCAAATGAACATTATCAGCCTGCTTGTCTGATGAATTCATTGTTATTTTTTTAGGAACATTATTTTCATCTAGTTCCAAATCAAATGTTAATTTCGAATCACTCATATTATGGTTTATATTTTGATTGTAAAAGTATTTCTTGAGAATTATCATTCTTCATTAGCTCGCTTAAACTAACTCGATTATTATTCATATAAGACTCTATGATTTTATATCCTACCCAATATCCTAACCTTCCGGGAGACTCTTTTGGCATTCCTTTTGTAAAAGGAGAATCTGAAAAAAAAGTAGAATACGATTTATAATCTTTATTATACATTATATCTAAGGATATTATTTCATTCCAGATATTAGATTCGTTAATCTCACACCAATTCATATCCTCCTCAGGAAATCTAAATACTATATCATCTTCCTCATTTAGAATGGTCTTTATTAAAAACATGATCTTTCCTTTAAATATTAAATTTTCCTGAAAATTAGAAGGGTTATTTTTATTTATAAACATACTAGTAATCCAATACTCCATTACATCTGCCATCATGAATTTCTCATCATATCTGACCTTTAAATACTTCCAAATATTTACTGCAGGATGAGATTCTGCTAAATAAAAATCTAATCCAATTAATAAATTTTCTTTAAATACATCTACTGCATAGGAGTTAAATGAATTATTAAATATAATCTTTTTAGGGATTGTCGAATCCGGGAACAATTCTAAATATCTACTAAAAGCTATATTAAATTTTTCTTCAATATATTTAACATTCTCAAATTTCTTATCAATATTCTTTTGGAAACTAATTACATCAGGATGCGATGTAAACAACAATACATTAGATTTTCTTACAGAATCATTTGTGTATTGCATGTTTATATGATGTCTTAGATAATAATCATAAAATTCCGGAAGTTTAGAGTCCCAATCATTTACTTTATCGTCATAATTATTAGAATCTATAGTAAAGAGATCTTTATCAAATCTATAAACAGGAATCTCCACCTCTACTTTTTCTTGTTTTACACAAGAATTAAGAACTAAAAATATTAATAGTATTTTTATGAATTTCATTACTGCAAATGTATAAATTTGTAAATTATAAAATGAAAGAAAAAGAAGTAATACAACATATTACAAATTGGATCTCTAATTATTCTGAAAAATCAAATACAAATGGTTTTGTAGTTGGAATATCAGGAGGAATTGACTCTGCCTTAACCTCTACAATCTCTGCACTAAGCGGAAAACCGACTTTATGTATAGAAATGCCTATTTATCAAAATAAACAACAAGTGGAAAGAGGCAAAAATCATATTAGATGGTTACAAGAAAATTTTAAAAATATAAATTCGATGGAGATCGACTTAAGTAATGTATTTCAGTCTTTCACATCTAAGATACCAAGTTCTTATAAGGGGAAAAATGATCTTTCATTAGTGAATGTTAGAGCTAGACTTAGAATGACTACTTTATATTATTTTGCACAGATAAATAACTACCTTGTTTTAGGGACGGGAAATAAAGTAGAGGATTTTGGAGTGGGATTCTTTACAAAGTTTGGAGATGGTGGAGTTGACATTAGCCCAATTGCAGATTTATTAAAAACAGAAGTTTATTTACTTTCACGTCACTTAGGAATAAATAAAGAAATTATAGAAGCCGCTCCAACAGACGGGCTATGGGAAGAGGATAGAACTGATGAAGACCAACTTGGAGCAAGTTATCCGGAATTAGAATGGGCAATGAACTTTAAAGGAGACGAAAATACAATTTCTAATAGAGAAAAGGAAGTATTAGAAATCTATATTAAATTAAACAAACAGAATCAACACAAAATGACTAAAATACCTGTTTGTAAAATACCAAATTCTTTGAAATAGAATATTTTACCTATATTAGCTGTATCAAACTAAAAAATTATTAAAAATGAAAAATCTAACAGAAGTTTTAGCGGGAATTGGTATTATAGTATTTATTGGAATTTCAGTATATATGAACAGTTGTGATACAGAAGAAAAAACTTGTACAGCAACAGAAACTTATACTATTGAAGAAGTTCAACATATAGATGAAGCCAATATCCCTCAAGATGTAGACACAGTTTTATTAACTGAGGATAGTACTATGATTTTAATGGAGGAGGATAGTGTAGAATAATAAAATAAAAAAAATACTCTTAAATACCAACATCTTAAAATGTTGGTATTTTTTTTGTCTTATATTTTACTAAAGAAGAAAACAATAACAACACTGAGATAAAAGAAAATATTCTACCAATAAAATCACCAAATCTATTATAGAATGTAACTGTTTCATTTAAAGAAACTTTTACATTTAATGCAATCTCCTCATCCCATTGTGTCTGACTTATCACATCTCCATGTGGAGAAATTAATCCAGAAATCCCCGTATTTGCTGAGCGAATAATTGATTTTCTTTGTTCTATTGCTCTTAATCTAGCATACTGAAAATGCTGCTTATACCCAGAAGAATTTTTCCACCAACCATCATTTGTTATAACTGCGATAACATTAGAATTTCTTCCTGTAATCATATCTCCAAAAATACTCTCATAACATATTAAAGGAAGTATTTTTATTTCATTGTAATGAAGTAAATCAACATTATTATCTGTAGAAAGACTACCTGATGTACCTCCTAAATCTACAGTAAAATCTGCAATCAAATCAAGAACAAAAGAATAAGGAATCTGTTCTACACCAGGGACTAATTTTGTTTTATGATAAACAGAAGTTATAGAATCTGAACTTAAAAACACAACAGTATTATACGCATTATACCATTCTTTATTATTTAACTTTCTGGATCTCTCTTCCTTCTTTGCTCCTAAATATTTTAAAGTTGAAGACCCTATCAGAATATTTAAATTAGGAAATTGTTTTTGTAACTCTCTAAGCTTTAAAACACTTTGAGACTTATCAATTTTACTTTCCCAAATTGTTTCTTGTAAAGCTGTTTCTGGTCCAACTAATAAAGTTGTATTATGAGTTAATGTACTTTTTGCTAGTTTAATAAAATCATCTAGTTGTGTCTGTGCATCTCTGTTAAACTTATCTTTATACGGATCGATATTTGGTTGTACAATTACAATTTCTTCAGAAGTAGAGTTTTGTATATCAGATTGAATTACTATAGAAAGAAGGACAGGAACAATAATAAAAACAGATGGAAGTATCCATTTTTTCTTTCTTTCTTCTAAAATAAAGAACTTAAAAAAAAGAATGTTTAAAACAAGAATCCAGAGTGAACCTCCTAATATTCCAGTATATTCATACCATTGCACAATCTCTGGAATTGGAGCAAACACATTACCTAATGTAAGCCAAGGCCATGCTAAATCCCAATTTAGGTGAAGATATTCCATACTTATCCAAAGGAATACCAAAGAGACATATCCTTTTCTTTCTCCTAATACATTCTTAATTTTATGAAACAATACAAATACCATACTCATTAATAAGGCATTTATTATAAATGCAGCAAAAGAACCTGGAATTGTAGCATGCCAAATCCAGTAAGTTGTAATTATATTAAAAAGAAAAAAAGTAGTAAAAGAATATCCGAAAACTTTCCAAGAAGAATTCTCTACTTTTATAGTAATCTCTTTTTCTAATATTAACAGAGGAACAAACGCAAAAAAGATCAGAGGAAACCAACCTGTAATAGGCCACGAAAATGCCAATAATAAACCACTTAAAATAGAAATAAGAAAATTTCTCATATTATTTTAAAGTATATCTTAAGGCAAATAAATTGGAATATAATCCTGTAGATTGATCTCCAAAATTAGTTAATGCATAATCAATTCTGATATTATCAAATTGAAAACCTATTCCGATATTTGGTTGCATGGTAAAATATTTCTCATTATTAAAATCAGTCTCTTTCGTAAAATCACCAATTCCGAATCTAAAATCTACTAATTCTTTATATCGAATTTCAGTACCAAAATGAGGATTAAAACTAATGTTATCTGAACTAATTAATGTATTTCTCTCTCCGTCAATATGAATAACAAAATCTAACTCTGTATGTGCAGTAAAATTATCGTTTATATAAATATTCCTAGCAATACCAGTTTGCAAAGAAGGTAAAGTTAATTCTGTAGAATTCTCCGGCAATTCGTTTCCTGTTTGATTATAAACCTCTTCAAAATTTTCCATATTAAAAACCCAAGAATTATATGTTGAACTTGCATCTCTAGCAATTCCTGCTACTTTCCATTTTCCAAATTGTTTTTGTGTAGAAAGGTCAAAACCAAATCCCCATGCTTTAGCAAAATCTCCAATCTGCCTGTATATTAATTTAAGATTTCCTCCAATATCAAACCCTTTAACAATATCTTTTCTAGCATAAGAAAAGAAAAATGCATAATCTGCTGTAGAAAACAATTCTATCTCATTGTAATCTACATTCCCTTCATTATCAATCAAATTTGAAGTGTTCATTATGTCATCTACTCCAAATCTAAGGAACATAAAACCAACTGCTTCACTCTCGTTTACTTTTTTAGCATAAGAAAACTGGTCATAATTTGCAATTCCAGAAAAATATGAAGCATGCATTAACTCCATCTCCGTTTTTGACAAATCAACTAATGCTGATGGGTTCCAATATACTGAAGATGAATTTGCAGAAGAAGCAACTACTGCTTTTGATAAACTTAAAGAACGGGCACCTGCTCCAATTTTCAAAAATTCGTTACTATATTTTGTTTGAGAAATCCCTGAATAAGACAAGAAAACAAAAAAGAAAAACAGATATTTAAGATTATTATACATTGTTGTACATTGTTGTATATTTGTATTTCAAAATAACACAAAAAATAGCACATTATTGTAATTTTATGAGTGTAATTAAAAGAAATATACCTAACCTTATAACCTTAGGAAACTTAGTTTGCGGATTACTTTCCATTGTAATGATTTTTGAATCAGAAATTTTGTTAGCCGGAGTCTTTATTTTCACCGGATCGTTCCTTGATTTTTTTGATGGACTATCTGCAAGACTATTAAAAGTAAGTTCAAAAATAGGAAAACAATTAGATAGTTTTGCAGATATGGTAACCTTTGGTGTAGCTCCTGGAATTATCATGTACAAATTAATACTTGAAGATTGCAATAATTGTGAAGTATTACCCTATATAGCATTTTTAATTCCAATTTTTTCCGCAATTAGATTGTCAAAATTTAATATTGACACAAGACAATCTAGTTCTTTTATTGGACTTCCAACACCAGCAGCAGCTATTTTTATTGCTTCTTTAGCAGTAATAAATCAGTCATATACAACAAAATTTAGTTTAGAACTTTTAATTGGAATCTCTGTTGTGTTATCTTTTTTATTAGTAGCGGAAATACCACTATTCTCTCTGAAGATTACAAGTGGTAAAGATTTAAAATCAAAAGAAAATAAAATCAAAATTTTATTCTTAATAAGTTGTGTAATATTATTATTTATAATTCACTTTGCAGCAATTCCATTTATTGTAATTTTGTATATCTTTTTATCAACCTTAAATAATCTAATAAAATGAAATTTAGAGCCGAAATAGACATAATGCCATTAAAAAATTTATTGGATCCACAGGGAAAAGCGGTAAGCGCAAGTATGGGAAATGTTGGACTTTCTGAAATAACTAATGTTAGAATTGGAAAACATATTACTCTGGAATTAGATGCGGAAAACAAGGAAGTTGCACATATAAAGGTAACAGAGGCTTGCACTAAATTACTTGCTAATCAGATTATGGAAGGGTTTGAGTTTACCTTAGAGGAAATATAATCACCTCAACTCGAAATTTTTACCTAGATACAATTTTCTAACTAACTCATCCGAAACTAATTCTTCAGAAGTTCCTGATTTTAGTATTGTGCCTTCATATAAAAGGTAAGATCTATCGGTGATAGATAATGTTTCATGAACATTATGATCTGTAATTAATATACCGATCTCTCTTTTTCGTAAATCAGACACTAT
>CEVR01019277.1_pt1 | contig 38495 bp, 35 predicted proteins | sample 356541 | NCBI WGS metagenome assembly CEVR01 (sample SAMEA2623734, study PRJEB7988) | marine metagenome | isolation source: saline water (ENVO:00002010), including
ATATACGGGCATACTATAATTTGTCGTTATTCGATCGGTATCCTTAAAAAAATCTGGATCTTCTATGTACATGGAGTGCAGTAAATCACCATCATATAAGACGAGTCTATTGAACTTCATCGGTAAGAGCTTTAATAACTCAAACTTGTCACAACTTTTATTTATAACTCTTTTCTTTTCGTAAGGGAAAATTTTTTTTTCATTTATTTTTTTTAAATTGATTTGATTCGTAGAAAAAAAATTTAATTCACGATTCTTGTAGATCCCAGTGCCACCGTGATTTTTGTCCGACAAATAACATACACCTACAAACAGATTATACTTACCGTCGGGTACGTTATCCCAATGAGGATTAGCAGTTGCTTGGATGTATTCATGCTTACTATCATCCGTATCGTACGTGACGTTATATTTTGATACGATGAGATCTGGTAAACCCGTCGTTCTCCATTCACGAGGATTTGTCACGAAACGCTTCATCTTCATGAGTTTCCAGAATTCTTCTATGTGAGGATTCTTTATTTTGGGTATAAGTTGCACTCTCGTACCCGGATAATACGTGGGTGTGATAATCTTGTTTGCGGTATGATAATAACGTATGATATCATGCGGGAATTTGTAAAAGTTATCAATGATGAAAACTTCACGATCTTGAACAAATTCACGTGTAATGACTAAATTTTCGTAATCAATATCCAACCTAGGCTGGCGGTGGACAGAACCAATGGCCTTCCAACTCATTAGTATATATACACATTTTTCTTTAATATCCGAATGTAAAGGCTCCGGTGGATCCTCTTTCTATACTTGTGATCGCACCGGATGTGTTCGGGGATATGTATTCTATAAACACTGAGTAACTACCCTGTCCCGTATTGAAATTGGAAGTGGGTGCTATACTGACCTCGGTCGTGTTCTTAACTATAGTAGAACTCCATGGATTCGTACTGGTATTACCAAAAATGGAAATAGGCCCAAGAGCTATGTCGAGCGGGGTTCCATCACCTCCACGTTCTCCACCAGCCAAATCTATGATCATTGTACTTACTTCACTGTCGTTATTATCTATCAATTGCGCTATTATTTTAGCGTAGAATGGATGTGTTGTGAACGTTATTTTTAACGTAGCATCTGTTTCGGATGTGGATTGGGGGATGACGTTCTTATAACTGTATGTCTTCTTCGAGACCATTCCGGTATTTGTAATGATACCGCCTTCAATGGTAGCGTTACCACGAACGTCTACTATGTTAGGATGATTTCCATTATCTATGAAACACTTATCACCGACGGATAAGGTGTGTAATGGTGTCGTATTAATTACACCTACGTTAGAATCAGTATACAGTTTACCGTATACGTGAACATTCATAGTTTCATTTGTTTCAGTGACTTCCGTGTCGCCCATAGCCGTACTTTCCGTATAAGCGATCATCATTTCACACCTATCAGCATCGTAGCAGAGGGCTACGTTTGAACTTCCAACCGGTCTATTATAGATATGACCCAAATCGAAACTCGCCAAATTAGTGTTATCCGTTCCTATTTCAATTAAACCGTCTTCAAAATTGGTGTTAGTGACGTGTATATTCGCAAACGTACCCATGGCGGTTATGTTACCCGTCACCACCAGATTACCTGTTACGTTTAGATCACCTTCTGCACCCGCACCTGCATCTGAAAGACCGGTTATAGTCATTGGAACCTGAGTCCTAAAAAGTTGTTTTGTGCTTTGGTTGTATGCGACGAACGTATTTGTAGTTGGCTGTGCACCATCTTCATCGAAGACGGTCGAAAGTTCGAGTGGAGTAATGTAGAATCCACCCGCTTTTGTGGCGTCGATCTTTTCATTACTCGCATTAATGACGACCGAGTTATCGTGCTGATCTTCTCGACAGTTTTTACCGAACCGAAGCTCTGTAGCACCACCGACGGTACTCAAGTTCTTCGGCATTTAATATTACCACTGATTTTAATTCGCGTACCGTAAACCCGCCATTCCATTGTTCACTCTGAGGATGTTATAGTTAACTGCATAGATCGGGTCTATAATTTTTTTGTCTTGACTGTGTATCTTCACGTTATCAAGACGACTGAAATTTAAGCTTCCACTAGGCTGGTTGGAGCTGGTATTTAAACAGAAACAGTGTAAGAAACAATCTGGAGATGTTACAAAATTAGTATGATAGTAGCTTTGCACGTCGACAAAATGAGGTTTCGCCCACTTAAACGAACTTAAATCGGTTCCGTTAACACTTATCTTTATCTTGTTATCTACGGAGGTTAGTGTGCTTTCCATGTTAGTATTCGCACAAGCTATGTATTTGACGGGATGATTAAACGTTAACTCTTGATCCAATTCACCGGACGGAATACTTTTTTGTGTTTGTGTTATGAGAATATCGTGTTTACGAGAAGCCATGATTCCGCGCTCCTCGTTGTCTAAATAGTAATAATTCGAGTATGCCTCTACATTATAGTTAGATGCATTTGGACCCCAATATATTCTTAACTCGACCGAATGATATTGTAAAGCTACGAGAGGTATCGCGGACTGCGGCCCTTCGCAAAAGAAGAATCTTAAAGGGTAAAAATAGGAGCGCGCAGATGCACCGGGGTGTACACCGTTAGAACTCTTCGATACGTTTTGTGCGAACATATCTATAGCTATATTCTCGCTAAAATCAAAATCCTGAACATCTATAATTTGTCCCCCGATCATTACTTCTACCTTATCAATGACATCACCCCAGTCCTGAAGATCGACCGCCTGTGTGTTATCATCTATGGTAAAATAGGTGTATCCTAGAAGATCACCCGTTCTTTCGAATTTTATAGACGACATGGAATTACCTTTCACAGCTCCTTGTATCGTTTGCTTTTCGATGGACTGTGAAAAGTTAGAATGCCTTTTGAATGTGGAAGTGAAAAACGAGATTTCGGGCTTCCCGATGATATGCTCATCTTGTGCACCGATAGCCACTAACTGCACGATTCCAGAAGACATACTTACTATAGTAAAAGTATTTTTAAATTACGAGTATGTAACGCCCTGAAATCTATGTGAGGTTCCTTTTGCGGCATGTGAAACGGAATACCATTACGGAATTACCTATTTCCGCCGATTGCCCGTTTTCTCTATCGATATTAAACGTTAAACGATCGAGTCTGCGAATGGGGTTATGATAACATTGTACGATCGGATACTCATCCTTGAAGGTGATAACCGTGTTGACAGGAGTCGCGTCTCCGACGGGTTCCTGAGCTACACAAGGACCAATGACCGTTCCAAAAATACCGTTCAAATGATTAGCAGAATCGGTAATAAGATCCGAACTAGGATCACCCGGGTAATTTATTTCCGCTTGCCCTCTTTGTGAAAAGTGTGTACGAAGCTCTTCTATACCTATGTGCAGGGCCCGTTGAGCTCTAGCAGACCCTGTACTACTTGTTCTAAATGTAGCGGCTACGAGTCGAGCCTGGACAACATTCTCTAAAGGAGTCGGTAAATGCATAACAAAATCACTATCAGTGTTATTCGTCACGTTGTCAAATTTAAAGATGTTATCGATGACCACCGTATGAATTTCATGGTTGTAATCAGGGATGTCGGGCTGAGATGGAGCGATGAGAAGCGCCATTTATAATACACTTAGAATTTTTCTACTTAAATACGTTGTGACGATGTAAGTAGAAATGGTTAGAACTTAAAAATTTATTTAGATCATCTTGTAGTTGGCGTGATCTTGGACGAGCTTTTGGTCACCGCAGACGCCGCCGGTGCTTGTGGAGTAGACGCTAGTCTTGAGGCATTCCTCACTGCTCTTGAGAGAACCAAAAGGCTTCTCCGAAACGGGTTCAATATCGACGGGTCCGGGCTGGTACATACTCTTCTGTCGCCTGTTCTCGAAAAACAGGCCAATGACGAGTAAGATAAGGATGACGATCGCGATCGCCTTGAGGGTTTCGCGATTGGTAGAATTAAGCTTCATTTACTATGTGCTGATATTTTTTTATAAAGTGCGTTAAAGAGAATAGATTAGTTTCAATATAGAGAGTAATGGACGGTGAAATTGTTCTAGACAGGGGTGGAGATTCGGTCATGAAACTGGATGATAACGAGCAGGCGATTATGGATGAGATTCAGCTCGATTTCGGTGGACGATCCAATTCTTTTGTACCACCTGTAGCCCAGAGAATGCGCCCGAGAGGTCACGATGCTCCCTCCGCACCAAGTTTTCAAGAAGATGTTGATGCGTTTGCAAACCCTACAAAACAGAGTGCTCCTCCTGCACCGCAGATGGATGAACCGGTAGATCACGGTGAATATGTTGACGATACACCATACGAAGCCGGACCTTCCTTCGAATACGGGGGTGGTGAGCCCCAAGAAGAGCAACCCTCACCTGGTTATAAGACGATAGACGAGGAGAAGTCCGATCTTTTAAATAAACTCGGTCGCCTCGAAAAGCGTGGTTTTAACATCAACAAGAGACTTAACGCGTATTCTCCTGTAGACGAACTCAGAACGGAGGTCAAGCGTATTACGTACAGTATAGAAGTCGATAAGTCTATTAAGTTTTCGCGACGTATGCTTGTTGCATGTGTGACCGGGCTTGAATTCCTTAATAAGAAGTACAACCCCTTCGACATTCAACTAGATGGTTGGTCAGAGAATGTGATGGAAAACCAAGATGATTACGATGAGGTATTCGAGGAATTATACGTCAAATATCGAACGAAGATGCACGTCGCACCGGAGATCAAGCTTATCATGATGCTTGGTGGTTCCGCGATGATGTTCCACCTCACGAACTCCATGTTCAAGCAGGTCATGCCTAACGTGAACGACGTGATGAAGCAGAACCCCGAGCTCATGACGAGTATGATGAGCGCGGTGCAAAATACCATGGCGAATGGACAGCAGGCACCAGCGACACCTCCCGGTGAGCGTCACGAGATGCGTGGTCCGGGGGTAGATATTTCGAGTTTGATGGGTGGTATCATGATGCCCCCGGGACCTCCGATGAACACATCCATCACTCCTCCCCCTAAGCCTCAGGAGTACACACCTGAAATACCAGACGACGACGATGATGATATATCAGATATCATCGATGAGATCGCGGCGAATGGTGATTCTCCCGAGGAAGAGGTTAAGAATGTGAAGGTCCCATCTTCCACCAAGGGGAAACGTGGCGGGTCTCGTAAGAAGAAAGTTGAAATTAATTTGTAAACCTATATAAATGATAGGCTACAGTCCGATTGATTTCGGCGAGCCGTTCGAACTTCCACCCCCCAGAAAGCGGGAGGTCGTTGCCGATAAGGTCGGGGAAGTTCGCGAGGTTGCTCAGCCCGAAAATACAATCGATGAAAATACAGAATGCAATTATTTAGTTTTATTTTTTATAGCGGGTGTATTTGCACTGGCGGCTATGGACTCTATTAAACGGTAAGTAAACCAACTGCACCACGTGGATTTTTCTTCACGTGTTACGCTTGGAATTTATTTGTTATAGTCGACGTAATACCAGGTCACTGCTACACGCTTAGTGCCCTCTGTAACTACATCTCCTCGGTGTATGTAACACCAATTGGATGGAAAAATTAGTGCATACCCCTTTCTGGGTTTATAACTTGTATGCAAAAACGTGGTTAAGCCACCTTCGAAGTCATCGGTAAGATATATGATGATCGATATTTCTCTATGATACTCTTTACACTTTTTATCCATGTGAGTATCCCTATGGTAGCCATAAGATTGTCCAGGTTTATACTGAATGATCCGAATATCCTCTCTCCACGATTTTGTATCCTGTCCACCAGGTAAGGGGTGTCTATTATAATTATCGTTTATATTTACGATTCTGCGTTTATATTCATCGAGAGCTAAATTCATTTTCTCGTGTACCATTTTCGTAATTTCTTCATCTTCGGGCAAGGGGCATTCTTCACTCGTTCGACCAGCGACGATCCCACTATCGAGCGTTTGACTACGCCGAAGGATTAGATGATCGTCCGCATATGCGTTTAACTTATCCACCTCTTCTTCGGTCAAAACTGGTATGATTTGGATGAGTTGATCCATATGTACATATAGTAGGGATTCTTTAAGTAATAAATACATAAGCGGCACCCTGATTGCTTTGGTAAAGTCCAGGTGTAGTCTTAAAACTCGCACCAACTATAGCTGAGTTACCAGATAAGGCAACATGTACACCGAAATCATCGCCCCCTGCCACGTCGGAAGCGACAAGTTTTGTCGTTTCTACCCAAAACTGACCGCCGGGAGGAAAATCAAATACGTAGGCAGACCCCGCATCTGTGAGTCCGTTAGGGTCTTCCCTCCAAGCTCCGACTACGATGCGGCTACCGTCTATGGCAACACTCCTACCGAATACGTCGTACGCGGCGGCGTCGGAAGCGGTCAGTTTTTGTACATACTGCCAATTCCCCCCGCCGCCTTGAAGATATCTATAGAATACATACGCAGCACCGGAATCGGTGCCGCCAGGGGCTCCAGTTTTGTAACTTGCTCCTACAACAATATTATCACCGGAAACGGAAACAGAATTCCCAAACATATCGGCGCTCGTCCCGTCGGGCGCGTTCAGTTTTGCTACTTGAGACCAGGTCGTCCCGGACCTTTCGTATACGTACGCAGACCCAGCGTTGGTCTGCACAGACCCAAACGGATATGGGATGGTGGGGTCTTCAAGATAAGCGCCCGCAATAGCATAATTCCCGTCAACAGAAACACTATAACCGAAAAAATCGTATTGCCCCCTATCTGAAGCATTTAGTCTCGCTTGAAATGCCCAACTTGCTCCACTCCTCACGTATATATACGCAGTCCCCGCACCGGATATAAATGTCCATGGGTTCGGTTGTGAATTTGCCCGATAAGCTCCTATAATAACAGTATCACCGGAAATGTCTACGGACCATCCGAAGAATGCATTTGTTGTGCTCTGTGCAGTACGATACAGTTTTGCTTGTTCGTACCATGTTGTTCCACTCCTCACGTATATATACGCAGACCCGCCGCCACCGATTCCGTTAGGGTCTTCATAGGGAGCACCCACAATAGCATAATCTCCATCAATAGAAACGCTGTGGCCGAAATTATCATAGGGTTGCACATCGGAAGCCGTAAGTCGTTGTTGATATGCCCATGATGTTCCCGTTCTTTTGTATACGTACACAGCACCGGCGTACGTATGGTACTGCATACCACCGGGAATTGGGAAACCGGGGGATTCACGAGCAGCTCCTACCATGGCATAGTCACCGGATATGGAGACGCTGTATCCAAACAGGTCTGCATAGGACGCGTCCGGAGATACGAACTTTTGCTGTTGGGACCAGGTTCCACCTGAACCTATCGTTTTACCTAAAAAGTCACTGATACTTATCGTACCCGCCGAAGGTGAACTAGTACCATCTGTAAATGATATGTTATAGTACTCACTCAGACTATGCGGTGCAGTATCACCAGCAGCTTGACCTATTGTTTGTAAATCGAGAGGTCCCGTACTACTGAAGGCCATATACATTATGAGTATAGTTTTTCTTCGAGGTTTTCAACCTTTTCGGATAACTCTTTTATCGCCTCGATGAGAATGCCTACCATGTTACCGTATGCTAAACCGTATCCATCTTCTTCGTTACCGACGACAGCTTCGGGTAAAACGGGTAAAACTTCTTGTGCAACGAGACCGGTATACCAACTACCATCCTTTTCGTATATGTACCCGTTAATATGTTTCAATTTTTCTAAGGATTCTTTTATGATTTGTAAATTCGTTTTACTACGTTTATCAGAATATGCCGTGACATTCCCCGTCGCATAAATGTTACCCTCTACGTGTAATTTATGAGCCGGCAGGAGTCCAATGCCCACATTCCCGTTCGTATAGTAAGCATTTGAGCCACTCAGACTCCATACACTTGATGTACCCGGAGGACCCGGAGGACCTTGTGAACCTGTGGGACCTGGAGGACCGCCAGGAGGACCCGGAGGGCCCGCGGGACCAGTTGCACCTGTGGGACCTGGAGGACCGCCCGGAGGACCCGGAGGACCCTGTGCACCATCTGTACCATTTGTACCCGGAGGACCCGGAGGGCCGCCAGCTGGACCCGGAGGGCCCGCGGGACCAGTTGCACCTGTGGGACCTGGAGGACCACCCGGAGCTCCCGCGGCACCCGTAGGACCCGGAGCTCCCGGAGGACCTGGAGGACCACCGGAGGGACCTGGAGCCCCTGTAGGACCCTGTATACCCGGGGGGCCCGGAGGACCTCCAGCGGGACCTGGGGAACCATCTATACCATCCGTACCAGGTGCACCTTGTGGACCTGGAGGACCTGGAGGACCACCAGCTGGACCCGGAGGACCCATACCACCCGCAGGACCCGGGGGACCTGGAGGACCACCTGGAGGACCCGGAGGACCTGCTACACCCTGTGGACCAGGGGGTCCTGTATATGATGCACCCGGAGGACCCGGAGGACCCGTACCACCCGGACCCGGAGGACCTGGAGGACCCGGAGGACCGCCAGCTGGACCTGGAGGACCCTGAGGACCTGTAGCACCCACGCTACCCGGAGGACCATAATCACCTGGACCACCTACCGGACCTGGAGGACCCGGAGGACCTGGAGGACCACCAGGCGTACCCGCTGGACCAGTGGGTCCAGGGGGTCCTGTAACACCCGCAGGACCCGGAGGACCACCCGGAGTCCCTGGAGTACCCGCAACACCCGGAGGACCTTGTGCACCTGGAGGACCACCCGCGGGACCCGGAGCCCCCGGAGGACCTTGTGTACCCGGAGGACCCGGAGGACCACCCGCGGGACCCGGAGACCCCGTGGGACCCGGAGCCCCCGTGGGACCTGGGGGACCACCAGGCGTACCCGGAGCGCCATTCGTACCTGGTAGACCATTAATACCCGGAGGACCCGGTGGGCCGGCAGGGCCCGTAGGACCACCCGCAGGACCTGGAGGACCCTGTGCACCTTGTGCACCGGTTGCACCCGTAGGACCCGGGGGACCCCCATATCCGGACGCGGATGCACCAGGTCCCTGTAATGTTCCAGCGACATAAATATCACCCACAGCTATTGAAGCGTAATAAGATTCCATAGTTTGATAATTCGTTCCTCTAGGATCGTTTTCTATCTCATACAATTTACTCGTACTCGAAACCTGACCAGCAGTTGCCGCCACAGATTGTGGCGGACATAATAAACGTAACCAACCATCGTTACCGGGAGAAAATGTATACATATTGCCGTCAGGCAATATAGAAGATGATAAACTCTGTGCTTGATTAGCGTACGTGTCGCCGGTAGCCGCGACCAAACGAAATCCAGCTTGCATTCTTGAGTGTGACGTACCTGTACGTAAAGTCATGAGCTGTCTAGGTTCTATACGTATCCCACCTCCTATATAACTCGCACCTCGTTCACCACCGAACGGGTTGTTCATATCAGTTATACTAAAACATGGAGCTTCCTTGTATTTCATACTCTGCATATCCGCTTGGGGGTGCTGTAATTGAATTTCGACTTTGGGTGCTCTAAGACGTATACGATCACCCGCAAAATCTCGTTTGTTCCAATCGTAATAATCTTTTACGGTATCATTAGGTTCATGCATATCGCTGTAATATTTAGAAATCAAGAGTTCGTTATCATGTTTATACGCCGAAGGATTTGTTGGGTTAAAGAGTCCATCATGTGTACCCAGCCATCTAGATTCAATCGTGGTAGCCGCTTCCGTTGTTTCTTCACCCTTTCGTCCACCGAATTTAAGACGCGCATGATCAACAGATCCACCGGATGAACCTATGGTCAGTGTATCACATTTCACGTACCCTTCGAATAGACTATTACCTCTAAAAACGCTCGTTAAGGTAAACCTATACAGTTTGATAAAGCCCTGTGCCGCTCCACCTGACCAGTTGTTTGGATAGGACGGAAAAGATACAGCGTATATACGACCACTTTTAGCGGCATTCGCATATCCATTCATGTTGTGAGCAGAGTATATATGACTCGGCCAAGGATCACCACTTCCGAAAGTACTTGCTGCCGGGCCCGAGCCCACACCACCCGAACGAACGATCGGAGATACAGGGTAAAATGTACTACCCGAAAAATCATACGGAACACACACTCTATCAGATTCGCGACCAGCTATGAAAATGCGAGTACCGTCTTCACTCATAGTTACGTTATACCCCAGTGATTGACCATTTCTCTGAAGTAAGACCCACGGTCCACCCGTATCTTCTCGACCAACTTCATACCCCTCCGTCAAGGGTTCTGTGTAACTATTCGTAATGGGGTCATATTTAAAGTATCTCGTTTGACCATGTAATAACTGTAAGGGGTAGCCGAGTCTCCTGTATCCGGGTGCTCCTACAACTATACGATCTCCATCTACGGATATTTTTAGAGATTTACCAAACCCTGGAAATGAAGTGTATATGGAATTCCACTGGTCTAAGTAATTATAACTATCCGGATTTTCACCTTTTATTACATTTCCGATCTGCGTTACCCCGGTAGACCAATTTCCACCATCTGGACATCTTAAAACACGGATATTACCTATTTGAAAATTCGGATAGACGTGTGATTCGCGTTCGAGATAATATCCAGCCCAATCTTGATATCTAAACGAATAACGAGGTGCTGCATGCATCGTTCGCGTAGCTCCGACAGCGGCAATTTGATTCGCATCCATAATTTTAGCACTCGAATATGGATGATCCACGGGGCCGTGTGTGGATCCTAATTCCGAAGTGATTTTATATCCAACATTCCCCGTGTAATGTGGACCGGTTGAAGAAAGTACATGATATCCTCTACGATGAGTTAACGGTCCAGGATTTACCGAACCACCATGATCATTGGAAGGGGACAATTCGTGTATTTCTGTACCAGGTGCACCTACTACTACATGTTCACCAAAACCAGACATGGATACAGAATATCCGTACCCATTAAATTTTGAGTAAAGAGTTATTCGCGTTCCACCATTAACAGTTTTAGGAACATCGTTAATTATATCTGTACCAACATTAGAGTAATCTAATCCAAACTGACCATTCGAACCCTGTTGATACACGTAAATAGTATTAATATCGGGTGCACCGACTACAAAGCGATCGGATTTATCACCTGCGATTGAAACACTAAAACCAAAAGATGCGAGACTAGGGGAAATAGTATGTGTAATAGAAAACTGACCATTATTACCATAATCTAATACGTAGACACGACCACCACCCGAAACCCAAGGTGCGCCTACAATAATACGTTTACCATCATAATCCATAGAAACTGCTTCACCAAAACATCCTCCAGGTTCCGGGCCATCTACTATATTTATAGAATCCCACTGTTCTGTCTGATCATTCCAATCATACATCTGCACGTATCCTCGATTGCTATCATAACCAGGTCCACCACCTACAAGGCGGTGTCCCTCAAAATCCATATCTACCGACATACCAAATTGTGAATGATTATCTCGGCCATAAACACCTCGATAATGTTGATCACCCCAGGTATACTCATCTGGATTAGATGAGTCCACATCGTATACACTCCCACTTCCGGACTGTTGTGCATATGGTCGCGGAAGGTCACTTGGACTTACAGTGGTAAACCCTGACATGGGTAACTAATATGATGTAAGATAATAAAATTGTAAATTTTACCTTTAAGAGTGTTTTATATGTTTGCAGCTTTACGAGGTCTTTCAGCCCTGATATCGATATTTTTCACGGTGAAAAAGTTCGCTCTTACTTCATATGATTCGAGTAAATCGATGGCTCGTAGTGCGCGAGCTACGTATACATTGCCTGTTACAGTCAATTTATCGCTTATAACATCATTAACAGCCACGTTAGATCCCACGGATAAAGTCGCGAGTACGGAAGTTGTACCGACACCCACGTTACTTGTCGTATAATATCCGGTACGATTACCATTCGCATCTGTTGTTTCGATCCAAACCGAGCTACCAACCCCCGGTGGACCGATGGTACCCGGGGGGCCTTGTGCGCCAGTTGCACCTGTAGGACCCGGAGGACCTGCTACTGTGGAAGCTGGTCCGGGAGGGCCGGCTGGACCTGGGGGCCCTTGTGCACCATCTGCACCATCTGCGCCCGTAGAACCTGTAGGACCCGGAGGACCCGGAGGACCCGCTACCGTGGAAGCTGGTCCGGTAGGACCGGCCGGACCCTGTGCACCATCTGGACCTGGGGGGCCCGCTACCGTAGAAGCTGGTCCAGGGGGACCCGTAGACCCTGCCGGTCCCGGAGGACCCGGAGGACCATCCGCTCCACTAGCACCCGGAGCCCCCGCGGGGCCCGTAGAACCCGTAGGACCAGGAACTGTCGATGCTGGTCCGGGAGGACCTTGAGGTCCCGCAGGACCTGTAGGACCTGTAATTGAAGAACCTGGTGGACCCGTAGGACCCGTAGGACCCGTAGGACCTACGAAAAGTACTCCATTCTTGTAAATATCACCCGTGAAATGAATATTCCCGTTCACATCAAATGTATAGCCAGGGTTGCTCGTGCCCACGCCCACGAAACCACTGTTGTAATAAACGGATGTACCACTCGTTGACCAAGGGGTGGTACCGGAACCACTTCCGAATGACTGAACCACGCCATTTTTACGTATTTGTCCCGTAAAATTGATATCACCATTCACATCTAAGGTATAACCGGGGTTAGGTTGATTAATTCCTGCACGGGGCGTGTGTCCCACACCCGGTACAAATGACTGAAGAGTGAGCGTTTCCATCGATTGCATAAATCTCAACGGATTCCAACTATTTGATTCATTATCTATGTACATCGTCCAATTGGCATTACCAATTTTGATCTCCTGTTTTTGAACAGAAGAGCCTCCTTCACCCGACCTGAGCCATAATTGATTAGGTGTGTTAGACCAGGATTGCTGACCACTCCCCGTATCTGGTGGTCTATCTCTCTTAATAATGACGGTACCGTTAATACCTAATGCGGGACCGCTACCAGTACCCGCAAACGGATATTGTGTACCTATACCAATCCGTTGTTTTTCGTGACCCACGTATAATAGAGGGGCATCTGGGTCGTGTGGAAGCGACGAGACTCGTAAATCTTTATCGATGATTGTATCTCCTCCGACGACGAGTTTTTGTGATGGTGCTCCGTAATTAACAAAATCCACAGATGTGGGATGATCGCATATATTGTCGACGTTATCGAAAGGGTCGTTCCAAAAAGGTTGCGCCGCTTCTGGTTTAAATGTTTCGAAACCTATCATTCCCATGTACGCACCAGTAATACTACGACCACCGGATGCACTACCTATTACCATTTTCGACGGCCCATTCCAAGAGGTTAAACCACCTGTCTTTGAAAGGGCGTATGTAAAGGTTGCACCACTCTTATCACCCGATGTACCCGCATCTCCACCACCAGCAGATGACCCGGAAGATCCTACGACCACCGTTTTAGCGTCTCCACTTATTCTAGCGGAGCTACCAAATGATTCATATGCTTGTTGAATATCCGGTAACAGATCGGGACCAGATTTAACCCACGTAGACCCATCCCACTTGTATACTCTCACGAAACCCAAAGCATTTATCGTACCCGAAGTTCCCCTGTAGTTCGGTGTGGCTACTAATAACGTATCACCATCGTCGGATAAATCGCATATACGAAGGCGGTCACCATCGGATGTAAACGTATTCATGAATGAATCATACGTACCCGAACGATCTCCTAATATATCTTGCCCCTTCTGCGACCAAGCTGAACCATTCCATGTGTAAACCTTTACGACACCTTTATCTTCTGTACTCGAATTGTAATCATGTCCCAAAGCGAGTGTATTACCGTCATATGAAAGAGCTACTGAATCTTGATACCCTCCAAAAGAATTGTTAAAGCCCGTTGAAGCCGTAAAATCGGGTCCTCGTTGACTCCAAGCACTTCCACTCCATTCGTATACTTTATACCCCGAGCTTATATATCCAAGCGCAACAACATTCCCGGTATATGAAATAGCCGAAGCACTTGGATTGGCTAGTCCCTGGTCTAATGACGCACCTTTTTGGGTCCACACAGCGGCGTTAGATGAAGCTGAGTTTGTACTATATTTTCCATTCCATGTAAATACTTGTACATTACTAGTCGAATTTACATCTTCCTTCATACCAGATGATACGACCGTGGTTCCGTCACCGGATAAAGCTCCGGTTCTACCCACGCGATCACGCCACGTAGTACCTTCCCTCACACCCTTATACGTACTCGATCCCAATTTTCTCCAGTTTCCTTCGGGTGTACCTGGTTCACTTACGTCCCAAATATACACGGCCGTGATACCCATTTCCGCTCCGGGTCCCCGGCTTCCCCCGGTGTACGGTCCAGACAGATATTGGGGCATGTACACGTATTGTACGCTTGAATCGATCCAATAAAGACTGGATACTAGAACTCGGGGATATTTCAAAGGAGCTTCAACTTCACCATTTGCGGCGGGTAATAAATCGGTTATTTCACATGTCGTGCCTATACGCGTTCGATGATTTTCGCCTATGATGTCTGTACCCCTCTGTACCCATTGACCGCCTACCTTTTCAAATATGCGTACACGCCCAGCGTTAGAGTTTGCTGAACTATCTGCATACTCTGCACCAGAAACGCGCCATTTTCCATCCCTACTTATGGCTACACCACTATCTCCACCTTCTCTATCTCCGCGGTTATCACCGGGTATGGGTCTACCTATATCGGTATACTCATATGTCGCATTCGCGTTAGGAATCGTTCCATAAGAATGATATAACGGAATATTTACTCCGTTTATACGAAGAACTTGATCATTTATATCATATGATGACGAAGCTTCAACGTATACATGAACCCATTCGTTAACCGTAAAACCCGATGTACCATTAGCTGCACCCCAAATATCATTACCACCGGCTATTGCGTAACCCCCAAAATCCAATACCAAAGCATAACCCGTCGGTTGCCCGACATAATGAAAATGGTCTGTTGGACGCGTCCAGCCACTTGGAAATGATCCACCAGCCATACGAACTTTAACCATACTTCCGTTCGAGGTCGTACCGTCACTCAAAACACGTTCAACTAACGTCATAAAATAGTCCTCGTCAGTCGACGGTGGTGGGCTGTAGAAGTCGCTGACCGTAGCTCCTTGTGATTGTTGCAGTTTTATCCAAAAAGAAGATTTCCATGTTAAATGATTATCAGACGCTACGACATCTGAATAATCTATAGAAGTAAAACCCGTGTTATATACTCTTGAATCTGTATTCAAGAGTCGTATAGCACACTCATCTTTATCATATTCAACGTCACCTTCTATAACTCCGGATGTATCAAACCTACCCCAATCCGGACCAGGTGAAATGTTTTGAATATTCACGTTCGAATACATAAAATCACCTGTCGTGAGATTTGTACCGCGCGTGTTTTTTCTGATTACTTCCCTATCACGCGTGTTATAGAACATGCGGAATGGAAGCTTTTCGATACCCTTAACCTGATTCGCTTCATATTTACCCGCGTTTATTCTATTTCTTATATACGCGTCTCCATTTACATCAAGTTTTGCTTTGATGTTAGCAGACGCACATTCGTGTGGTAAGATAAACTCGGGACCAAATTTAAAATCACCAAGCGCATTTTTAGTGAGAGCTGGTTTTTGGTCGAGAAGTAAATCATCGCGAACATATTCGTCTATATGAAATTCCGGCGCCTTTATACGAACCTGATCCAATGCACCTTCATCCGTTACGAGATTTGTAAACCGTTTACTTATTAAAAGCTCCGAAAACCCCTGTTGATCGGGGTCTCTGTTAGTCGTGTCGTAATAAATGGTCCTATTATGAATAGTAGCACTCGCGTAATTATCATCACTCGAATACGTGCCTCCAAATTGAATTTTTTTACCCGTCGCTACGTTGGACGTATCCGTAGATCCATCATTCGTTCCTACATAAATAGTATCCGCAGACATATAGCCGCCGATCACAGTATTACCTTTGATAGACTGTGTAAGAGTTGTATAATGCGTGTATAACTTTCCGGTTGTTGATGCACTCGTATTAAATCCAGTACAACCGGTAACGGCTATTTCACCGCTACATATGGCGATTTCTCCCATTCTATCATCTACATCGGTAGCATCTGGTAAAAATACCTGAGGCGTCACTTCATACCATTTATCACCACTCCAATCGAATATATGAATAGCACCTCTCGAAGGGCTTATGTCTTGTTTTAAATATTCTCTGGGTAAACGTTTGTATAATACAGCCATACGATCACCTTGATAATCCAGGTTAAACGACTCACCCATACGGCCACCGCCGTTAGAACCGATAAGTTGATTTTTATATTTTACCCATCTGTCTATGTTCCAGTACCACGTCTCGATTTTACCTACGTGAGCAGAGTTACCCGTACCATCTATAGAGTATCTAGGAGAACCTACTACGAGGCGCTGACCATCAGGTGTAATTCTCACACATGTCCCCGAAGATGTATAATCAAATGCCGTAACGTTACTCACGTGTTCCTCGAATGTAGGATACGAATTTTCTATAAACGTATCTTCCGTATCACCGTGAAGATCTAAACCCTTTTGAGATACGGAATTAGACCAATCCGAATTTGGACATTCTAAAACGCGTACCCAACCTAAAGTAGAAATGTTATCATAATAATCATCGTAACCGAATATGTCATATCTCTCATTACCATCTTGTGTGAGAGTGCCTCTATCCAAAAATGTATGCGGTACACCTATCACCGAGAGTGATGGATTCTGAACATTTACAACTTTTGCTACGTACGTATACGGTATAGACGTACAGTTATCGTTATGTATATACGATAGTTTCGTACCAGGTGCACCGGCCGTTATAAATTTACTGTCCGGTGTTATATCAACGGAGTACCCGTAATTGTTATCCGAGACAGCGTGTGATGGATACGTATTGCTCGATGCATTCATATCATAATAAATGTTCGTATCGTACTTTATCTTTTGTTTGACACTTCCCGCGGAGTTTTCGTAAACTTTGACCCACGTCGACGCACCGTTAATTTGGTATACATATATTTTGTTAATACCGGGTGCGCCTACAACAACCGTGTTACCATCATTTTTTGAAATTGATACACTAAAACCAAATTGATTTGAAGCACCCGCGTCCGGACACGTTATGGTCACAACCGAATTTGTTCCCGAGGACCAGCGATTTACACCCGAACCAGATGTCGTGTGAATATGTATTTTGTTTTGACCAGGTTCTCCAACTACTACACGCGTACCATCCCAGTTTGATTTTACAGAACGACCCAATTCTGCACTGCTAGAAGTACCCACTGTAGTTAACAGGGAAGAGGAGAACGTATTCGGAGATGTTTGAGCCTCCGGGGGTGTGTATAAAAAGATTTCAAACTTACCCGTAGATGATGCATCTTCCGAAGATCCTACGAAATATATTTTCGAATCGAAAGAGATATCCACGGCCGAACCAATATTTTGATTCGCACTTCCTGCGATTATAGGCCTACTTATACTACCTGTATCGTAAGACATCTAGTATAATTTGGGATTTAAATTCTGCTTAAATTATCATTTGGGAAGTCGTCTGTGGTCGTTCAGCTGTGACCACCTGTTTTTTCACGAAAAAGTTCGTAGCTCGTACTTCATTTGCATCTACGACATCTACAACTTTCATGTTCTTTGATACATATACACTCCCTGATATCGACAGTTTATCGCTATTGGTATCACTTATAAGTACATTTGAACCAACCTGTAAATCTACCGTGGGGGTACTCGTGGAAATGCCAACAAACCCACTACTATAGTGAATAGTGTTATTAACACCTGTTTCCGTCCAAATACCAGTCGGTGCAGATGCCCACACGGGATTCGTACCATCACTCTTTAGTATCAAACCCGATGTACCTATACCAAGTTTTGCTAGGGTATTTGTACCCGTGGCGTATAATATGTCACCCTGTGTAAACGGTTTTGGTAACTCGGACGTCGGCGTTCGCCAAACTGGTATGCTACCATCACTCTCTAAAACCTGACCAGACGTACCTATATTTAATTTAGCGAGTGTATTTGTTCCACTCGCGTATATAATATCACCGGTAGTAGAAGTTTCTATGTTCGTTATTCTAGAGGCGTTAGATGTTAAATCTGTAGCAAGAGCTACACCAGTTAAATTTGTACCATCACCATAATATTTCGAAGCTGTAACATTACCCGTGACTAACACATTTCCACTTGCTTCGAGTGAGGTGACTGTGTTTACCAATCGCACCATAACATCCGTTGTTTCTCCGGCAGTTGTTACTGCCTGTAAGTTACCGACGGCACCGCTAGCCGTTACTTGTCTCCATCCAACTTCGCCTGGTGCAATGATAGTGAGAACATGACCAGTCGTCGTTCCTATGGTCACATTTGAAGCCTGTACATTTTGGTCTGTGTAAATCATATCACCCGGAGCCACGAGTATGGAACTTAGATCTGCACCCCCTCCACCAGAGGATGTGTATTTCTGTGTGGCACGTCCGACTGAACAACGTCCCATTCTTATATTTGTATGAGACATTTTCCGGGGGTAAAGTCGTATTTATCTTCCTTGGGCTGTTTTGGAATGTTAAATCCACCCTGTCGATATACACGTAGACGTTTATTGTACATTGCAAAAAACACTGACCATTGATCCACTACATCATAAATCCGGGGATTATTCTTCTTTCCTTTTGTTTCTCGCATGATACGACCTATACTCTGAACAATATCAGATTTTGGAGTTGCTAATATAACGGTATCCAAAGATGGTATATCTAAACCCTCGTGAGCTTGGCTAAAGGTTGCAAAAATAATCTTCTTTTTACTAGATTCAGCTAGTTCAGCTTCTTTCATCCCCCCCATATACAAACCGGATGTTGTCTTGAATTTTCCATGTAAATACTCACAATGAAACCTGCGGTCGCTTAATACTAAAACTTGGCGCGTTGTTTTAGATAGGTCTTTTATTGTTTGAAGTATAAGTCGGTTTCTATCTGGTATTTCGGTAATTTCCGTTATCATCGTGGGTAGTGATAATTTACCATAGCGAGTGCATGGAGGTGGGTCTTCGTATCGATCACATGTAAATTCTAAAGGAAATACGTCAACTTGATCCTGTTGTTTCCGTTCGACTGAAAAGAACGTGGGACCCATAAACCAATGTAAAACTTTGGTGAGTCCATCTTTTCTATTAGGAGTTGCAGATAGACCAAACGTATGCTTCGGGCATAACTTGAAGAGACTCTGACTAAATACTTTTGCGCATATATGATGCGCTTCGTCAACTATGAGTGTACCTATGCTATCAAAGTCTTCAAATGAATATTCTTTGAGCGACAATGATTGAAGCATGGCTATCACGAAATCACAATCGAGTTCTTTTTTATTTTGCTGGACGATGCCTATACTCGCACCTGGACAGAACTGTTGTATTCGTTCTCTCCATTGATTAGCTAAAAATTCTTTGTGAACAACGATCATCGTGCGATAACCCAACTTAGACGCTATGGCCAGGGATACAGTCGTCTTACCAAACCCGCATGGGAGTGAGAGGATACCATGACCTGTCTCAATAGCTTTAGCAAGAGCTTCATTTTGATGAGTTTCATCTCGCAATTTTCCATGAAATGATATTTTAATTTTAGTTGGTTCGGGGCGAACATCTTCTGTCACGCGTCCAAACCTTTCTTCTGCATAATATCTCGGTACACATAATCCAGATTTTGCTTTTCTGAACACTTTAAAGGATGGTGGTGCCACACCAAAATCTGCATTAACGATCGGCCGAACCGTGAGTTCTTTTTTCACTTCAGGCGTGTCTGGAACTATACATCCGGACCGCGTGAGTTTCATACGATAAATGGGTCTATTAACTTTATATGTCCTAATTTCCACGAATATCCACTATAGTTACCTATGTTCCAACCTCCCATAAAATCTGCAACGATACGAACTTTATCAGCTTTTTTAAGTGATTGAACAGGAGCACCTTCATACGAACACATTACACGCCTATACCTAAAAGGAACTTTCACCGTGAGAACATTACCATCAAGAGGGTTATCAATATTTGTATTTTGTAATGCAACTTTTGTTTGTGACGAATGTGCAATTAAAGCTGTCTTTTCTGGTATTATTAACCGTAAATATTGTTTATCATTATATTCGTACATGGGTGTATGAACTGAACACTCACATTCAATTCGTCTCAGTGCAATATTTCTCATAGGCATATATTTATCGAGTTGATTTTCTTTATTTGGGTTTCCATTTAAGGAATTTAGGTAAGATCGCTAACGCGACGAGTAAAATGAAAATATCTATTTTTAAAACTTTATTTCTTATATCTGGGCACCAGTTTTTGAAATCTTTGATCTGCTTAGATTCCTGTGGTTTTGCCCAATGATAAAACATAGCAAGGTAAGTGGGGCCCATGTTCCGCTTACAATCATAATGATGATCATAAAACGCCAACACGATGTACGGGAAATACAAAAGGGCTAATAGAATCCACTTATTCTTCTTCGGCAAGAACCAATAACCACCTGCTAACGCTAATGTAAACCATATACATTTCCAATTTACGACTGGTTTAACATTGTAACAATCTTCTTTCTTATCAGAGTCCATGTAAAATATCTTGAGAAAAAAATTAACAATAACGACCTAAGTTAGAGAGATAAATTTATCCGTATGTAATAAGATGGCTCTTTGTTCGCTGAACATCTTGCCACAAAACGTGAAACATACCACACGTAAATACAAGACGTGGAGATTTGCGTCGGAGTTTCTTATTCGAAAAAATGTAACAAAAGATCAAGCTGAATTAGGTCGTTGGACGAGAGATAGACTCGTCGATCTTGGACCCACATTTATCAAACTGGGTCAAATTGCATCCGCGCGCGCCGACTTGTATCCACCCGAATTCATTCAGCAGCTCGAGACATTACAAGATGATGTACCACCAATAGACAATGTAATGTCTTGTATAGATACGTCTCAATTTGATACATTCGACCCTGTACCATATAAATCCGCGAGTATTGGTCAAGTGCATAAGGCTACGCTTCATGACGGAACGGATGTTGTTGTAAAAGTAAAAAGACCGGGGATTTACGATATGATGAAAGAAGATACAGACACTATAATGAAGATTGTTGATTTTCTCGAAAAGATTGGAGTAGATACCGGTACGAGTACGAACTATGTACTCAAAGAATCTGTGGAATATTTACTCGCCGAAACGGATTACGAGCGTGAGACGACAGACGCTATAATGTTCAAGTGTGCTATGAGAGAAATAGACTGGATCAAGGTGCCGGGTGTGTATAAGCATTTGTGTACAGAGGATATGATCGTTATGGAATACGTGTATTCTACGAAACTGACGGAGATACCAGACCCGAGAGTGAACAAGAAAAAGATCTGTGAAGCTCTTATAAATTCATATCTTGTTCAAACCATGGAAAAGGGTTTTTTTCACGCAGACCCCCATCCGGGGAACCTTGGGTTTACTGAAGATGGAAAGCTTGTATTTTACGATTTTGGTTTGGTGATACCTCTATCAAAGGAGCTTACAGAAGGATTCAAAGACCTTTTTGTGTGTATAATAGACAGGAACACAAAGGGAATCGTCGAGATTCTCATAAAGTTAGGGGTCATCACACCCACGACTACGGACTTGAGTGACATTGAACTTTTTTTCAAAACTGCACTCAACTATCTTGAAACACTCGACGGTAAAAGTGTGAAAGACGACATTTTAAACGATGATATACTCATCTCTCTCGCACAAAAGAAGCCGTTCATAGTGCCCACATCGTTTGTATATTTAGCAAAGACCTTTTCTACCATAGAAGGCACCTGTGTTGCACTGGATCCCATGTTTACGTATTATGATTACCTAGAACCCATGTTACAAGAAACCGTTGAAGAGGCTATAGATGTGAGAAAAATGTTGACGACGGCCGTGGAAATGCCCGGAAGGATTCGGGAGATTAACTCAGCAGTTCTTAATTTAGAAAAATCAAGAACGACGATGAAAAGATCTATGGAGAAGACGAGACGGGAAGTCAAAAATGCTCAATATACAGTGTTATCGACCATTTTTGCCACGAGTATGATTGAACATGGCTACATGAATGAATGTGTTGTATTTTTGTTTGCTGTTATATTTTTTACTGTTCGTAAAAGTCGATCTTAGCGGGGGCAGGGGTGGTAGAAGTAGAAGTAGACTCCTCTGTTGTAAAAAAAGCCTTGTGTTCCTCGAAAAGCTTCTTGGCTCGTTTCTTCTCATCCTCAGCGATACCCTTGAACGCGTCACCAATCTTATCGAGCTCATTCTTGCGGCGCTCCCTGGTTTCCTTGCCGAACTTCTTAAAACGCTGCTGTGTAGACATCATAATAGTGGGGGAAGACATTAAAGCGAACATGTTGACTTGCTTAATCTACATTGAGATTTTTATCTTTAAGTCCTAACGCTTCCAATTTTGCCTCATATTCCCTGCGTTCCCCGGGAGATTTAATGATCTCCCCGTGCTTGAGAGCCCTGATCTCTGGACCCGTGAGTTGAATAGCGTCTACCCTGAAATCCTTGAATGCTCGCATTGTGATAGGTACGAGAGGTTCGATCAGATCATAGATAGCCCGCGCGTAATCCTGGATTTCCTTTTGTGCATGAGAATCCATTCGAAGATGGAGATAATGCATGAGGTTATGAAGATTGATCTTCCAATAAAATTCTGTGTAAGTTGATTGAGGAAGATTCCCCCTGGCCTGCTCCCGACAACAACCATCCTCGAGAAGCTTTTCATAAATATCGAACGACTTCTCCAAATGAGAGTGCATACCGTCTTGGTCGATATTCACTACACCCTCCGATCCCTGGTGATTCACCTGGGACTGTCCTCTAAGTTCACCTGGTTCATAATACTCCTTGGGAACGATTGAATATCTCGCGGACATCTCGTTCACGCTCGCCGTCCTATGACGAAGGTGTTGACGAGCAATGTAAATGGGCATCTTGATATGAAACTTGAACTCAACCATTTCAAAAGGGGTCGTATGCCAATGGCGCATCAGATACCGTAAAAGTCCAGTATCACCTCGAGAAGTTTTCGTTCCGTCACCGTACGATACCCGAGCGGCTTGTACGATCGAACTATCGAGATTTTCCCTGGGCATGTGGTCAACAAGCCGGACAAAGCCATGATCGAGTACCTTGATTTCCATTATATTTTATTATTGTTCCATTTCTTTAATCAGATCGTCTAAGCAACGGTAATATCTTTTGAGATCTTTCATGAATCTTTTATTATTCTCTAGGCATTCGCACTCGGGTTTATTCTTGTAAATCCATGCGAGATTTGACTTTGAGTATTTGGTTCGCTTTTGGTTCTCGTTCGGCTTACGTGGCACGACCTTTTTACTTGCGGCTTTCTTAGTTTTGGGTAAAGGTTCAACTCGCTTCGTGTAACTAATAGCTTGCATGACCGTATCCGCCAAATCATCCTTCTTCTTTGATTTGTCGAATATAGGCAACCAATGCTCATTTACAGTACCAGTTTCTAGAAACTTTCTACATCTTTCTATCGATACTTTTTTACGTTTTAGGTACTGTGCTTTACCGGCTCCGCATACATCCGGGATCTTAAATCGTGCATCATACACGATAGTATCCGCGCGAGGAGCTTTAATGACGAAGTAGGCGTGTAAAAAGTGTTCGACCATTTTCATCTTTTTATTGCGATCGGGTTGTTTTTCAATAAGAATAGTATCACACGTGAGAACCCATGGTCTCTCGTCTAGATGATTTCTTAAAGAAACGTACACACCGTCTTTGTGCTCTGGTGGTATTCCCGATACGTCCCACTGTACTACGAGGTTTGACGTATCGTCGAATTGACACATGGCTAAATTTCGGATTCCGACATCTATACTAAGTATCATTCTTTAATATAAAGAAAAATAGGCTTTAAGTACTTACATGAAGAAAGAAAGTATGTATATGAGTAATAAACAGCAGCATACCATCGCGGCATACTTCAAACCCGATTTGAACTTCTCGAGGATTCCATTTGGTCCGAAGGCCGGCGGTAATCCTAGAGCCTTGAAAGCTTGATCGGTCATACCCTTGGCCATATCGCCCACGGGCCCTGTAACCGCTTTAGCGGCATCTCCGACGGGTCCGAGTTTATCGAGTATACCCGATTCGTGTTTGTCTCTGCACTTTTTATCACACATTTTCTGACACGCTTCTTTGGATGTATTATCTTTATCGGTGCAAAAAGGGTTATCTTTGGGGGCACTAGGGTCCGTTTGTAAGGATCTATATTTAACGGCACTCTTTTCAATTTTTCCGGCTACATAATCGTCGTTATTCGACGGTAAACAAAGGTTGAAACACTTTTCTATCTTCTTACCTTCTTTCATAGTTTTATACGCTACTGTAATAGCCGCGGCACCGACAGCCGCCTTCGCGACGGTTTTGGGTTTAATTTTCTTAGCAGCGGCCGCACCTTTCTTAGCGGCCGATTTTGCGGATTTGGCTCCTTTCTTAGCGGCTGATTTTGCGGATTTGGTTCCACTTTTAGCAGCTTTTTTAGCTGCAGCACTCGCTCGTTTGGATAGATTCGCGGCTTTTTTTGCCTGCCCTTTGGCGGCTTTTGCGGAAGCCTGTGCAGCCTTTTTAGCCGCACCCGCAGCGGCTTTCGCAGCATTCGCAGCCGCCATTTTAGCCATCATAGCCGCACGTTTACTTGCTGCAGCGGCAGCTTTGGCTACTTTAGCCGCCCGAGCACCGGCCTTACCAGCCGCGGCGACGGCCCTATATTCTTCATCGCGGCGAACGATCATATTACTAATTACTGAGATTTAATTTTTGTTACATGTCGCACCGTCATCACGATAGCCTGGAGGACACTTCTTCCAACAGACCCCCGCTACATTCTTCCAACCGGGTGGGCAATAATATCTTTGGAATAGGTTCACCTTAATACCCGGTCCACCCTTGGGTTCGCAGAGCGCGCCAATGTCTTTGTAACCGTACTTGTAATTTCTTTTGTATTCGGTAACTTCCTTGTTATAAGATGCTTCTAGAGGGTCATGCTTCTCCGTTTTCATCTTTTCCTCTTCACGCTTTAATTTATCAAGCTCCGCCTTGGTATCCATGAAACCAGTATCACCATCCGCGATTTGTTTATCGAATTTGGCCTGCATATCATTGACCTTTTTACGCATAGCTTCGAAGTCCTTCTTAACGACTTCATACTCCTTTCCAAGGCGTTCCATCTTATCCTTGTTACCCGGTACGATTTCTCGAGGGCATTGATCCCAGCATACACCCGCAATCTTTTTGCGTAGCTTGGGATTCTTGGGATCCTGGCCAGGCGGCTGGAAGGAACTGGGACCGCAGTGTTCGCGATCCCAAACCTTTACGCGGATACCGGGTCCACCCGGAGGTTCGCAAATAGCCCCAAGTTTCTTATACTTATTGGGGCACTGATCCCAGCATACACCTAAAATCTTCTTTCGCATTCTAGGCTTTTTAGGATCCTGACCAGGTGGCTGATTCGCCATAGGACCGCAATATTCACGTTTCCAAACGGGAACCTTAATACCCGGACCACCCTTGGGATGACATAAAGCTCCTATATCCTTGTATCCAGATGGACACTTTGTCCAGCAAACGCCGGCAACGTTTTTCATACCGGATGGGCAGTATTGACGCTGGAAGAGATTCTTCTTGATACCAACACCGTTTGTGGGGTGGCACATGGGACCGCGGCCCTTGTATCCTGAACCGCATCTCTTGTAACATAAACCCGCGTCTTTCTGAGGCTTCTTACTGGGACACGAGTTAAGAGGTTTGGCTTTACCGGCACGCGAGTATCTAGAACGGGGCTTATCACAGAATGCGGAACCAGCCGCACCTGAGCGGAACCTGAATCCTGGTTTACATTCATTATTACATGTTGTACCCCTGTACCTATATCCAGCTCTACACGGCTTTCGTTTATAGAAACAACTCTTCCACGGCTTACTGCATTTATTACCTGGTATATACGCGTGAAGTCTTTGTAAACACGTCAAACCGGTGTTCCTGGTACCGGATGGGCACGACCCTTCGCATTCAAGTGCACGAGACTTGTAACCGGGTCTGCATTTAGGATAACATAAAGCACCCTTTTTATCCTGACTGGAATTACAAATCATGGGTACACCCGCGCCACGTCCCTTTGCATCTCTCCAACAGCTCGTACCATCGTCGCGAAGCTTTCCGTATTGGCGTTCATAATGCTTACACGATCTCTTACTCGCGGGGCGAGATTTCTTGGCGACGGTATCCTTCCAGCAGCTTGTACCATCGTCACGGAGTTTACCGTATTTCTTCTTCCAATGGCTACAAGGTCTCTTTTTCGTCATGGACGATTTAATAGCGATAGTATCCTTCCAGCAGCTCGTACCGTCATCACGGAGCTTACCGTGTTTATGTTTCCATCTACTGCATGGATATTTCTTAGTTATCGACGATTTTTTGGCAACTGTATCAAGCCAGCAACTCGTACCGTCATCGCGTAACCTCGCACCGAAGTACGAGCAAGGGCGCTTTTTAGCGGGCTTAGATTCTTTCGCTTTTGTATCCATGATTTCACCTATAGCAAATTCCCCGATACCGTGCATAATAAGCGTTCCCGGGTTTGCATAGTACAAACCCTTCGCTATGCTAAGAGGATCACCCTTTTTAAAGTTATCTATAACCTTCGATTGGTATCCTCGAATAACACCGCGAGTGATCGTTTTACCGAAAATCATTTCGGCAAACGCTTGACCTGGCTGCGTACGACAATTATTGTTCTTGAATACAAGACCGTAACGTCTACAGAACGCTTTGGTGAAATTGCACACACCATTATCAAAATTAAACGTAACGCCGAGTTTTTGAGGTTCTACAGCTTTCGCGAGTCCCGAATTTTGGCGACGCTTTAAACAATACGCGACAAGTGGACCGTACGCACGTCCTAAGACCACCTTTTTGGGAAGGGGTCTCTTTTGAAGGTTAGGGTTTTTCGCATCACCCGGATTAGCGCTATTTATTATGAAATAATGATCTGTATAAGAAGCTACGGTAGGATCCAGATAGTCCACGGGCGTGTCGGGTGGCTTGAAAAAGTCATTATGTTGGAGCCATTTGGATGTGTTGTCCGTATTCCATTTAGCAGCGGCGTCGGCTGTAATACTAATGCCTATACGCTTAGGGGTACTCATAACCTCTAAAAGCTCGAGACCCTTAGCCTTTTCAGGAGGACAAATTTCCTTTAGTTTTTCAAATAAGATCTTATCACGTTCTTTATGGTATTTTTTCTGTATAGCTGCACCGAAATCTAGAATAGATTGGGGCATTTGTGGTTCTGCGACGGACCCATCGAGTGATGCGACTGTCTGTTCCATGAACTTGGCCCATGCGGGACCGGCGATGGGATCTTTTGGGATGTTCGGCATCACGTATTCTTCGAACATCTTAGTAGTCATAAATTCCGAAGCAGCGGCAAATTCATCCTTGGCGTATTCGGTTATGGGGAACAAAAGTGGCCACTCACTATCATTAGATTCTGTTACTCTTTTGTAACCATCTGCATCTATACGTACGCGTGCGCTATCGAGTACACTTTGCGAAGTATATGTTTCGTAACCCGAAACGTCGATGATATCGAGAGATATCGATACTACATCGAACATCAACATTACTGCAGCCGCGACCATACCAGGAGGTCCGGCCGCACTCAAGGTAGCGGCTTTAGTACCGGCGGCGGCAACTGCAGCAGTTGCTTTGGCTCCTGCTTTAACAGCGGCTTTTTGGGCAGCCTTTTGAGCAACCTTCGCAGCGGCTTTTTTAGCTGCAGCTTTTGCAGCCTTTTTAGCTGCAGCTTGTGCAGCCTTTTTAGCTGCAGCTTTTGCGGCAGCCTTTTGGGCAGCCTTGGTTGCACCTCGTTTGGCCGCTCTTTGAGCAGCCTTTTTAGCAGCGGCTTTCGCGGCTTTTTTACCAGCGGCTTTCGCCGCCGCTTTCGTAGCCTGACTTCCCATGGCTTTTGTAAGAGCTTTTTCGAGACCCTTTTTCATTACAGCCGATGCGATACTTGAAACTAAAAGCTCTGTACCCATCTGCTTAGCCATCTTAATACGTTCCTGTTTCTTATCGACGGCTTTGCCCTTAATTTTACAACACCCCATTTCACTATCGGGGTCTGGTTCGTAATTGGGACCACAACCGATTTTAGGGTTGGCGTGCTTAGGAAATGCACACTTCTTTTCGACGAGCTTCTTTATCTCTTCAACGAGACCCTTACCAACCTCTTTATCTCCTACACTTTCGACCTTCTTATCTATCCGCTCCTTCAACTCATCGTCAGTTTCCATCTTGATTTCATCGACTTTGGGGGTGATCTTTTCGGGACCACCCGCAGCCTTATCTAAAATCTGAGACACAGCTTCCGCCTGTGCTGGGACAGTCTTTTTTTGTGCAGCCAAATAAGCATACCCGAGAGCAAGTACTATGACTACGACTACCCCGATTGCTATCATCGTACTCTCTTATGTTATACACTACAAAAAAATATTATTACTTAAAGACTAATTTCGGTTTAATATTATGTCGTGGTGCTGGTGGTGTTGTCACGATTTTGAAACAGAACCATTGGCTTTACCATTAAAGCATGACGAAAGACGGAACAAGTTCATGACGACAGGTAGGTTTTGCTCCTGGAGTTGTATGAAATCATATGCGATAGATTCATATGGTTTAAGTAAAGGAGGTCTCATATGCGGAAATATAGTCATGATGCGAAAGCAACTATATGGAAAACGGGGAATGATTAAGATGGCACCAAAACGTCAGATGTTAGTCGAATTTGGTGGTAATTTAACTATAGAACAATTTAGGGAAAATATGGTGATCGACACGATTCCTAAAAAAGAAGTCGTGGAAGAAAAGGAAGTAGACATAGTGGTTCCTGTTAATAATACGACGGCTAAGATGTACGAAATAAAAGGCGCAACGGGTACAAATGAGCCATTGCGACTTAAACGTGCTAAACCGCTTAAGAGAGATCAGAATAATTTAGAAACAGTTCTTGGCTTGGTTATTAAACCGAAGAAGTAGAACAATTGAGACAGGTTTCTCCTGAATAAACAAATGAACAACAATCACATTCTTTTAGAGGTATAATATTCCTCTTTTTGAGTTTATTATGTGAATATAGTACAAGATCTTTGATAGTGTATATTCCATATGTGATCATTGTTTCAAGAGTTGGGAACTTCATTTAAATTTAATACAGTAGCAAGCCTTATTTACCTTTAGCATGATCGAAAAACTGTCGATCATGGGAGGAACCATCGTCTTCAAAACAGTTTCAAGCTCGGAGTCCTCGTCGCCTGCATCGATCTGCTCGATGACGGAGTAAATGAGATCGATAACGAGCTCCTTCTTTTCAGGTCCGACGAGACCCTTCATACTCTGAACATCCATCATGAGAGTAGACACAAGTCCACAGATGTTTTCCTTGTTGATACCAGTCTTCTTGTATTTGTTCACAAGACGTGTAATCTTGTTCACGATCTTCTCATTATCTTTGCCCTTGGTAGCGTACGACTTCAAAATGTTATCCATTTGTATTAGCCTACATTAAAATCTTTAACTATATAAATGGTGAGTACAGACGACCTCATAGCAGCCACCGCGATTTCTATAGGTGTAGGTCAGATGATGCTTCGTTTGAATACCGTAAAGTTTGAGAAGATAGATAATACGACGTACCCCATGTTATACTCTGGTATCATAGCCAGTATCATGTGGTGTTTCTACCAGTACAGAAAGGGTGCAAACTATTCTGCTGTATATTCTATACTAGGCCTAGTTGTGCAACTATATATCTTATTGGAATTATCATCTAGGGATCGTAACAAAGAGAAAACACAATCTAGTATTTGAAGTTTGTCTTTGAACGTGAGTTTACCTACATTTCGCATAACGTGAACTATAAGCATACAAACTACATAAGTGGCCTCATGCAGTTCCATACTTTGTGTTCTTATTAGTTTTTTAATTATTACGCCGCGATTTGCTGATTTAGGGGCGCGGTGAGTCCCGCGGCGGCTCGAGCGCGGTTCGCGTAAGCGCCTTTACCACTAATGACAAATGTAAAAGCGGCGCCGGCGAGTATCGCGATAACGGAAAGACCGATACCAGCCTTCGCGTAGTTTTGATCAGATTTCTTAGGGTTGCATTCAGCGGGTTTGAGAAGCTGGTGTAAAAGGATGGACGCGGTGAGACCCATGGCACCCATCACTATAGTTAAAGGACCGGCCGCAGATTTCCCGTAACCGGAAATCATGTCGAACAAACCACCCTTCTTAGTGGCGAGAACGGTGGCGGGAACAGTAATCATGATAGTCAGGCACTGTGTAAGGAATATTTTACGATTTTCATACATAGATTTTCCCTGAATAGCCTTGCAGCTATTGTAATGCTTGATACCCACGATACATAACGCGGCGAACATTAAAGCCATGATGAGTAAAACACCTCCTTGAGCAGCACTTATAGCGGCCATTGTTTACTTTAGACGAAGAAAAAAACTACAAATTTTGATATAATTTATCCTGAGCAACCTGACGATCAACACTTTTAATGTGCCATAACGCGATAGAAGGGGAGGCTTCAGCTTGGGCGACATTCGAACTTCCGGTGAGTCTTTCGTGTAATCCTCTGGACCACCTGATTTTATCAGTGTTTTTGAAATATCTTCCCTGATAATCTGGCCAGTTAATCCATCCTAAATGATTTGTGTTGAAGTTCATTTTTTTACACCACTCTTTCGTACATCCCGGGATAATATTAATACGAGGAATGTGTAGTATATCTCCGGTAAACGTTTTGATACACTTTATGAGCTCTTCTTGGGGCATTTCATCCGCGTCTAATACAAAAATGTAATCACCTTTGCATTTTGTTATATGATAATTCCTGTGATCGGAAAAATTTCCGCAAAACGGACGTCTATGAACCTCTATATCATCAAAAGATTCTAAAACTTTTTCGACTTTGGGAGTAACGTTTTTTTCATCCACGAGGACGTTTATATCATCTTCTGGATGTATCACAGCTTTTAGAAATGAGAGTAACTGATGTAACTCTCGGTGCTCATTACATACAGTGATAGCGTATGTAATCATGTATTAATTAAAGAGAAAATCTTTAACTAGTATAAGATGTTTGGGCGAATTCATGGTAGATTCTTTTTGAAACAGGATCTCGGAATAGAGGACGATGATACACCCGATACTGTTACCATTTCCGAAATTTTAGAAACGTATCCGTTATGGGAAATGTGGTTGAATAGACTCAAGGAAAAAAGAAAACAATTGTTTACAATGTTTGAAACGTCCGACGTTCACCCACATGTTATTGAAAAGATGAAACTATTCGATAAGGTGATAGTTCCATATGATTATCTTAAAAATATCCTTGAAAGGTACGGTGTTAACTGTGTATCATTAAACTGGTACACATCACCCTTAATTCGAAGCAAGCCTATCGTTATTTGTAAACACCCGGATCCAAATAGAAAGGTGTTTTTGTACGTGGGTACAAATGATGTTAGAAAAAACGCCGTCAAATTAGCTCATATGTTTGCTAATATATTGACTGGTACAAAACATGTGCTCATGATGAAAACAAACCACGTGAATAATCTGCCTAATCATCCCAATATAAGCTACATAACTGGTCATTTAGATCTAAATAGGATGGCTGGGTTATATAATATGTGCGATTACTTCATTTCATTTTCTAGAGGAGAAGGGGTTGGTTTACCGATGCTTGAGGCTATGTATTTTAAAAAGCCTGTTATAACACACGATGGGGGTGTACTGAGTACTATAAAAAATGATAGATGGATAGTCCTTCCTTATGATGAGGTTCCTATTAACAAGGAAGAGGTACCGGATTTTCTTAAAAATGTATTTCATGGTACATGGTGGGAAGTTGATCAAAAAATTTCGACAACTATAATTAAAGCTTTATTGTGAGTGTAACTTATGGAGATACACTGCGTTCGATGTAAAGTAGGTAGATACGATGTTGCAGTGATAAATGACGATGAGTTTGTTGGTCATACCGCTAGGGCTTCGGGTGTATTTTGGGAGGCTTGGATTGCCGATCACGTGAAAACGTATTATAAAGAAGGCACGGACATTTTGGACATAGGCGCGAACATAGGTACGCACACTCTTATGTTTTCTGAAATAGGTCCTGTTCATTCTTTTGAACCCATGTATCACCAAGTATTGAAGAAAAATTTAGAATTGAATACACTTGATAATCCGGTTAAGATTTATGCACACGCTTTATCTGATACCGATGATACAAAGAATATGTTTCTCCCACTTAGAATGCCTTATGGATTGAGAAACTATGGAGGTACTTCAATGCATATGAACGAAACGTGCAAACACGAAAATACCGCTGTACCCGTGGAATGTAAAACACTCGATTCGGTTTATGATGGAGTTCCATCTATTATAAAACTTGACGTAGAAAATCATGAGTTGTACGTATTGAGAGGTGCGATTAACACTATAAAAATGCACAAACCTACAATTTTTATAGAGATAACAGATTATGAAACGAGTGAAGTTAGAAAATTATTAGAGGATTTCGGGTATGGTGATCCAATAGCATTAAAAGATAAAAATTATATTTACACGTATGACCACAAATCGTCACCAAACACGGTTTTAACCATGCGGGGTGTATAGTTACCTTTTACATCCAAATGAAGAAAGTTTTTTGTGGGATCGCCTATCTCCATTAAATTTATCATCCACGCATAACAACTGTCCATACAGTGTACTTCTTTCGCATTTTCAATAACAGTCAAATAGTCAAATATATTTGATCTATTTTTAAGTCGCTCTTCGGTTACGCGAAACACATCTTTGGTAGGAATGTCTATTTTCATTCCTCTAGTTTCATCGTCATGTACAAAAGTGTAATCATCGCTTTCGTATTTGATTTCCGATTCACGATCACGCACAACTTTAAACTTGGAATACATATACTTGGGTGGTATACCAGCTTGAATGTATATACTATGAGCCCAATTAGCCATATCACTCACAGGTCCACTTGTAATAAAGTTCCATGTATCATCCGGTAATTTATACGTAGCAAGTGGAAATGGGGTACCTTCAACCTGCATCCACATTTCTCTAGCGTCGGTAGTGTTTACTGGTTTAATTTTAACATTGTTCAAGTCCCTGTACATGAATTTTACCGAGTCTACGTGTTGTTTCTTTACAAAAATACACACATCTTCTCGTTCTGCAAAGTGTCTAACCATTCCATTAAGCATTATAGCATCGCCTAGACCCAGATGATGCAATATGCTTATCATTTTATAATAACATGATTTCTGTTTTTAAGCATAACTTTTTTCCTCCACAAAATTTGAACCATGTTCTATATTTATCTTCTTTTTGATGACTGAACGTTTATCATTAAATTTGTAAACACTTCGAGCCAATTGTACAAACTCTTCACCGAAGTTTTCTTCCATTTCATATTTTCGAATACGGTCTTCTATATTCCATAGAGTTTCGTTAATTACATATAGATCGGATTTATGAGATGTAGCAAACTCATGTTTACGCAAAGCATCTAATTCTCGTGAGACATTTTGCAGTTTCATGGTATCGGTTATGTATTTAAGTTTGAGTTCAAGGATGGTTATTTTATCTATGAGTTCACCCTTAGATACTTCTATAAGCATTTGTAAATAGGGTATTTTTATCTTTATATATGGGTCACACGTATAAAGATAAAAGTGTGTCTGGAGTGGGGTTCGAACCCACGCGTGCATAGCACAGACGATCTTAAGTCGTCCTCCTTAGACCACTCGGACATCCAGACATATTATATATAAGTCTCATTCTTTTAAGTATCTAAAGATAATAATCTAAACAGTGATATATGAGTTACATATTAGCATCAGCCAAACCTGTAATTAAATCGACGGTGGATTATGAAAAGTTGAAGACAAAACTTCGTAATTCTACTACAGGTTATGGGACTGCTATTGCTGCAAGTTATTTTATAACACAGGGTGCTGCGGAAGGTGTATCTGCGACGTTGGGGGCTGTGTCTTCACTCGCATACTTGGGATCACTGATCAAATATGTAGACGAATTGGAAAATTCTCCTATTCAAACTCAGATTCTCATACCCGTAGGTACGGCTATTTTTGAATCCATGTGGAATAATGCACCTTTTAGCTTCGATTTTGACTATGGAGCAACTTTTGTTGGCTTTTTAGCTTATAAATTTGCCTTGACGTCCGTATTATTTGAAACTATCAGGGATATGATGATAAAAGATAGCACCGACGCTTATGTTACGAGAGAGATTGAATATAATGATCTTACAATAGACGAAGAATATGAAAATGCATCTTCTTACGAGAAATTATAAACTCAGTCGTTCTATGGGTTTTTTTACTCGTGTACTTCTTCTAAGTTCCGGTGTCTCGTGGGTTTCAGAATCCGACACATTATAAAACAAGACCCTGAAGATGGATACATATTTTTCAAAACGATTGTCCATTGAGGCAGCTTCGTATGCTTTGTAGTACAAGGTTTCATAAAAATTTACCGTCAATGAGACCATTGTATTATACTTAACCACTTCATCGAATATATGTAACAGGCAACCTCTTTTCAATTGTCCGGTCTTTAATCTTTCACATTCATCAAGAAGGGTTTTTATATTCTTGCAAAACATGTCCGTATCAACATATTCCATATAGGTGTATTTCTCACATGTCGGACACTGAATAAGATGTCTACGACATTCTTTGACCGGTGCTACAAATACCGAATTATTAACTTCATTAACAGAGTTTCTAGACATTTCATGGACACAAGTCATACAAAATATATGTCCACATGTGAGTAGTTTTGGGTTTAGTATAGGATTTTTGCATATAGTACACATAGTTTTATTATAATGATAATGATCATCGCATGTATTTGACCCACGAAATCCACCATGCCGTGTGCATGGAACATTTCCAGGATTGTATGCTTTACAAAACATATTTACGAATAGTGTGTTATTATCTTTAACTATAATTTTTTAAACCATATGGGCATAGTATACCTATAATTTTTGGTTGATATTTTATTTACACCGTGTGTATATTCTACATTCGCGGGAAATAATACGAATTTACCTTTGAGGGGTTTAACAGATTTGTTTAAATTTGGAAAGTATGTTTCCCCACCTTCATAATCGTCATTGAGGTACAATACACCCGAATATATACGAGACGAGCAATATGCATATGGTATACCCGTGTGTATATCTACAGAATCTGAGTGCGGTTTCATCTCTTGACCATCGTACCACGTGACTACATCCACATAATCAACAACAAGTGCATTTTGATTGTATAATATTTTTGCTACATTGAGCATTTTATCGCGTATACTTTTCAATAGGCTGCTAGACGGAAATTTATCAATACCACGGGTTCTATTCCAAAAAAATGGCTGGGTTTCATGGTTTTCTCGCAAAGGTGTGATAAGTATTTCTTCTACTATTTGGTCGCAGGTATCATAATCTACGAAGTTTGTAATTTCGTGAACTTCCATGTGAATGTTGTGTTGTAATTTTTTAATATCCTTACATTACAAGATGCCCCCTTTAGGAGTTGGTATATTCTATATATATGTTCTTGCACGTCTCACGCGTCGTCGTAAACGACGTATATTTAAAAGGTCTTCGGCAAAATGGGTTTAGCGACTAGAGAGCTCCGTAGCACGCTTGGTAGTACCAGTTTGGAGAATCTCATCAATCTTAATGGAGATGCTCTTTCCAATACCGGGAACCTTTCTAGAACCCTCGGATACATCAGCGCCGCAGCATACCTCAAAATCCAAATCGCGGATAGAGGCGGCGGCCCTTTCATAAGCTCGGATGCGGAAAGGATCCTGACCGCGTTTAGACTCGAGGTTTGCGAGATGGATTAGCTCAGCCGCGATGAATTCGTTGGTAGCGCTTTTGCAGTTCTCCTCATAAGAACAGGTGGTGCTGTTAGATGCAACAGACTCGGCGTCTGACTCGTCATCCGACTCGTCATCCGACTCGGCGATCGATTCAGAATCGGAATAAGAATCATATTCATAATCTGAATCGGCGTCGGAGTCGTAGTAGTTCTCAAGGAACTCGTCGATCTTAGCTGCGATAGAAGGACCAATGCCCTTGGTGCGCTTAGCACAAGATTCTCCATCGGTAACCTCGTAAGGAAGTTTAGCAATAATAGCGGCTGCATTCGAAAACGCCTTTGCCTTGTAAGAGTTCGACTCGCGGGCAGAGATGTTCAGTAGATGGTCTGCAAGTTCGAGGTTGATAGACGAAACCTCATCTTCGTTAGCTACAAATGTAACCTTCTTGATAATTTTGTTTTTCATTGCATTCAACTCATTAAGAGCCGCGATTTTCTCTTCCTCAGATTGAAGGAAGAGCTTCTTGAGAGAGTCGATCTTCTCGCGAGACTCCTGGTTGAGCTTCTCGAGCTTGAGGATGTAATCGGTGACAGAAGAGATGCGGATCATTCTTTGTGTTTGAATTGTGTATATGCTTTATATTGGTTTAACTTAGGTCTCATTTTTGAACGTCGATCTTCAAATGCCACATTTAAAGAAAATACACGCCGATAAAGTAGAAAAAAATGTTAACTTTATCCACCCATACCGTACACCAAAGATCTCCGGTAAAACTGATGACCAAATCTAAAACGCGTGTAATCAAACGTCCAGTTAGATCCGTCGTCCGTGTAAAAGCGGCTGGAATTCCACCAGAAATTGTTGATGCACAGTTTCAGTTAGTAGCGTGGGTTCTTCCAATGACGATTGCCGGTAGACTGATGAAAATGGAGTATCCGGAGATTGCTACCGGACTCGCTGTTATGATGGCCACGAAATCCGTTCTTAACGCCGCGGGTATTATTCATTATTAAAGATATCACTAGATCAAAAAGTACAATGTTTACACTAACACAAACACATTTCATTCGTCCACGTGTACACGTACGCGCCAAAAATAATGATTCGGAACCCATCGATGTTACAGCTAGCGTAAAGCCTAGTCCTTCCGAGAAAGATGAATCTAAAAAGTGCATGCATCCACTCAAGAAGTTTATAATGGACGTTTTCAAAATCGAGGAGATCGATTATGAAAAGTTCAATAAAGAGAACAAGTGGGCCATTAGACCCTGTAATAAGAAGGATAAGAATTAAGTGATTATCAGACGTCCGTTTTTATCTAGACCCTTGATCTGAATTTTATGATCATTGATTAGTTGAAGAATCTGGACACCAACCTTTTCATTATCTTCCCAAATCCGATCTACTTTAGGATCGGCTGGAAGCTTCGGCATAAATGCCATGAACGCCGTCATTTTCTGACTCATGGACAGTTCTTTGTTTTGGAGAATATGTTTTACGTGGGATGGAATGTTGTTAACGTTCATTACATTTATAGGTATTTAAATCTTTATATTAATTATGCAGGTATGCAGAGTTCCCAAATTGTACTTAAGTAAACGCGCATTCCGCGTAAAATTACGAACTATGACTTTTGTAACAGACGGTACCCCGCATCACGACGGCGTTCAAAACGAACACAATACCATCAAGCTGATCAACGAAGATTTTAATTTGAAGAAAATACGTGATGTAACGGGTCCCCTTACCCATAAAGGGGGTACACGCAATCACTCTGATGCGGTCAACGATCAAGGTGTCGGTGTGAGCCTAAAGTGTAAGATGTCCACCTCTGGGAGCACGGACTGGAGGAACATGTCGTTGAAGTCGGTCTCAGATGCGGATCGAATCATGCACTTCATCCGTAAACACGAAGAGATCAAGCGAAATTACCGTTACATGTACGATCGGATTGCGATTATGGATTTTCAGGCAAAACAGGAACTAACCGAGAACGTCCGAGCCGAATACAAAATCCTCATGCACGACATTTTGCAGAATATCGATTATAAAAGCCTAATTAAACAGGTGTACGATACTCATGAATCGAAATGGATCATATATCATACCATTCCTCAGCGTAGAATCGTTCTCTTTGAAAAAGAAGAACTCCTGAGACTTTGGAAGGAACCTGGAGAGCTGCGGATTAACAACGACTCAGCGAGCGGTGTTATCGAAAACACGTGTGGATTGCGTCTAAGAATCACTTTAAACAACGGTGTAAAAGCCCTGTTGGGTCGTGGTTC